>ULRK01036737.1_pt1 | contig 13047 bp, 8 predicted proteins | sample 1955341 | NCBI WGS metagenome assembly ULRK01 (sample SAMEA4835680, study PRJEB28245) | human gut metagenome | biome: gut microbiome; material: fecal sample | place: Denmark | collected 2008
GTCTGAACCTCTCCCATATAGGTATACAATTTCTCCTCCGCCCGATACGCGCCTGCCTCCCGGTACATAATAAATACCAGGATAATAATCACAATAGGAATCAGAAACAGCAGCTTCTGAAGCTGAATTTTGCCTCCATAATTGATTCTCAACTTTCGATTTCTTTTTTCTTTCACTGCCTGTCACCTCCTGTTTCTGTTCCTTTTTTATAAAACAGCCGTTTTTTCTGGTTCTGTCTTTTCCGCCTTCTTCTCTTTCGCTTTGGTCTGCTGTCGCCGTCTGTCTTTTCATCCGCTGTCTGATTGGGTTCATCCGTTCCATTTTCCGGTGTTTCATCTTCTCCGGGTGCATCTTCTTCACGCGGCGGTTTCTCTTCTGCCACCGGTCGGTTCATCGCCCGATCCTTCGCAAGAAGATACATATCGCGAAGGGTAAAGTAAAGCGCATACAGAATGATGAAAACAATCAGAAGTCCCAGAATGATGAAAATCGGAAACTGAAAACGTGTCTCCAGCAGATAGGAATGCAGCAGATTTTCTGCCATCATCGCTGCAAACAGCAATACACTGTTAAATAAATCGCGAAGCAGCATCTGCATCCGCTTCCAGGCCGTGAACTTTGCCGCCGACAACAGAAGCAGCATCGCCAGATGGCACAGCTGCATATCCACGACAAAGAGGGCACTGGTTGCCGTAAAAAGCAGCCAGAGCCAGGAAGCTGCCAGAAAACAGCACTGTGGCCTTGTCAGGCCAAAGAAAAAACGGTAGATCCACAGGTTTTTTCTCTGCCATCCAAAGTGCTTCGTGCCAAAAAGCAGCGCTATCTCCATCGCCAGCGCCACTATGATCGCTGCGATTAAAAATACACGGAACTGCAGAACTATCTGCATTGCATCATTTAACATACATATCCTCTTCTATCAAAAGTTCGAACTGATTCTGCCGGAATACATAATATCCTTCGATATCATCCAGACTCTCCATAATATCCTTCCCCACGATCTGTACACTGCCTTTTACTTTACCGATGGTGGGCATATAATCCTTCAGAATCAGAATGTTGTAGTCGCGGCTGACGATCCGGACCATAGACACATTTTCATAGGTCTTCATACCACCGGACAGACTCAGCACACTGGCATGAATCGCCATTTCTTCTTTGTTTTCTTTATTTTCTTCCATGGAATTTACCTATCATATAGAATGCAGCCTCGTCCTCGTCATCGTAGACACCATTCAGGATATCTTCCACATCCTGAAGAACATCCTCGATGGCTACGAACTCACCCGGAATACCAGTGAAGTTCTCCGCTACGAACATCGGCTGGGTAAAGTAGTTTCTCAGCATTCTGGAACGATAGAAGATCTCCTTGTCCGCCTGGGACAGCTCTTCGATACCCAGAACTGCGATGATCTCCTCCAGTTCCTCATAACGTGCCAGATAACGGATGGACTCCTCCACCAGATGATAGTGGCGCTCGCCCACCTTCTCCGGATCAATAAGAGTTGATGTGGTTGCAAATACGTCAATGGCCGGATAGAGACCTTTCTCTGCCACCTTTCGTGACAGTACTACCTGTCCGTCCAGATGCTGCATGATGGTCTGTACCGCCTCGTCCGTCACATCATCCGCCGGGATATAGATCGCCTGGAAGGATGTGATGGAACCATGAGGAGTCGAGTTAATACGCTCCTCCACCTCGCTGACGTTCATCTCGATGGTTGCCGGATAACCGTTCTCGATGGGCATACGGTTCATCATGGCACTGATCTCCGAATAAGCCTGTACATAACGGTATATATTGTCGACAAACAGAAGCACATCCTGTTTCTTCTCATCCCGCAGATACTCAGCCAGTGTAAGACCACTGTAGATGGCATGGGAACGGGATGCGGAGTTGTCACCCATCTGTCCAAATACCATGGCCATCTTATCCAGAAGTCCTGCCTCTGTCATCTCGTCATACAGCTCACGACCCTCACGGGAACGCTCACCGACACCGATAAAGACAGAGTTGGAACCCAGTCCCTGGTATACGTTATGGATCAGCTCTTTAATCAATACGGTTTTGCCGACACCGGCACCGCCCAGAAGACCCATCTTAAAGCCCTTTCTCATAGGTGCAAAGAAATCCAGCACCTTGATGCCGGTCCAGAGGATCTCTCCATTGGCATCGATCTGGGACAGGCTGGGGCTTGACTGGTATACATTCTTCTGACAGATACTGTCAAGAGGCTGTTCATCGATCATGCCGCCGTAGGGGTTAAATACACGTCCTAAGATCTGGTCGGAATACTCCATCGTCAGACCATACTCTGCTTTCTCTACTTCCATGCCGCGCTTTAAGCCTTTTGTACTCTCAAAAGGAATTGCATTTACCACGCTTCCAGCCACGTCACAGACCTCAAAATGGCGTCTTTCCCCGTCTACTGTCGTGTAGAGCATATCACGCTCTGCCACGCCGGTGCCGTCCGTGAGAATCTCTACTCCCAGCTCCGACACGGAAATGATTTTTCCTATCATGACTCTCCTCCTACTTATACGCCCGGTTCTTGACGTAGTTATCTATGATTTTCTCGAATTCCTTGTTGTTCTTCTCACGGCGATCTGCCCGGACCTTCTCCTCCTCGATCTCATCGATCTTCTTTAAGGATTCCGTGGTTGTATTCTGACGCAGCACGTTTTCCGCTGCACGTCCGCTTACCACCGCCAGCATCACTTCGTAGTTTACATAAGATGCCGTCAGGTCTGCCAGCAGGTTACCTGCATCTTCTTCCATCGCAAAGTCATCGTAATATCCGTCTTCCTCACTGGTTTCAACCGGATAGATACGCTCCGTTTTAAAATAAATCGTCGTCGTATTCACATATTCATTGTATATGATGTTGATCTCCGAACATTTTCGTCCCCGGATCCCCTCGCCCAGAAGTTCCTTCAATTCATCAAACCGGTACTCCAATTCCGCGCAGGTAGAGGAAAACAGGATATTTTCCTTATCCCGGCAGTGAAGCTTGCGTCCGATCAGAATCTTCTTGTTCTCATGATCCTTGGAAATCTTTTCATTGACCAGCGAGTTGTAGTTGTTGCAGAAGCCAAAATCACTGCCCAGATAGATATTCCAGACCGGGGCAGAGGGATCCGGCTGCAGCAGCTTCTTGTCCAGAATCAGGTTCCGGTTATAGAGGATGGAAGCCATCATCTGCTGAAGCTGCTTCTGCATCATACGGTATTTGTCTGCCTTGCGCTTTGCGTTGTCCACGCGGATCAGTGCATGGAAATTCATAACTTTTACGATATTTCTTATGCTCATATCAGCCTCCCAGGATCTGACTGAATTTCGTGAGGAACTCTTCCGGCGCCTGGGGTGCAAATTTCTGCTGGTTCAATCCTTTCAGAATCTCTGCGCCTCGTTTCAGACGGTCGCGCATCTCCTGACTCATCTCATCCATATTCGCCATCTCATAGACCTCACGGGTCTCCAGATAACTTAAAAGTTCCCGGCGCACTCTGGCACCCAGCTTTTTAACCGGTGCATCCTGAACTGCTCCGCCCAGACGTGATACAGAAAGTCCGTACTGGATCGCCGGTTTCTGTCCTTTATCGAAATTCTTTCTGGACAGAACGATCTGACCGTCTGTGATGGAGATAATATTCGTCGGGATATATCCGGTGATATCTCCGCCCTTGGTCTCAACAATGGGAAGAATGGTGATGGAACCGCCGGTTCTGTGCTGGCATCCTCGCTCCAGAAGTCTGGAATGGATGTAGAAAACATCCGGCGGATATGCCTCACGGCCCGGAACCATACCGGCAAGCAGGGAGATCTCGCGGTGTACCGTTGCATGACGCTTCAGGTCATCGATCACCAGAAGGACGTCCCGGCCCTCCATCATATAATTCTCAGCGATGGTAGCTGCCACATAAGGTGTCAGGAACAGCACCGGTGGCATCTCATCATTGAAAGCTGCCATGATGATGGTATGTTCCATGGCTCCGCGGGCCATCAGGTTCTGGTATACTTCTTTCACATTTTTCTTGGTCTTGCCGATGGCCACATAGATACAGAGGACATTCTTGCCCTTCTGGTTCACGATGGCATCCAGTGCGATCTGGGTCTTGCCGGTCTTTTTGTCTCCGATGATCAGCTGTCTCTGTCCTTTACCGATGGGATAGCACAGGTCAATGCCAGCGATACCGGTCAGAAGCGGACGTTTTACAGTACCGCGCTCCATGATCGGAATCGGTTTTTTCTCGATCTCGATGGGAACTGCATCTTCAAACACAGCATCCTGCAGACATTCTGTACCAAATATATCGATGATATGTCCAACGGAGGACGGTGAATACATCGCCTTGAATTCTTCTCCGGTGGCTGTCACCACATCTCCTACATAGATCGGTGCCCCGCGGCGTACCACGGAGATCTTCACGCTGCCGCGTCCGATGGAATTAACATATCCCTCGGAATGTCCACCGATGATGACACGCTCCATAAAAGCCACATCTTCCAGTCCGTCTGCTTCCAGAATATACTCTTTTACAGTCGTGATACGGCCCGCGCTGTACACGTTGCTGCCGTTCTGGATCGCGGCGATCTTTTTACCTATCATTTCTTCCATATAATTTGCCATAATGTTATCTTATGCCCTCCTATAGGCTGTAATCGTACATCTTACCGGACTGCAGGACGCGCACGCCCTCGCAGATATTCTCTTCTTCATAAACCGCATGAGCACCCTGGGGAGCTTCTGCTGCATTGGCCATATAAAGCACGGGTTCCGGATTGTTCAGGAAACTCTCACCGCGGATCCACTCCCGGAATGCGATGATATCCATCCCTTTGCCCTGATCTAAGAACTTCTGAAGCACGGTCTGTTCCCGCACATCCAGAACCGAACGGAGCACTTCCTCCTGATCCGATGGTTTCAGGCCGGTCAGTGTAAATACGATATTAAAGGTAAGCTTATCGTTCAGCTGCTTTAATAAGGTGCTGTATGCCGCCATCTCCGGATCCGGGGCAGCCGCCTGTGCCACTGCCTTAAGAACAGCCTCTGTATCCGGACAGAAATTGTGGCGGATACTGCGGTAGTTCTTGGCAAAATCCCGGCTTCTCAAGGGAGCCGCCGGAATATCCGACATGGACGCGGCCGCCTTCACCGAAGGCGCTGCCGCCTCCTGTTTCGGTTCATCGTCCGTTTTCCGGAGAATGTTGCGGTTGAATTTGTCGTACTCATCCTGAACTTTCTTCAGTTTTTTCGCTTTTTCTTCATAAAGTTCATCAAATACTTCCATTTCTTTCAGAAATGTCTTCCGCACCTGTCCCGACACATCCTCTGCGGTGGTGTTAATCAGAAAGAAGAAGAGGAGGATCACTGCCAGCATAATCAAAAATACGGCACCAAATACCAATATATATTGCATGGTCTCCTCCGATCCTTTACATCGTCAGCGGGTTAAAGAATAAAAGCAGAAATACAAAACCGAATAAAAGCAGTGTCAGTACCGTCAGTACAACTGCCACGATCATAATGCCCTGGACAACGTCGCTCTTGGTCTCCGGGTTTCTGCCAATTGCCTCAGCTGCCTTAGAACCCATGATTCCAAGGCCAATGCCGATACCTAAGAATGCCAGGCCCAGCATCCAGCCGATTGATGAAAGCGTAGCCGCTAAAATAGTCTCCATCTTTTTTTCCTCTTTTCTTCTTTTTTATGTATTATTCTACCGGTGAACCTTCGTCTCCGGCTTCCTCTGCCTGTCCCTCTGCTCCGTCATTCGAACTGTCGTCGGAGCTGTCATCCGAAGTTCCTTCTGACCGGCTGCTTTCGCTCTGGCTGGAACCGGAAGAATCACTGCTCTCCTCACGTTTCTCTGTATGTGCCGGTGCATGCTGAACTGTACTGCTTCCGCTACCGGTCGTATCACTGCCAGTGCTTCCACCCGCACTGCTTCCGCCGGTACTGCCACCTGCATTGCTTCCGCCGGTGCTTCCACCCGCACTGCTTCCGCCGGTGCTGCCACCTGCACTGCTTCCGCCTCCTGAGCTGCTTCCACCGGATGAATCATCATCTTCAAAGAAGGAGTCCAGAGCCAGTACTGCAGTCGTCGATTTCAGAGTCGTCCAGCTGGTACCATTGTCCGATACCTGGAAGTTAAGACGTATCTTCTTCGTGGTCGAATCCAGCCCAACCGTACTGATCGTTCCTGCATAGCCTTCCTTCGCATCGTCCACACTGAATATATCTTCCATATCGGTATGGTTGTGAATCACTACGCGGGTGAAGGATGTCACATAATCTTCATCCAACTGAACACTGTAGCAGACATCATCCGAATTGACCTGTGTAATATAGAAAGAAATACTCACATCTTCGGTAGTTGCTCGAACCACATCCATCGATCGAAATTCTCCGTCCTCTTCCTCATCATAGTAACCAATGGTTACGGTATATCTTTTTCCAGCCGTCAGCTGATCAAAGGTTACTTCCTCATCATCCGGGCCAACTCTCTTAATAATCTCTTTTCCCGAACCGCTGCTTGGCTTTACGCGGACTTCGATCTCACCGTAATTGCCGAATGTATCGTTGATGCGGAAGTGTACAACCAGCTTGTTGGAGCTTTTATCGATGCTCTTGATATACATGCCCATTCGTCCGGTGATGTTCTGACTCTGACTGCTTCCGTTGATGGAACCGCCGTTTCCTCCGGCTCCGCCTGCTCCACCGGCTCCGCCGTCTCCACCGCTTCCGCCGTCTCCGCCGTTTCCACCGCTTCCGCCGCTTCCGCCGCTTCCGCCTGCGCCTCCGTATCCGCCGATACCACCCTGGCCGCCGGCTCCGCCGATACCACCGGTACCGCCACGGCCACCGATTCCTCCGGCTCCGCCTTTACCACCTGCACCGCCGTTTCCTCCACGGATGGTGTAAGCATACTTCTTGCGTCCCAGATTAAAGGGATCCTCCACTACGTTCAATGCTGACATAACCGACTGCAGATCCACCACATTTTCACCTAAAGCCAAGGTTTCCTCTGCTATGTTGTACTGAAAATCACCTTCATTCAGAATCATTTCGTCCATCGATGTGACATTCATGACATCATTCATCATATGGGCATTGCCGGCTTTATCTGCAATGATGTACAGGAAGCCATCCGCCGTCACTTTTCCGCTGGCATCATGGATGTCATCCCCAACCAGAACATATTTCCGGTCGGAAAGCTTGATAAAACCACTCTCCGTCAGGGGAATTTCTTCAAAATTTGATAACTTAACAACCGTTCCGTCTTCCTTGAACTGCCAGCCGCCGCCGAACACTTTCAGCGAACCGCTTTGGGGCTCATAAGCGACTGTCTTCTTTCCAAGGTCGTACTTTTCTCCTCCGTCTACCTTCAGGTTCCAGTTTCCATTCAGTTCCCGGTGAACTTCACCGTTCCCTTCCAGATTGATCCGGCTGTAGGCATTGTCGTAAACCAGGGAACCTATCTCCATGGCATACTGATCGCTGACGGTGCCGGCAGCGCGGACTACCGCACCGCCCATGCCGCCCATACCAGCAAGCACAACGCCACTGAAGATTCCAAAGGATTTCTTCACTTTGCTGCTTAATTTTCGTGCCACTGTTTTCTACCTCCTGGTTTGATTAATACGGGATCGCATCCGAGTATGTCTTGATCAGTTTGTTGTCATCTGTAAACAGCTGTATCGTGATTCCCCAAAGTTTTCCATCCTTCTTAAGTCCGGTCGGAATCGTGATCAGGTCGAACTGTCCGGATTGTCCGCTGTTGTATGTGGTAAACAGTGACTTCGTGCCTTCTCTTCTAAGCTCACCGGAGATCTGACTCTCCTGAACATCACTGCTGGACCACGGCATCAGGGAATACTCGATTTTCGCTACCTTCTCCAGACCGTAGCTCTTTGCCAGAGACAGAGTCAGGTTTCCGCCGTCTAAGGAGATGTTCTCCTGTCCCAGGGAACCGCCCCAGGACTCCAGCCCCTTCTGTGTGCTGCTGGTTATGAGATACTTCTGTTGATCTGTTACTGACAACTTTTCAAATTCTGTCTTTGTCAGAGCTGTCTTTCCACCTTCGTTCTTCTGGTCTACTGCCGCAAAGATGCCGACTTCCCATCCTTTATTCAACTCCTCTGCTGTTGATACAATCTGAGTTGCGGAACTATTGTTAACCGGATAATTCGCCTTATATGTCCACCCATTATTCGTTCCTGCTTCGCGGTACGCAATCAGATATTCAGCATTGGCTGCTGTATCGGATACAACCACCCGGTTCGGGTCGGAGAGACTCACGTCGACCCAGAGTGTATTACCGTTGGTGATACGGAAAGATACGTTGCCAGTCGGTTTACGCAGCTCCGGCCAGTTGATCTGAATGTACTCCGGTTCTTTCGCAACCGACTTGCCACTTCCGTCTACTGCATCCACAACCAGAACATAATCGTATCCCGGTGTCATAAGAGTGCTTCCCGGTGCCAGATTCAGTTCCTCTGTCATATCACCTCTGAGACTCCAAGTAATTGCTCCCTTCTTCCAGGTCTTTGACTGGTCATCATAGGTATATCCAAGAAGCTTGCTCATAACCGCTTCGTGGTCTGCCACCTTTGTGTATTGAGTATAGGACGGATTTTCTGCCTGTATACCATCACCCAGCGGATACTGACGCAGGGTATATCTAAGATTATATCCATTGACACGATCCAGTTTGTAGCGGACAGTTACATTCTTCTTCTGATAAGTCTCATAGTTGATAATATTGGCTTCTCCATCTGAGATGGTGATGCTGTCAATGGTTTTGAACATGTAGTTAGCACGCTTATTTACTGTCTGTCCAAGCATCACCGTCGGCTTATTCTGGCCCTCTGACCAGGTATAACATACCAGCATATAATTTGTATCCTTATGCAGAAGTCCGTCTTTTATATACAGCTCCGGCATCTTGGTTTCATCCAGTTTATAGTAACTTTGATCCTTCGTGAGCGGAAGCGCCCGTTCCCATACTGGTGTCTTGTTATCGACAGGTGTATCGATCGTTTCGTCCGCATTCATCTCATACAGCTTCAGCCAGATATATTTTGTCGTTCCGTCTGCTGTTACCGCAGTACCATTGTTATTTGTACCAAGAGAAGTTCCAGCCGCTGGCGGAGCAATCAATGCATAGCTTCCGGTGGTAAGTTCGATGTTAGCCGCTGTAATACCCGGGCTGATAGTCATATAGGTGATAGAAGGCTGCAGAGTACCAACCGTAATGGTGGGACCAACAGATCCGTTCGGTCCGGTCATCTGATTAACAGGTACCAATGAATCACTGGATACAAGCTCACAGAATGCCATATTATAGCCGGTTCCGCTCTTCTGATCCTCTGTCTCCAGCCACTCCGCACCAGTTTTTCCGTAATACAGGTTCATGGTGTGCCAGAGGTCATTAACAGAACTATAGCTTAGTCTCTGGCTCTGCAGACGCAGCTTTCGATCTGCTTTCGGATCCGCTGTCTCCGTAGCATTCTCCTGCACCTTGTATTCACCCTGAGTCAGGTAAGGATTATTCATGACCTTATACTCGTACTTCTCTCCCTGGGTGCTGGAACTATAGTAATAGCTGTTCATAAAGTTGCTGCCATCTATTATCTTTGCTGCATAAACTTTATTCGTATCAAAGCTGTCCGGAAGTCCATACCTGCCATCTGCATACTTTGCCTTCACCTTAAAGGAATAGGTTCCAGCGAGGCTTTCATCGCCACGACGGGCATCGGTCAGGTCAACCGTTACTGTTCGGCTGTTTCCATTCAATCCATTTAACGATTTATCCCAAGCATATACCTTTTTTTGGGTTCCACTGTCCTCCTTATACATCTCGATCCCTAAAGCAACGATCCGGCTCAGCATGGTTGTATTGCCGCTCAGCGTGAAGGTAACCTCGTTGCTGGATTCCGGGAAGGAACCGGAGATCTTCACATTTCCGTCTCCATTCGCATCCGTCAGATTCAATTCCGCCGGCGGCAGGTATTCATGGGATGCCAGGAATTGTCCGCTGGCAGTAGTCTTATCCGTTTCCTTCTCGTCATAATACTTCTGATACATCTTGAACTGATAACGGTTCTGGGCAGATTTAACAGGAACAGTAAGCTGGTAGCTGTCGTTTCCACGATCCTGAATCTCTGCCTCTCTCGGAACACCATCCTTGAAAATCAGTCGAAGTCCATCCTTGTATTTTGCAGTGGTCTGATCGGAGTCTTCCCCTCCGAATGTTTTGTCCCAGGTATGATCCACATCCTTCAGGACATTCATCTGCCAGATTGTCTTATAGGGATTGGCATCCGTTCCATCTCCTATGGTGTCTTTCAGATACATTGATACGCTGGTGCTCTGGCGGGGTGCCCCTACCGAAAGGGAACTCAGCATACCGATACCGCCCACGATCTGCTGCTTATACTCATCCGGATAGAGGATACTGGTATTCTCTACCTGCATACGTACCTTAAAACCAAAGGTATAGTGGTATCCGCGTTTCATTCCGCCTGTCTGACCACCAGTAAATACGGTCTGATAACCATCCATGGGCATCTCGTAAGGCTGATCCGTCGACTTCATATCGACATTTTTAATATATTTACGATCATCCGAATCAAGGTCTGATGCTCCAGCCGGTGCCGTATTCGGAGCTTCAAGGAAGAGCACCTGCAGGGCCGGCATACCGGCGCCCTCGGATACCTTCAGCGGATATGCGAAATCATAATGATCTCCATCGTCCCAGTTAACCGGATCCGACGCATTGGAGTTCGCCGGGTCAAACTTATCCAATTCGGATGTCTTGAATCCAAAGTAACGAATCGCACGTGCATAACCGTTATCGTTGTTCAGGCGTGCCTGAATCCGGTAACCTACCACCGTGTCATCATCCAGATTCTCCAGCTGGTTTGCAATACTCTGATAAGTACTGTTGTCTCTCAGATCCTTAGCCTTGATCGTCGTTGTAGCGATGGCATCATTGACCGGCTGCGGAAGAGATGGCAGGGCGTTGCTGATGGGAAGCTGCACACCGCCCAGTACAAAGGGAAGTTCGTTCTTAAATCCAGACAGGTTCTCACCTTTTCCGTCCTCTGTGGCACCGTTCTTATAAAAGGATGCCGTATAGTCGTATGCTGCACGGACCTCCAGATAATAGGAGTCCGCCGTCAGGGCATTGTTAGCAAGATGGAAGTTCTCATTGGTAATCACATACTGCTTTGTCGCATCCGTTTCATTCAAGTATTCATCTGAGATGGAACTTTTATTGTGTAACGGGTTTGTATCATCCAGAGTGAAACTTCCCACAAAGAGTCCCTTGTTGTTGGTTCCCTGATACAGGCAGAATTCCAACTGGTCCAACACATCTGTTTCGACATTGGATTCTCCATCTTCTGTCGTCATCTCCATGCGGGCTGTAAAGCTTGCATTGATATTATCTCCCACACGAACCAGGTTGATGGTGGCTGCCTCATCTTTATAGGAAGTTGTTGATGCCACATAATCACCCAGGTATACGTTGGTAAATCTATTCGAATCCGTTGGATCCTTTGCAAATCCGGTTGCGAAGATCCGATAGTTCGTATTAGCCTTCAATCCATTTGCTTGAATCTCAACCGCTATTGCATCCGTAAACTTCTTATAATAATGTGAATCTGTAATCGTCCAGGTTCTGCGGTAGTTTCCGCTGCTCTCCAGTGTAACCTTCAGCGGATAATCCTGAGAGATTTCAAGATCCAGGTTCTTCGGTTTAATCATAACACGGCCCCAGATCATATTCTGATGTGTATAAATCTTGCCGGCATTCTCCGGTGCATTGATCAACTTATCATTGTAGTAGTTCTGCTGATCCTTCTCATCCGCATGGACAAAATAAATCAAAGAATCACCCTGGTCATCCATACGGAACGGATCCGAATAATCCGTCTCTATCTGAACATTCTTTTCGTTATCATAATAGGTCGCCGTTGTCTTAGCTGTATAGGTCTCATTGCGCTCAATCTTTCCCTGCTCCAGGTAGATCGCTACGTTGTTCGTGCTGGTGGACTCGATGGTCTTGACACATTCTGTTCCTTTGTAAATCTTATAGACATACTTGATCAGTGCATGGTTCGGGTCACTCACGATCGGCTGGGAAAGCTCGAAATAGCCGCCATTATTAACACTTACCTTCGGTTTATCCAGAGACGGCTTCTGTTTCAGGGTCTTCCACTTCTGTGTAACATCCTTTTTCACATTGGCCCCCGCCAATTTCATGGTCACAGTGTAGCTTCCGTCTGCCAGATCATTTTCGGATAATCCAGCTACATTGTCATCCTTCATATCGATCTTATAGGATGTCTTGCCGCTTGAAAGAGTATACTCCTTCGGTCCAAATACCGTATTGCCCTCTTTATCCGTGATCGTGAGGGTTGCGGATGTAACCAGTGCATACTCCTTCTTATCGATGGTAAAGGAAAATCCGGTTGTTGTCGCATTCTCCAGATTCAGGATGATACCCGTAGAATCTGTATAGAAGAGACGGTTGATAAAGTCCTTGGTACCACCGGAGCTGTTTCCATTCTCAGAAAGACTGTAGCCGGATGATACAATCAGACGGTACTGTGTATCTGCATTCAGATTTTTGACATTGAATGAGTATGTTTCATCTGCCGAGAAAGTAAGATTCTCTGCCTTATCCATATCATCAATCAGGACATCCACAGGAAGTCCGGTTGAAACATCGATTACTTTAATTGAACCGGTATCTGCCTCCAGTACACCATCCTCATCAATGACGGTGATCATACCGCTTGCGTTCGCTGAATCCACATCAAAATTGCTCAGCGAGATGGTCGCCTGCTCGGTTGCCTGGTTCTGGGGAATGGAACCGTTCGCACCATCGCCGCCCAGCTTACCGTTGCTTCCGGCACTTCCGTTTTTACCGCTGGAACCATCGGATCCGTCATCGCCATCGTCTCCGGATGCGCCTTCTTCACCGTCCACACCGTTCTCACCGAGTTCTCCGGATACTCCGGCTGCTCCATTTTCTCC
>ULRK01052336.1_pt1 | contig 13041 bp, 18 predicted proteins | sample 1955341 | NCBI WGS metagenome assembly ULRK01 (sample SAMEA4835680, study PRJEB28245) | human gut metagenome | biome: gut microbiome; material: fecal sample | place: Denmark | collected 2008
GTTTTTTCAGTCATTCTATCGAGATTCTTAGATTTTGAAATCAGTAATCTGGAGACAGCATCCGTAATCTCGCCCACAATTGCCAATACAAAAAATGTAATCACATAAGGCATCCCAGAAGAGTCTTTCGCGACGATGCAACTAATCAAAAATAGAAGCGCAACAACACAGTTAACAAAGCACATTTTAACCTCCAAAATTGTACATTTTTGGCCTGAATTTTCTGTCATCATTTTCGACCTATTTTTCACCCAAAAATACGCTTTGGGCCAAAAGGCCAAAAATATTCGTAAGTTTTTTATTATTATTGTTCAATTTCTGAGATAAATTAAATTGAAAAATAGATTTTTGGCCCAAAAAACCCTGAAACCCTTGTGCCGCAACGGTTTGAGCGTGGGCCAGAAATATTTTGTGGGCCAGTTTTTTGGCCCATAAGACCACTTTTTAGGCCACTTTTTGCGAAATTTACGAGCCGTGTTATTTTCGCGAACAACTTTTAGGCCACTTTTTTGGCCCATTGGGCCAGTTTTAAAATATTTTTGGCCCATAAATTTACACGAATCCGAAAGCCACATTTAGCATGAAAATTGCCAGAAATACGCCTAAAATCCACAACGTAAATGCAAGCATACTTTGAAGCATTTTTCCTACGAAAATGACGATCCAAACACCTAAAATTAAGGCCAGAAAATTCATTGAAATTCCCTCCTTATCATGCGCAAAAAGTGCTCATAAAACGTCCCTCCACACCACTAAAATGGTGTCATCATACCACTCTTTTGTGCCATTTGAGTCCATCGTAAGCAGGTAAATTCCGTCCGTACCCATCCTTTCAGAGCCCCCAATTTGCTCCAAAATTTCGTCATTTACCTCGTAAACCATGCCATTTGACCCACGAAAAGCGATCCATTTTGACCCTTCCGGACCCTCCGAAATCAGCTCACCCGGCATATAATACGTCCTATCATCGGCCCAAGCAACCCCCTCATCGAGGGTAAAATCGCATGCTTTTGCATGAATACTTCCTAGTCCGAAGAGCCCCAAAAAGCCGATTCCGACCAGAAAAAGAGTCGCTAAAACCCCAGAAATCACTCTCAAAACCGTCTTTTTTGTCCGTTTTTTCATCGTTTTCACCTCTAAAAATGGTCGTTTTGACCATAAACTTTCGATTTTTAGGTAATTTTAAAAGGAAGAGAGCCCGTTTCCGAGCCCTCAATCCCCACATTTTAGTTGTTTTCTTTACTCAAGACTACCATTCCACAGACATTTTCCGTGTTTTTAGGATCCGCAAAGTACTTCACAGCCTCTGAAAAGCTATTCATATTGCCATTAAGACGATCCCGGTTGAAGAATTGCTCAACATGATAGTGACCATCGCCGCGTTCAAGCTTTCTTAAGAGCTGACCCATTTTAATCTCAGTCTCAAATTGCTTGCAGCAAGCCTTTATGCCATCTCTTTTGCCACCAATTCTTCCATAAAGATACATCCCAACGCCGTAGACGAATATACTTCCGCCAACTGCAATCGCCTCCTTGTTCTCCTTCACGAATTCGATGCCTTTTTCCTTCATTTCTTTGATCTTCATAAGAAAACCTCCTTAAAAATTGTGGGTTTACCCCATTATAGGCCATGATTTTCTCACGAAGACTCATTAGAACCATCGGAATCCGAATAAGTCTGTCCAAAATCAACCCTTCGAACATTATCAAACATATCCAGAAGGATCTGATCATCACCATATACAAGATACATGAGCTGAATTGCCTCATTGAGCGGCAAATTCGAGAGAGCTTTCTTAAAAAGCTTTAAAGTATCCAGATCACCCTCGTTCAGTTTCCGATCATCTTTGTATTTGATATAATCACATAAAGCATCTTTCCAGTTATCTTCACGAGAAAGTACAATACTTAGATTGTCATTTCTGTTTCTTTCTGCAGTTTTCTTTCTGTAAATGAACATGTACATACTAAAACACCTCTATTTCGTATTTTAAGGCCCCTAGGAGGCATTTTGACCACCTAGAGGTATACCTATACTGTCATCCTTCGATCGGCCCAGGATCCCATCCACGAAAGCTCTGAAGCACATTCATAGAATCCGGAATTGCCTGCTCAGCTACATTGGCGCTCTCTGCCTTAACTGCATTGCAAGCAATTTTATGACGTTCCTGCTGAGCCTCCCAGGCCCCACACATGCAATTCCAAATGAATGCACGATCGTGAGGCTCATCCGTCATCCGTCTACACCACTTCATGAAGTGCCGCATGGCAGAATCGAAGTAAATCTTGGGATCCATACCTCTTCGCCAATTGTTTTCAGAATACTTGCGAGCGCCATCCTCATAATGTTTAGCGACTTCAAGCATGGCATCAGCCCATTCATCGTTCAAAAGCGTGGTGACTGCTCCCTTATCGTCGAAGCTGAACGACTGATGATTAAAACCATTTTGACCATTCATAGGATCTGGAGTCATCTGTTGGAACATAATAAAGGTTGCCGCCATTTTGACAAATGTATTCTCAATTTCCTGAAGTCGATTGATGGGGTTCGGCCGATTTCCGCACACAGCTTCTGCATCATTGAGCTCTTTATCCATCCATTCAGCATATTCCATGATCGGACCAATGCACTGGTAAGCACTAACCGCTTGGTACTTACCATTCATGACTTCATAGCCATAATGCCTGATATAAAAGAGGTCACCCATTGTCTCTTTGATACTCAAAGCAACTCCCCAAGGGATAAGATCCATTCGTCCTTTCCCTTCCTGCATATCACGCACAGCGCCGGTCTCAAACTCTCTGCGATTGCCACTATCTTTCAACTCTGCCATTTTTATTCTCCTCTGTAATGTATTTATTCATGGTCACGTTGTCAGCACATGCATTACGTGCCTCATTCCCGAAACACAAGTTAATCGCCTCAATTGTGCGATTAGTGATTGCAGAATGCTCAACCGGGATGAATCGTCTGCAAACAAGCTCGATAGAGAAGTTTCCATTGCCATTTTCAACGATCTCATCAAGTTTATCTTGCGTATTACGAAATGCATTTTCAAGTTTGCAGATATCTTGGCATCTGCATCGGTCACATTTATAGATTTTATCCATTTTGACCTTACCTTTCTTTATTCCATTGGCGTATTTTTTGATCATATAGAACCAACTCCATTGCTTTTTGAACAGCCCAAGGAGTCTCCAAAGGCAAATTGTAGCCAGTGGAATGATCAAAATCCCTAAATCCCTCTGCAAGAAATGCATTTTGAGCAATCTGAGGGTATTCTTTGGTAAGTCTTTCGAGCTCTAAAGCCCATTCGGCCCATTTTTCGTCACTGATAAGGTTCTCATCTAATCGATAATAGATAATTGAGTGCACCAGGAGCTTCTTTCGAAGATATTCGATACGCTCTTTTACCCATTCAACATCTGCTGGAGCGAGATTTTGCGTTCGTGCTCGTTTTTGCACTTTTTGCCTCCTTAAACTCCGTCGGTACTCGACTGTGGAGATTCACCGGGTGCTGAAGGCAGTCGTGACAAGGGTCTTCGCCGTCGTCTACCTTATAGAACTTGCATTTCGGGCAAAATTCGTCAAATCGAACTTCCTTTTCAGGATACTCCATATCGATCCACCTCCAAATTATTGATTCCGCAGGATTGCCAGTTGCCATTTTTGCAAATAACATGATAACCTTTTGGCAGATCCCGGTCGCCGAATGCAGCCCAAACCAGATCTTTCAGCCGAATCTGTTTTCTTCTACGCACGTAATAATTTCTCTGGTCTGCAACAGAGACACAGGAAATATGTTCATTTTTGTGAATGCTTTCGAATGGATGAACCAATGTGGGGAGACCGCTATAGTCTACAATGTAAAGATCCCCGGTAGAAACCAGACGATATCGAGCACCTCTCCAAAGAAACTCCACAGTTCGATAAGACACATAATTGTGAAATGAAATATCATGTGCTTCTGCAAAGAATCGGTCAATGCTCGCAGTCGACTTTCTAATAGTTCCCATTTTGATCCCTCCCACATTTTTCATTTTGTATCTGATTGTGGATAAAACGAGCCAAGAATGCACAGCGTTTTTTATCCTCACACTCAATGAAAACACCAGAATTATCAGGCATTTTGACAGCAACAGGAGTAATGTTTCTGCAATTCTGACAATATGATGATAGATTGAACTCAATCGCCACAAATCTCACCACCCATCGCGTTACTAATGGACTTCTTGCCATCCAAAATCGCCATCAGAAGATCGAGATCCTCCTGAGCAAATGCGGTTGTGAGTGTGGAATCGAGAGCACCATCGGCTTTTTGTACATTCTTAACAATCGCAGCAGCGCGAATGCCATCCTGATTGGTGCGAACTGTTATCGTGTAAACAATTTTTTCTTCCATTTTGATTTAATCTCCTTATAAATCTTTGAAATTTTCAATATAGTATTTCATATCATCTGCATTGGCAAAACCAGACAATTGTACGGCGCGTTCAATCCCAGCGTCAATATTCATCATTATATGATCAACAATTATCTTAGGAAGAACCCCATGATCTGCCATATTCTTAATGATATCAATTTGTAAATTGAGTTCGGCCAAGACTCCATAAGCCTTAACGATATCTTCTGAACTAACTGGTTTTCGAATAACAACCCTTTGAATATTACTATAATCAGTCATTTTCAAGCTCCTTTATGCATTTTTCGGCCATAGTTTGTGCAAGAAATCTGTATCCGATACGTGGTTCATAGTCATCAATGGATATTGTTAATGATGCCCATTTTGATGGATCGTCTATATAGGTTACACCAACTCTAAGCGTATTTGTGTTATGATCAAAAATCTGCATAATAGCAAACCTTGGATCATTTAAAAGATCAATCTCGCCCATTTTGAACCGCCTTTACTGCTATTGCGCATGCCCAATACGGGCAATTAACGCAGTCCTTGTAAATGTATGGTTCATTTTCAATATTTTGAATCTTTCCACTACACACCCCGTATATTGCTAAACCTTTCTTTGCCATCTTATCATAGCAATTCGAATATTCCATCTGAGATTTTTTCATACTGCATTTGTTCCTTTTATTGCATTTTGATCAAACTGTATCTGCATCTTCCGCATATAAGCACCCTCATTGAATTTCTTTTTGTTACTCAATGCGCGGGATATAGCTGCGTCAATTCCAGATCGGGATTTAAGATGGAAGTAGTACAAGTCCACGAACCGTGTGTTAAGTCGATCGATGCGTCCGCAAGCTTGCTGGAGTTGCTTATAGCTATACGTCTGGGAGAAAAAGACAATGGTATCGGTAGTGATGCAGTTCCAGCCCTCGGCTCCGGCATTATACTGTACCAAGTAAACCCATTCCGGTCCGTCCGGCACTTCCTGATGAGCATGTCCATTCCATTCTCCTATCTTGCATCCATCTACATTCTCGAATAAGTTTAAAAGGATTTCGCGTTCGTAATCGTAGTTATAGAAAATGATGAGTTTCGGGTGATCCTCAAAGATCTCCATGAGCTTTACTTGCCTATCAGTATCTTCATTGACGATCCGCCGCATTCCATAACACAATTCCGCCGCATTTTTGACGGGTTCATTTGTCCAAATATTGAAACGCTCTTTAATATATGTTCTATACTCGAGATGATTATAATTACAATAAACATCTTCATGATGTTGAACTGTATTACGATTGAAGTCCATGTCAATGAGGATGGAATCTCGGAGTCGTTCAAGTCGCCTTGTGTTCATATATTTGTCGATCTTGGGAAATTTTGCGAATCGACTCCAGATAATATGCTGATTACAGAAATCTGTTTTGTTTTTATAAAATCCATTTGCTATGAACACGGGCATGTAGTCCATCCAGGTATCGCCAGGCGTTGCAGATAGGATGATCCATTGGTTTTGTCGAGCGATTTTGAAGAATGATTTAACCCAAGTTCCATACCCGGTAACACGGTCTTCGTCAAATATGAAGAAAGCTCCTGAGATGTCAACGTATTTGGAGATGTTATTCCAGGAATCGATTTTGACCGTATGAGAATAGATAGATATATTGGGATTTGTTGTGATAAGGTAAGGCGCCATGTCTCCAAGCCATTCCTGCCGGTCTCTTTTTGCCGCCGTAGTGATAATATATAAGTCTATAGGATTCTTCCGCATTTTCGAATCCCTACGACGCAAATCGCCGCCATTAAGCCGGAAGTAGTACCCAAGTGCAGTCCGGGATTTACCGCTTCCAGTTCCGCCATTAAGGATGGCGCCAGTGTGTAATTTTCCAACAGCTTCGAACTGAAAATCATATAATAGCGGAGAGATCGTCTGTAGGAATCTAGGATCTCCATCTCTTGCCATTCGTCCATTTTAACCTCCTTTCAAAAAGAGAAAGAGCCCGATCATTTTGACCGAGCCCTAACTCTTCATTTCCAAATGAGATTGATCGCCATCAAGAATAGCAATGTCATTCCTGTCAGCAACACCAATGCTGAATTATCATCCATTTTCATCTCGTATTGGATCATCTCCTTCCATAAAGGGAGAAGAATTTCTCGCGGAATCATGAATATGTGGATATAAATCTGGACGAATTAAGGGATCCATAGGAGATTTAAAGGCACCTGTCACATTCTTTAATGCATTATCAAAAATCTCTTCCAATGTGGTTTTCGGGCGAAACGGCTGACATAGACCATTACCACGAATGACCTTTTTGGAATCAATAAGCCGATTAATGGCATTTGCTCCGCCATACATTTTCTTGGCAACTGCCGCAACGAAACCTGCATATTCACTATATTCATCATTCTCATTGCATTTCACAACGGTCTTTGTACCGTCAGTCCAGTAAACAATTGTCGCAGCATCATTGTAAATGATTTCTTTTGGCATAAACTGGAATTGGCGATAAAGTGCTGCAGTGAACTCAGTATCTTTCTGCATGTAGTCATGCGCATCTCTGCGAGCTTTAGAGCATGTATTAAGCATTCTCTGAAAGACAGGCCGAGTAATGGATACAACTTGATCAGGATCAAGGAAATGCTGAGTTCCGAGGCTGTCCATATCCGTAGATGCATAGATTTGCACAACCAGACGACCATCAGGTTCAGTATACTTAATATAACCAGGACAGCCATTATCTTTGCGGTTACCATCACGAATCATAATATAATTTGCCATTTTATTCACTTCTCCCTTTCAAAAGCTTTTTTCTTTCTGCCAATCCATTCATCTTGAGTAATCTGCACCCAGCGAGAATTCTCCTCTTTATAATAAAGATTGATCTGATGAACCTCTCCTGTCGGAAGTTTTACAGAAACTAAGTTCATAGTGTCGAAATCACCATTTGCGGGATCCGTCAGAAACTCTGTAACATAGGCGACGTATTTTTCTTTAGTCGGCATATATGGGAATTCGATGGGGAACATCCCATCAATAATCTTTGTAATGAAATTACTATAAAAATAAGCAGAGTCGGTACCTAATAGATTTTTGTAAAGAATTCGATTGTTATCTGAGAACTTAACAGCCCCAGTCTTTTCATTTACCATTTTGAATAGGCTCAGCATCCGTTTGTGCTGAAAGACAGATTCATTTCCGCAATGGTTTACGTGATTCCACATAATCTCTTTATCTTCAATTGGCATCAAAGGAATCTCATACATCAAATTCTCTAAGATTCCACGAGTAGTCGCGAAGCTCATCCCAGTATGGTCATCATTAATGAGTTTTTCATAAGCTCTTAATGCGGAGTCGTAGCAAGCAATCATATATTGCGCTTCATCGTTTTTATTCCGTTTTAACTCTGCCTTTGCCAATTGAACTTCCTGCCGTGCCCAATCGTATATACTCATTTTAATTCACCTCATTATTTTTATTAGAGCCGCTATTTATGTATCGAAGGGCGGCTGGTCCTCCGTTTGGTGGCCCATCGGGGACTTGAACCCAGGACCGATCGGTTATGAGCCGACTGCTCTAACCAGCTGAGCTAATGGGCCATTAAAATGGGCTGCGTTTATGACATTTAACCTTAAGAGATGGTTTGCTACAAAAATATTGAGATTGCCTGAATCCCTTTCAATTCAAAAATATGATTTGAAATATTTTTACCATCTATAAGGCACCCAAAAATCACTTACATATCAGCGTACTTCGCAGCAAACCGGCTTCTCTGAATGGTGATGTAGAGTTCCTGCAGATAAGCCTTGACACGAGTTTCTCCACCGTCATCCCACATGCGAGGACGCACCACAATGTCGGCAGTGATGATATCCGCGCCGTCGAGAATATCGAGATCCTCTTCATCCATCCGAGTCTTATGGCCATCGCAGATCATATAGATCTCGGGCTTCTTCCAGAAGTTGAAGTTGATTGCAACATCCAGGCAGTGAGAAGGCTCATCACCCTCATTGCGAGGACGCAGCAGACGAACGTTCCAGCCGTCCTCAACCAGCTTGGCCGCCATATCGGGGTCGTCGATCTTGACAGAGAAAGAACGGACACCGCCCTGCTTGTTGTAGCGAGTCTCACGACCAGAGAAGTTCTTGAAGATGATGTCGGCATTCTCGAAATAGATGTTTTCAACGATGTTCTGCATAATAGTAGCTCCTTTAAAATATAGTTTTATTTTGATCGCAGTTAGCGTACTGCAAAGAGTTTATCGGCGTGGTCGTCCTCATAAGGTTCACCAGCCGTTTGCCAGGGATACATTTCAGGCTTTGGTTGCGGAATATAGGGATCATCAGAAATGAACCATTCTGCATCGCCATACTTCGAGATTTCCTCGATCGCAGCGTCAACCTGAGATGTATAAAATCTCATGTCGACATGCTTCTCAAGCTCAGTCCCTCGAATAGACTCGGATTCTAGCCAGCGATAACCATCGGCGCCACCAGCGGAATCGTACTTAATATTGCCAAATCGATCGGTATTTTGACGGAGAAGAATGCCTCCGCCACTACCAGGCTCAACAGGAGTGAACTGGCCAATCCGTCCAACAAACTGGAGACTATGACCAGCCGCAATATCCTCATCGAGTCCAGCAAGCGTTGCGAGATCTGCTTCTTCGGGTTTCAGGTTCTGATCAAGGAAAGGCTTGATGTTCTTATCAAAGAACTTTTTACGCTGTTTCTCAAGATCGGATACGTCCACCATAGACTCGTTAAAGTCTAGGAAAAGCGCAGAGTTAGATACTTGGAACGTCTCGCAGAAGTCATTGAACGTGATCTCCTTGCGTGAGAAGAGGGTTTTGAAGACATAGGGAACCGCAAATTGAGCACCAGTTGCTGTCCACCAAATGAGTTCGCCAGTCTTCTTATCTTTCTTAGGTTCCTTGAATTTGGCAATGTAGACAGCATTGTTTACAAGGCAGAATTTCTCGAACTCAGCTTCCGTCTCGAACTTGTAGCCATATTCCATGCCAAATTTGATGACAAAATCGCGAATCTTCTGATCAGCATCAGGGATTTTGATCGAGTCGGTCTTAATATGTGCGACTGTATAACCAAGATTCTCGACTTCCTGCTTCAGAAGCGTCATGAATAGAGCGCCACGTTTCGCGACAATATTGTCGATATTTCGAGGATCCCTAAAGATATTGGCGAATTTCGCACTCGTCAGACCATAGATGCTGTTGATGACAATCTTCAGCGCCTGTGCTAGGTCGTCTGCCAATTCTTCTGTGAGATAAGGCACGAGCGCGCCTTCCAGATAGGTGGATGCAAGTTCAAAGTCGTGGTGCTTGATTGCAACACGCGCATCGACGATTTCCTCGAATCGTTTGGTGAACTCGGGGCCGAAAAGGCACTCAAATATTGCACTGTGGGGGTGCATGGACGCAACGTCTCCATCCCAGAGATCTCCGTACATACCCGGATTGCCATAGACTTTTCCTCCTTCGCCGATCTCGACACCTAAATAGGTAGATATACCACGCTTGAATTCGTATCCTTTGAAGAAAGGTAGGATCGAGTATCCATCGGGATATGTCTTCAACGGATCAAAGTCCTCATAAAGCGGAAGACCCTCATTATCAAATACTCGGAAATGATAGTCAGGTCCAAATGCCTCACGATACTCAGGGTATTTTGACGGCGGAACTGGTTCAGCAAGATTGCGGTAGTTGAAGTGAGACTGAGGCGTTTTGTTTTTACCGAATATAATACGTCCGGACAAAGTGTTCGTCGTATCGTTGACGGTTGCACGCATTCCATGAAGCTTTTTGACAAGCTCGACCTGAATTTGACGTGCCGCAAAATCGCCTTTGTTCTTATTAAACACTGCTTCTGTTGCCAAGACATCATTGTCGCAATATTCGGCAACTTTCTCCCAGAGTTCTTCAGGAACAGGCTGATCCCAAGGCAAACTCATTTCCTGATGATGAATGCCAAGCTCAATCTCCCACTTTTTCAAGCTCTGCTTTTTTACACAGAAGTCATAGACATCCGTATAAGATATATCGTAGGCAGAACCGAACATGACATTTGAGCGCTTGTTGGATATGATCGCTTGACTGAGTTCAAAGATCTGCTCATTCGTATAACCAAGCATTCTCGCATAGAGAATATGGTTATCGTAACGACGGCAGTTAAACCCGACCAGTTTCATGTTCATGAGCGCCTTGACTTCAAGAGGAGAGGGGTTGATCATCCGAGTGATTGTCTTACCTTCACCAGCTTGCTTCCAGTTAATCAAGAGCAGATTCGGATAGACCTCACAGTCGAAGAATACGAGTGGATCAAAATCGTCCGTACTCTCGTTTTCCATCTCGACAGGCTCTGCAGACTTGAAATGCATCTTGTTGACCAGTTTGATACAGTATTTTGACTGATTCGTACTGGAAGCCGCAAGACCTAAGACTGCATTGCTGAGGTCTGAGACATCGTATTTCATGCCGGACTCGTAAGCATCTTCCAGGATCTTGTAGATAAAGTCCACACTGGATCTCGTATCTGCATGAATCTCTTTGTTGATGTTACGCATCACCATGATTCGAAGTCCCTTTTCTGTCTTGATTTTATCAAGATTTACCACGGTCTTTTCTCCTTTCAACGGTAGTCCACTACTAATTGTAGCAATCGGCAGATCATTGCATTTTGTTAGCATACGCCGAAGTGAGGAACCACCATTGAATACTTTCACCTCAATGTATTCGTCATACACTCGGCTCAAACGCGTGGGGTCGCCAGAATATAAATAGTGAAGGTGAATGCCTTGACCAGACTTGCTGAGCTCTGCATACGTAGGAGGCCACTTACTCGCGGCTTCGAAGTTCTTCTTGAAGTTTTTTTCTCCATTTTCTTTGAGATCGAAGTCAATCACAATGTGATTTACGGGAACTTTTACATAATGTAGTTTCTTCGGATCCAGATCATGGAGTTGTGTTTTGACTTGTTTCCAAGCAAGCGCTGGCGTCTCGTTGGTTGTTGCATACTGGGCAGGACAGGAAGCACAGTCTTCATCAAATATAGAATGTTCATGGTCAGAGAATGTAAGCCATTTTGACGGTTCTTTTTTCTCTTCTTGCGCCGTCTCAACAGAACCTTCCTCGCCATTGAGCATACCCACTTTGATGTTTTTGAGATATTGCCGGACACGAGTACCATCTTCCAGATAGTAGCGTTCGTAATACTCGTGGAAATATAAACAGATTTCCTCTTTGAATTTGTTTCTTGGAAGAGGCTTGTAGACATTTGCTTCCTCGCAGAATCCCTTGTACATATCCCATGCATCTTTCATGCAGATGCCATCCTTACCTTCCATCGCCGCATACAATTCCTGCATGAAGTTATAGAAAGAGTTCGTGACGGTCATCATTGCTTTTGGAATATAAGCATCGTAGTAATCGGGATTTGCCAAATATACTTCTCGACAATGCCACGCGATTGCCCCCAACTCGAATGCAACCTGCTTTGTAAGCTTGTTATATTCTTTGAGAGGGACTTTTTCTCCGCTTGGAGACACGTCAATGAGTCTTCTTAGAATACCAGATCGCGCATCTGTAATTTCTACCGGCTTATTGGAGCCAAGAAAGAGAAACGAACGGAATCGGGTTTCATACAAAGACTTATGTTTTTCGTTGACGACCATCGTCTCATGAGAGACAAGACTATTAAGTCTCGTGTTATCCTCAATACGACTTAGATCGCCATCATGCTGAATGGCCACTAAAGGATTCGATTTAAACGACTCTAGCGCAAATTGGTTGCTCGCACTTGCAAGTGCCTTTGCATCAAATACACTATAATAGCCTTCAAAGAGTTCTTGGACAATGTTGAGTAAGGTAGACTTACCAGATCCAGGGGGACCATACAATACCAAAAACTTTTGAATCTTCTTGCTGTCGCCTGTTACTATCGAACCGATAGCCCACTCGATCTTATGGCGTTCCTCAGGTGTATACAGGGTACCAATCAGCTTATCCCAAGCATCATATTTACCCTGCTCTAAGGGATATGGGAGCCGCTTACTAATATAATCAGACTTCTTAACTTCCTCGTTTGAGAACGTCAAAGATTCATCCAATGCATGGTAATTATCGCGGCACTGACGCTGGCAATATGCATGCCAACGATCAATCATGCCGTTTTCGGCATCCCACATATAAAACGCTTTTGCACGAGACTGAAGATCGGGAGGCATCTTGTTGAAATATTCTTCAACCTCTCGATCAATCAATCTCAATGCGTCAAACTCATCCGTAGACCAGAGACCGGCGTCCTGAATCCAAATCGCGTAGAAGTCACTACCACGAATCATCAAATCCGTCGATCTCTTAACTACGAATTTAGGGAACACTTCGATGCCTCCAGCTCGATTGGTTCGAGTGGCAACCATCATGAAGTCGAGCATGAGGCTCATGTCCTCCCTTCGTTAATTGTTGAATTCAGATACTCACACATCTGATACCAGATCTCGATGCTCCGAAAATCTTTCTTTGTTCCAGGGACCCAAAAGAGGCTCCCCTGACCGTCAGGCGCATACTCCCTGTCTAGGAATGCATTGATCCGGTCATCGACATAGTCAGAGTCA
>ULRK01045523.1_pt1 | contig 12981 bp, 9 predicted proteins | sample 1955341 | NCBI WGS metagenome assembly ULRK01 (sample SAMEA4835680, study PRJEB28245) | human gut metagenome | biome: gut microbiome; material: fecal sample | place: Denmark | collected 2008
ATGGTGCGGCTGTCGCCGTAATACTCAAAGCCCCACACCTCGTCCAGCAGCTGGTCACGGGTGTAGACGCGGTTCGGATGGGAGGCCAGACAGTTCAGCAGTTCCAGCTCCTTGGGGGGAGCCTCCACCACCTTGCCCTTGACCCGCAGCTCATAGCTGTTCATGTCCAGACGCAGGTTGTCGAATTCGATCACGCCCTCGGTGCTCTCGGCAGCAGCCGTGGTGGTCTGGCAGCGGCGCAGCACCGCCTTGATGCGGGCCACCACTTCCTTGGCATCAAAGGGCTTTACCATGTAATCGTCTGCACCCAGCTCCAAGCCCAGCACCTTATCAAAGGTCTCGCCCTTGGCCGTGAGCATCATCACCGGGGTGTTGCCCGCCTTGCGGATGCGGCGGCACACTTCCAGACCGTCCATCTTGGGCATCATCACGTCCAGCAGCACCATATCGGGCTTGACCTGATTGAACTTTTCCAGACCTTCTTCGCCATCGTTTGCCACCGTGACCTGATAGCCTTCCTTGGTCAGGTACAGCCGCAGCAGCTCGCAGATATTGGTATCGTCGTCCACAACGAGGATCTTTTCGTTGGCCATAATGATCTCCTCCCATTTTATCGGATGCCCGCCGGGCGGGCAGAGCAGCAAAGTATTCCACTTCTTATTATACGGAAGAGTTATGACAAAATAAAGAAGGATTTGTATGATTTTTTCACGTGCTGTGCTTTTTCGCACAAAAGGGCCCGCACGGAAACACCGTGCGGGCTTGCCAATGTGTTTTTTTCCTGAAATCAATCTTTGCCGCGGTAGCCATACCGCTCTGCATTGCCCAGCAAATACAAGAAGGCAAAGGCCGGAATGCGGATCAGTTCTTTGCCATTTGGCGCACGATGTGTTCCGTAATCATCCGGGCGCTTGGTCACCACAATGGCCGCGCTTGCTTCATCACTCAGTTCGCAAATCATCGAATCATCCGGCACGGGGGCCTGTTCACGGTATTTTACTTCGATCAGGATCTTTTTGATGTTGGGATAATCAACCACCACGTCAATTTCCTTGTCTTTTTTCCCACCGCGATAATATCCGACCCGTGTTGCCTGTTGGTAGTAAAATGCTGCCACATGCTTATACACTGCAGTTTCTACCATCTTTCCCAATTCGATCGGATTCGTCAGAACGTCGTCATCCATCAGCACTGCGTTGCGGATCGCTGCATCTGCAATATAAATTTTGGGCTTTGCCTTTAGAATTTTATGCCCACCCATTTCTACTGGCCAGCTTTGATAGATCAGATTCGCGCTTTCCAGATAATTCACATAATTTTCCACAGTCGGGCGGCTCACTCCGCCAAGATCGTTCGCAATCGCAGAAAACGAGACGATCTCGGACGACACATTGCATAAATACAGAAAAATGCGTTCCAGCTCTGTTGCACTCCGAATCTTGTAAAGTGCCGGGAGATCCCGTTTCAGCACCTTGTCTACAACATCTTCCCGCATGATCTGCTGCGCCATCAAGTCATCGGATGCAAGTGCAAGCTCCGGAAATCCACCCACGCGCAGATATCGCATAAAGTAATTCTGCACTTCTTCCAGCTTTATCATAACGGCCGTTCGTTCCTGCTGTGCCATATGCAAAAAGGCCGTTGGGCGGATCTCCGGCCCCAGCTCCGGGACTCTTGCACCGATCAGGGCACAGTACTCATAAAAAGACAGCGTCGGCACCTGGATCACGCTCCAGCGTCCAGCACCGCTCTCTGAGCTTCCTTTCATCAATGCAGGACTTGCCGAGCCTGTTGCAACCATTTTTGTTTCCGGCTGCATGTCATAAATCGTCTTCATCCACTTATCCCAATCACTGGCATACTGGATCTCGTCAAAAAAGTAATAGCAATCCTGTTCCGCATACACATTGCTGTGATAGCATTCCAGCAGATCGTTCAAACCGCTCAGCTTCAGCATCGGGTGGTCCATCGAAACAAACAAGATCTTCTGCGGCGGGACACCTTTTTTCAGCAATCGGTCGATCATCTGATATTGGATCGTCGTCTTGCCAACCCGGCGGGTACCCGTCAGAACGATCGTCCGCCGCAGGTCCTTCTGCTCCAACCGCTTCATCGCCTCATAGTAAGCAAACCGACGATATGTCTTGGTAAAGCCAGGGTTTACCACGCCCGTGCCCCACCAGGGATTATACGCCTTTAAAACCTTCAGGATCTGTTCCTTTGTTGCCACAGACATTTTGTTCACCTCGCATTTATCATAAGGTATTTTTTCTATTTTGTCAACAAAAGATTAAAGTATACTTATATCTTTCGCCGCAAATTATGATATTTCATCTTTTTGCTAACATTTTCATGTGATCCATACACTTTTCTTCATTCGATCATCAGCCGGATGATCTCCTCATTGGTCTCCTTCATGCCGTCCTTGCCCAGACGGCCGATGCCCTTGATGGTGGTCTCGATGTCCTTCATCACGATGCCGTCGCCGCCCTTGAACTCCTGATGGCACTTGTACATGTTGTAGCCAAGCAAGGCCGCGTCCACCGAGGATGCGATCTTTGCCGCGCAGGAGGCCTTTGCGCCGTCGCACACGATGCCGGACACGATGGCCAGCGCATTGACCACCGTGTGGATGGCGGCCTGATAGCCGTCGCCGCACAGATATACGATACCCGCGCCAGCGCCCGCACCGGCGCTGACTGCGCCGCAGTAGGCGGACAGGGTGCCGATGCCGGTCTTTTCGTGGATGGCCACCAGATTGGAAATGATGAGGGCACGGTAAAGCTTTTCCTTGCCGCTGTGCAGCTCCTTGGCATATTCAATAAGCGGCACCGAGCAGGTGATGCCCTGATTGCCGCTGCCGGAGTTGATGATGACCGGCAGCTCACAGCCGTTCATGCGGGCATCCGAACCGGCGGCCGCCTTGGCCTTGGCCCGGATAGACACATCGTTGCCGTAGGTAGAAAGCAGCACCCGGCCGATGTTCGCGCCATAGTCGCCCAGAAGGCCCTCCTCTGCAATGGCGTTGTTATAGCGGATCTGGCGTTCCAGCAGGTCCGCCACATCCTGCAGGTCGGCGGTCTCGGCAAAGTCCCAGATGTCCTTCATGTTCAGCAGGCTGCGGTCGGCCCGGCTGTCCCGCTGGGCCTCCTCGTTCAGCAGCGGCTTTTCGTAGAGCACCCGGCCGTTTTTTTCGATCAGGCAGATGTTGGTGTGAAAATCCGCAATGCGCACCTTTGCGTAGGAATTCCCGCTGCGCTCGGTAACGATGATATCGAACACATGCCCCTGCTCGATGTGCTGGATGGAAATGGGCACCGTCTGCAGATAGTCCCGGATGGCAGCCTTCTTGTCCTCGCTGACCTCGGAGATGACTTCCAGCTCTCTGTCTGCCGAACCGGCAATGATGCCCGCTGCCACAGCGGCTTCCATGCCTTTCAGGTGGCCGGTGTTGGGCACGATGACGCTCTTCACGTTTTTGATGATGCTGCCGCTCACCTGCAGCTGCACGCTCTCGGGCAGTGCGCCCAGCACCTCGCGTGCCCGGGCCGCAGCGTAAGCCAGTGCAATGGGCTCTGTGCAGCCCATTGCCGGGATGAGCTCCTCTTTTAATATTTCCACATACGCCTGATAGCGCGGATCACTGCGTTCCATGACGGGTCCCTGCCTTTCCTGTCGATTCGATATTTACCAACAGGAATAGTATACTATAGAACCCGCACAATGTAAAACAAATTCTTCCCCGCCCGCAGGACCGGCTATTGCAAAGCGCAAACCGCAGAAGTAGAATAGGAGCATCCAAACCGATAAATCCATGGAGGGTCTTCCAATGATCGAAAAAGAAGTACAGGAGCTGCTGTCCTTCATTGACGGCAATCCTACCGCATACCACACCACTGCATCCGTCCGGAACATCCTGCTGAAGGAGGGCTTTTCCGAGCTGCTGGAGAGCCGCCGGTGGCAGCTGGAACCCGGCGGGAGCTATTTTGTCTGCCGCAACGGCTCCAGCATCCTTGCATTCCGCATGGGAGAACAGCTGGAAAACTACAGCTTCAACGTGGCCGCTGCCCACACGGATTCCCCCTGCTTCCGCATCAAGGAAAACGCCGAGATCCACATGGGCCGGAAGTACACCAAGCTGAACACCGAGGGCTACGGCGGCATGATCTGCTCCACATGGATGGACAGGCCGCTGTCGGTGGCAGGCCGCGTGCTGATAAAGGAGAACGATGCCATCACCTCCCGCCTGCTCACGCTGGACCGCGACCTGCTGATGATCCCCAGCGTAGCCATCCATATGAACCGTGAGGTCAACGACAAGGCTTCCTACAACAAGCAGGTGGATATGCTGCCCCTGCTGGGCGGTGCCGCCGAGGAAGGCGTGCTGAAAAAGCTGATCGCCGCTGAGCTGCAGGTCGCAGAAGACCAGATCCTTGGCAGCGACCTGTTCCTCTGCATCCGCGAAAAGGCCGCCGTCTGGGGCTGCAATGAGGAGTTCATCTCCTCCGGCCGTCTGGATGACCAGCAGTGCGTGTTCGGCATCCTGAAGGGTTTTCTGAAAGCACACAGCGCCCAGTCCATCAATGTTGCCGCCTTTTTCGACAACGAAGAAGTGGGTTCCGGCACCAAGCAGGGCGCGGCTTCCACCTTCCTGTACGACGTGCTGCACCGCATCGCGCAGAACGTCTGCCCCGGCGATGAGGACTTCCACCGTGCGGTGGCATCCAGCTTCATGTTCAGCGCCGATAACGCCCACGCCGTGCACCCCAACCACCCGGAATATACCGATGTGAACAACTGCACCTACATGAACGAGGGCGTTGTGGTCAAGGTGCACGCCGGCCAGAAGTATACCAGCGACGGCATGAGCATGGCCGTTGCCAAAGAGCTTGCCGCCCGCGCCGGTGTCCCGCTGCAGTATTTTGCCAACCGTTCCGATAAGGTCGGCGGCAGCACTCTGGGCAACCTTGCCATGGCACAGGTATCCATGAACTGCGTGGACATCGGCCTGCCCCAGCTGGCCATGCACTCCTGCTACGAGACCGCCGGTGCCCGGGACATCGTTTCTCTCATCCGGCTGATGGAGGAATTCTACGCCAGCCATTTTGAGGAGACCGCATCCGGCACCCTTGCCATCAGAAAGTAAGGCCCGTACAACCTGAATCATAAGGACTGCCCGTGGAAAAGCAGCACTGCTTTTCCACGGGCGGCTTTTCGTTTCCACTTAAGTGAGTATTGAGAAAAAACGTCCATTGTGCTACAATTATCCTGTTATAATATCGCTTTTTACCGCAGCGTAAAATCTTTTTCGCAAGGAGTATAATAAAATGAAATTAGGTATCGTCGGCCTGCCGAATGTCGGCAAGTCCACTCTGTTCAATGCCATCACCTCCACCAAGAACGCAGAAGCCGCAAACTATCCCTTCTGCACCATCGAGCCGAACAGCGGCATCGTAGCCGTGCCGGACAAGCGTCTGGACAAGCTGGCCGAGATCTGGCAGACCAATAAAAAGACCCCTGCCATCGTGGAGTTTGTGGATATCGCGGGCCTTGTAAAGGGTGCCAGCCAGGGTGCAGGCCTTGGCAACAAGTTCCTGGGCCACATCCGCGAGTGCGACGCCATTGTGCATGTGGTGCGCTGCTTTGACGATGACAACATCATCCATGTGGTGGAGGATGTTTCCAAGGCTGAGGCCGTGGACCCCATTGCCGACATCGATGCCATCGACTACGAGCTGATCCTGTCCGACCTTGAGGTGGTGCAGAACCGCGCAGGCCGCATGGCAAAGGCTGCCAAGAGCGGCAACAACAAGGGTGCTGCCGCCGAAGCCGCATGGCTGCAGCAGCTGGCCGACCACCTGAGCGCAGGCAAGCCTGCCCGCAGCTTCGATTTTGACGAGGGCGATGCCGAGCAGCAAGCTGTTCTGCATGAAATGGGCCTGCTGAGCGCAAAGCCGGTGCTGTACGCCTGCAACGTGGGTGAGGATGACCTGATGGAGGGCATCGAAAACAACAAGTATGTCCCGCTGGTGGCCGCACGCGCCAAGGAAGAGGGCGCACGCTACATTCCCATCTGCGCCAAGACCGAGGAGGATATCGCCGACTACTCCCCCGAGGAAAAGAAGGCCTTTCTGGCTGAAATGGGCATTGAAGCCAGTGGTCTGGACAACCTCATCACTGCCAGCTATGATCTGCTGGGCCTGATCTCCTTCCTGACCGATGGCAAGAAGGAGTGCCGCGCATGGACCATCCGCAAGGGCACCAAAGCACCGCAGGCTGCCGGCAAGATCCACAGCGATTTCGAGCGCGGCTTCATCCGTGCCAGCGTCATTGGCTACAGCGATCTGGAAGCCAACAACTTCGATTATGCCGCCGTCAAGGCCAAGGGCCTGCAGCGCACCGAGGGCAAGGAATACGTTGTCAACGACGGCGATGTGATCGAGTTCCTGTTCAACGTCTAAAGGAGAAACCCTCTCAGTCAAAACCTGACGGTTTTGCCAGCTCCCCCGAAAGGGGGAGCTTTTATGGCGCTTCCGGTTTGCTGCAATAAGGCTCCCCCCTCGGGGGAGCTGGCATCGCGCAGCGATGACTGAGAGGGTTCGTTCCCAGCCTTCCTGAATTAAAAAGAGTCATTCCCCTGAATATGGCCAGAGCGCACGCGTCGGCCATTTAAAATCGTAAAAGAGGTTTCCTATGATTTTCGGTATTATGGGCGCAATGCCCGATGAAGTCGATCAGCTGTGTGCAAAGCTGGAGGATGTCACCGTGGAGCCCTACGGCGGCGTGGATTACCACAAGGGCACGTTGGCCGGCAGACAGGTGGTGGTGTGCTGTGCCGGCATGGGCAAGGCCAATGCCGCTGCCACCACGCAGGTGCTCATCACAAAATTCGGCGCGGAGAAGATCATCTTTTCCGGCATCGCAGGCAATATGACCTCGAAGATCGGCATTGGCGATGTGGTCATCGGCAAGACCGTGCTGTACCACGACGCACAGCTGGACATGATCTGCCAGAACCCGCCGTTCCTCAAGGAATACACCGGCGACCCGGAGCTGATCGCTGCCGCCGAAAAAGCCTGCGCCGAAGCGGGTGTAAAGGCTCTGGTGGGCAAGATCGCCACCGGCGACCTGTTTGTGGGCGACAGTGAAACCAAGGCTGCCATTGAAGCCAAATGCGCTCCCGACTGCGTGGAGATGGAAGGTGCCGCTGTGAGCCAGATCGCCGCCAAGAACGGTGTGCCCTGCGTCATCCTGCGCGCCATGAGCGACAACGCTGACGAGGACGGCCACGAGGTGCTGGTGGTGAAAAAGTTCAGCATTGCGGAATATGTAGCCACCGCCACCAGGATCGTGGCAGCAATGGTGGAAGCACTGTAAAAAAGAACCCTCTCAGTCCATGCTTCGCATCGCCAGCTCCCCCGAAAGGGGGAGCTTTTGACATTCCGGAAACGTTTTCCGTTTTGCCAATGGCTCGCCCTTCGGGAGAGCTGGCGAACAAAGTGAGCCTGAGAGGGTTTTCTTTTACAAAAACTGTTCCAGCTTTACCCGGCTGTCCTCCTGAAACTCCTGCAGCCTTTGGGCAAGGCGCTTTGCGCCGGGCGCGGCATTGGGGTAATCCTTCTGGGCCTTTACGCAGTCCACCACCCCCATGCCGCTGCCCTGTGTGAGCATCTCGGCCAGATTGCGGGTGGACTTGTCCGTGAGGGTCTTCATACTGATGCCCATTTTCGTGTTCAGCTTTGCCATGGCGCTCTGCCCCTGCGCGGTGCCGCCGCAGGCCTCGATGGCGGTGTGCGCTTCCTGATTGAGCTGGTGGTACACATTGCGCTGGCGCAGCAGCTCGGCCTTGAACTGCACATCGTCGGTCATCGGCACGATCTGTTCCAAGGTGTTCTTGCCCATCTCGGTATTCTGCACCACGGCTTCCAGCAGGTTCAGGTTGTCGTTTTTCTGGTTTTCCATACAAAAAATCCCCCTTCTGGCCTTAGTCTGCGCCAAAAGGGGGATTTTATACGCTGGTTTTATTCTGCACGCATCTGATCGCCGCCGGCGTTCTGTGCCTCCCGCAGGCGTGCATCGCACAACTCGTACAGCGCCTGCCAGTTCTTTGCAGAGACATCCTCCAGCCCGGCTGCGCCGCAGCTCAGGGTAAAGGGTACCCGGCGCATCATGCCGGTGGTGGTGATGCATTCCCGGGGCATCTGCCGATACAGGTTCTGCATTTCCTCTGCCAGCTGCTTGCCGTCGGCATCCAGACAGCCCACCGCAAAGATGCTGCCGGTCAGGCGGCAGACCACGCGGGTCGCAGGGGTATCAAAGTTCTTTTTCCACTGGTTGCCCACAAAGCAGTGCAGCTGGTCCATCACAGGCTGGCCGTAGGTATCTCGCAGCTTCTGGCCGTTGTCGATGCTCACCAGCGCCACAGCCGCCTTGCGGCCCTGCGCTGCACACTGTTCCAGCTTTTGGGCAAACACCGTTTCCAGATAGCGGCGGTTGTACACGCCGGTAAGGAAATCGTGGCTCATATCCTCGCGGCACAGTTCCCGCTCCCGGGGTGTCATGCGCTCTTCCGGCAGCACATTGCCTGCCAGCGGTGCGCACATTTCCAGCTCCCAGCATTTGCCGTCCGCTTCCACTCTGCGGTGCAGCACACAGTCCACACGGCCATTGCGCAGCTCGTAGTCCACCCGCAGGCCATCGTCCTGCCAGCCGTCACAAAGCGGTGCTTCGGTCAGGGTCACTGCCTCAAATACGGCCTGCGCTGAGCGCGCAAGTTCCCGCAGATCCTGCTCGGTACATTCTTTCTTCATGTAATTTTCCCCATCATCTGCGCACGCGGCGCTCCCGTATCCCGCGTGCAGTCGCCTGTTCCCCATACGTTCAGGAACCATCTGCCGCATTATGCATCCCGCGCCCGCCCTGTTTCCGGAAATGCCGGGAACGCATCAGGCAAAGAAAAATGGTATAATGCCGCTTTAGCAACATTATACCATTCAGCTTCCGATTTTACCAGCAAAACGCACAATTTTCTGCCGGAGTTTTTACATTTTCGTCAAATTGCTAAGCTCCCGCCGCTCTGTGCCTTCTGTTTATACGCGGCAGTACACACTGCACTCGTCGTGGATGGTCTTGGCCAGTGCCTTGGCGGCAAAGCCGTCAGCGGCGCGCCATGCCCAGTTTCCGCCCAGCTTGCCGGGGGTATTCAGGTGTGCTTCCGCGCCCAGACCCAGCCAGTCGTACATGGGGATGATGGCCCGGTCAGCCACCGACCCCAGCGCTGCGCGCAGCAGAGCGATGCGGACATCATCGGTCCGGATGGCCGCCAGCTCCTTTGCGGTGGGCTTTACGCTGGTCAGGTGTAGGTAAGCGGCAGCGGCAGCCTTTTCCTTTTCGGAAGCGCCGTTCTCCCACCAGTCGGTCAGGGTGGTGTTATCGTGGGTGCCGGGATACACTACGCTGTTCTTGACGTGGTTGTGGGGCAGATACTCGCTGTCCCCGCCGCTGAAGGCGAATTGCAGCACCTTCATGCCCGGGAAGGTGCTGTCGGCCAGCAGCTTTCGCACACTGGGGAACAGTTCGCCCAAGTCCTCGGCAATGATGGGCAGCTTGCCAAGGGCAGCTTCCAGCGCATCGAACAGCTCCATGCCGGGGCCGTTCTCCCACTTGCCGGTGCGGGCGGTGGTGCTGTCCGCCGGGATGGCCCAATAGGTATCGAAGCCGCGGAAGTGGTCGATGCGCAGCAGGTCGTAGATGCCCAGTGCGTGGCGCACCCGGCGCACCCACCACGCGTAGCCAGTCTTTTTGTGGTAGGCCCAGTTGTACAGCGGGTTGCCCCACAGCTGACCGTCGGCAGAGAAGTAATCCGGCGGGCAGCCCGCCACACGGGCAAAGCCGCCGTCGGCATCCAGCTCAAACAGCGCGCCGCCCACCCATGCATCCACCGAGTCGGCAGAGACATAGATGGGGATGTCGCCCAGGATCTGCACGTCCTTTTTGTTGGCGTAGGCCTTCACCGCCTGCCACTGGGCCGCAAACTTGTACTGCACGAACTTCCAGAAGCCGATCTCTTCCTCGTTTTCGGCGGCAAAGGCAGCAAGGGCCTTCTTGTCGCGCAGACGGTAGGGCTTGTCCCACTCCACCCAGTTCTTCATGCCGTTGGCCACTTTCAGGGCCATGTACAGGGCGTAGTCGTCCAGCCACTCCTCATTGGCGAGGGTAAAGGCATAATAATCATCCGGGAAGTAATAGTTGCAGCCGTGCAGCCCAGTGCACTGCTTGCGCCATGCGGCGTAGGCGGTGCGCAGGACTTTAAAGCGGCTCACATACAAAGTGCCGTAGTCCACCTCTTTGGGGTCTGTGCCCCATTTTTCGGCCTTGAGCTGGGCGGCGGTGAGCAGGCCTTCTTCCTTCAAAGCGTCGAGGTCGATAAAATAGGGGTTGCCCGCAAAGGCCGAGCAGCTCTGATAGGGGCTGTCACCGTAGCCGGTGGGGCTGAGCGGCAGGATCTGCCAGATCTTCTGGCCCGCTTGTGCCAGAAAATCCACAAACTTGAATGCTTCCTTGCCAAAGCAGCCAATACCGTAAGGGCCGGGCAGGCTGGACACCGGCATCAGGATTCCACTTTCACGCATGCTATTACCTTCCTCATTTTTAACATTTTATGGGAATATCGTTGTTTCTTATCATAACATATCCGCAGACTATTTTCCACAGGCAAAAAACGTGGTATACTTATTTTTAAACTGGGTGTGTATCCCTTTTTCGATTTTAAATAGCCTCCGCTTTCGCTCTGGCTATGTTCAGCGGAATCCAGATTTTTTATTTCGCGTTTGTCGCGGCCTGCGGAACTTGTCGGGGCAAGGCCGCTCCAAACGCATTTTCACCAGAAGGGCCGAAACCGGCAGATGCAGTAAAATCTCTTTTGTTGTTGGCCTTTACGGCCCCTTGCGTGAAAAAGCAGAATTGGAACGACCGCAGTCGTTCCAATTCTGCAAAAATAAAAATAAATTTTCCGCTGAATATGGCCAGAGCCTGCGGCGGCCATTTTAAATCGTCAAACTGCACCCTGAACAGGAGGTACCCGCGCCATGCAGCGCACTGAAAAATACTTTGAACAGGACGCTTTCCGCACCCAGTGCGAGAGCACCATCCTTGCCGCAGAGCCGGACGAAAAGGCCGGCGGCGGGCGCATTGCGCTGGACGGCACGGTGTTCTACCCGGAGGGCGGCGGTCAGCCTGCCGACCGGGGCACCCTGACCCTGCCGGACGGCACCACGCTGAATGTGACCGATGTGCACGAGCATGACGGCATCCTCTGGCACAGCGTGGACGCTCTGCCGGAAAGCGCTGTTCCCGGCACTGCCGTTTCCGGCTGCATCGACTGGGAATGGCGCTTTGACAAAATGCAGCAGCACACCGGTGAGCACATCCTTTCCGGCATCCTGCACCAGATGTTCGGGGCCGAGAACGTGGGCTTCCACATCGGTTCCGAGGCTGTGCGCATGGACACCAGCGTGCCCATTTCTGCCGAGGGCCTGCAGGCAGCCGAGCTTGCCGCCAACCGCATCGTGTGGCAGGATGTGCCGGTGCTGGTCAGCTACCCCACCCGGGAGGAACTTGCCGCCCTTGTCTACCGCTCCAAAAAGGAGATCGAAGGGCAGGTGCGCATCGTGACCATTCCCGGTGCGGATGTCTGCGCCTGCTGCGGAACCCACACCCGCACCACCGGTCAGGTGGGACAGATCAAAATTCTGGCCAGCGAGAACTACAAGGGCGGTGTGCGGCTGAGCGTGGTGTGCGGCCAGCGGGCATTGCTTGCTGCACAGGCTATGCGCCAGCGGCAGGCAGAGATCGGGGCGCTGCTCTCGGCCAAGGCCGACCAGACCGCTGTGGCGGTGCATCGCGTCTACGATGAGTATACTGCGCTCAAGTTTACACACTTTGGTGTATGTTCTCAGCTGTTCGATGCACTTGCCCAGCTGGCAAACCCCGGTGAGGATGCCATCCGCACAGTGCCCGGCCTTGACCCGGACGGCCTGCACCGGCTGGCGGTGCGCCTGACCGAAGCCACCACCGGTCTCTGCGCCGCCCTGACCCCCACCGAAAAGGGCACCGGCTACTGCATCGCGCAGGCAGACGGCGATGTGCGCGCCCTGACCAAAGCCCTGAACGCCGCCCTGAACGGACGCGGCGGCGGCAAGCCCGGCATCTGTCAGGGCAGCTGCGCCGCTGCACCGGAACAGGTGGAGGTGTTTTTGCGGGAGCAAAAATAACCCTCTCAGTCAACGCCTGATGGCGTTGCCAGATTCCCCCTTTTGTCGCTGCGCGACATCCGTTCCCCTCTTTGTCACCTACGGTGACATTTCTCCCCGGCCGGGGAGAATCTGTCCCGGCCGGGGGAAGTCTTTCCTCTCAGGGGGCTTCTATTGCAAAATCGAATAGCTTTCCCTCTTATAGTCAAAAAGCTCCCCCTTTCGGGGGAGCTGCCGAGCGAATGCGAGGCTGAGAGGGTTTACAACATCAAGGAGAACAACAAACTATGAGAATGCGTTTCAAACCCTATGCCCACGACGAGCTGATGGCAGCCGACTTCCATGTGCACGAGCCGCTGATCTGGGGCGGCAGGTGGCACGCCCAGTACGCCCGCCCGGAGCAGCCCTTTGTGCTGGAACTGGGCTGCGGCAAGGGCGGCTTCATCTCCCAGCTGGCCTGCGCCCACCCGGAAAACAACTACCTGGGCATCGATATCACCGATAAGGTGCTCATCCTCGCCAAGCGCAAGATCGAAGCCGCCTATCAGGCTGCAGGCCGCCCCATCGACAACGTGAAGATCATGAGCACCGACATCGAGCGCATCAAGGGGGTCATTACCGCCGAGGATACGGTCAGCCGTATCTACATCAACTTCTGCAATCCGTGGAGCAAGAACGGCTCTTCCCACAAGCACCGCCTCACCTACCCGCGCCAGCTCATCAACTACCG
>ULRK01060981.1_pt1 | contig 12970 bp, 11 predicted proteins | sample 1955341 | NCBI WGS metagenome assembly ULRK01 (sample SAMEA4835680, study PRJEB28245) | human gut metagenome | biome: gut microbiome; material: fecal sample | place: Denmark | collected 2008
GTGGCGGAAGGAGGCTACGGCAAAAAGGAATCTCCGGAGGTCACAATCTCCATGCATTCCCCGGCGGGCGTCCCCGTCCCGGTGGACGGCTTCAGCCAGGAAGCGAAGCTGAAAGACGGCAGCATCCTCATCGCCGCCATCACCTCCTGCACCAACACGTCCAACCCGGGCCTGATGCTTGCCGCCGGGCTGCTTGCCAAAAAGGCGGTTGAACGGGGGCTGAAAGTGCCTCCTCATGTAAAAACGTCTATTGCTCCGGGTTCCCGTATCGCCTCCGACTACTTTGCGGCCAACCGCCTTCAGGAATCCCTGGACGCCCTGGGCTTTGAAACCGTCGGCTACGGCTGCACCACCTGCATCGGCAACTCCGGGCCGTTAAATCCGGAACTGGAACAGGCCGTCCGGGACAATGACATCGTCGCGGCCTCCGTCCTGTCCGGCAACCGCAACTTTGAAGCGCGCATCCATGCCTCCATCAAAACCAACTTCCTGATGTCTCCCCCGCTGGTCGTCGCCTTCGCTCTGGTCGGCCGCGTGGACATCGATTTCCAGACGGAACCGCTGGGCACGGACCGCAGCGGGAACCCCGTCTTTTTGAAAGACCTCTGGCCCAGCTCCGGGGAAATCGCGGAAGCTGTTGCCAGATCCCGCAATCCGGAAGCATACCGGGAGCTTTACACCATCACGCCGGACAAGAATCCCCGCTGGGCAGCCGTGTACGCGCCGGAAGGCTCTGTCTTCCAGTGGAATGAACACTCCACCTACATTCAGGACCCTCCTTTCTTCAGCGGCTTCAACGGCCAGCCCCGCATCCTGGCGGATATCACGGACGCCCGCCCCCTGGGCATTTTCGGCGATTCCGTAACCACGGACCACATCTCCCCTGCCGGGGCCATCCGGGAAACGGGCCCCGCAGGGCTGTACCTGCAGGGCATGGGAGTGGACAGGAAAAATTTCAACTCCTTCGGCTCCCGCCGCGGAAACGATCGCGTGATGACACGCGGCACCTTTGCCAATGTCCGCATTAAAAACCTGATGGTGGACGGTACGGAAGGAGGCTACACGCTGTATTTCGGCAACCGCGCCGTTCCCGCCCCGGACAAGGAAATAACCCCAGCCGCGGGAACGCCCGCCTTCATCTATGATGCGGCCATGGCCTACGCTCAGGACGGCGTTCCGCTCATCGTCATCGGCGGAGAAGATTACGGCATGGGCTCTTCCCGCGACTGGGCGGCCAAGGGAACTAACCTGCTGGGCGTTAAGGCCGTCATCACCAAGAGCTTTGAGCGCATCCACCGCTCCAACCTTATCGGCATGGGCGTCCTGCCCCTCAACTTCGCCGACAAGGCGGACTATGACCGCATCGCTCCGTTGAAGGACGCCACCTTCTCCATTCTGGGCCTGAACAACGGCATCGCTCCGCGCCAGCAGGTTACCCTGCGCGTACAGCCCGCAGACGCGGAAGCGTTTGACGTGCCTGCCATCGTCCGCATTGATACGCCTATTGAAAAAGAATACTATCTGGCGGGCGGCATCCTGCAATATGTCCTTACCCAAATCCTCAAATAACGGGGTATGTGCCGGGCGTTCCCGGCACGGCTTCCCCTCGCGGACGGCCCCCCTTCTGAAGGCGCGGCCCGTCTGCTTCATCCGCACCGGATATACCTGCAACTTCACGGCACGGCCTGATTAGTTCATCCGAACTAATTCCAAATTCTTCTTGCAATCCTTCCAGGCTGTTCCTAGAACAAACGCATGGAATATAGATTTGTCTGGACGGGCTTTTTTGCCGTATTCGCCGCCCTGACGTTCTGCAGCTGTTCGCAGAACGACAAAATGAGGCCGCCGGCCGTCTCCTTTAAAATCCAAAAGGCGCCGGTAGTTCCCCGCACACCCGGCCAGATGGGCCGTGAAGTAGGCATTAAAGTTTCCTACATGCCTAAAAACACGTATGCCCGCAAGCGCGCGTCCTCCATGCGACCCCGCTTCATCACCATCCACAGCACCGCCAACCCCAAGGGAGACGCCAATGCCCACTCCCGTTACCTGAACAGCGGCAAGTCCCGCAGCCTGAACTGGCACTTTACTGTGGACCAATTCGGCGCCTACCAGCACATCCCCACTACGGAAACCGGCCACCATGCGGACCATTCCGGCCCGGGCGACCAATACTCCGTAGCCATTGAAATGTGTGAATGCACCACGCACAACCCTGTCGTCATCTACAACAAGACGGCCAAACTGACGGCGTTGCTGATGATGCGCTACAACGTCCCCCTGCGTAACGTCGTGCCCCACAACTACTGGTCCGGCAAGAATTGTCCCGCTCCGCTGATGACTAATGGGCGCCCCGGATATAAATGGAGCTGGTTCATTTCCCGCGTGGATTATTATTACCGCTGCCTCCAGGCGGGCAAATAATATTTCCCCCCCTGCCGCATTGCCGCACTCTCCTCCGCCGTTTCCGGCACAGAGGGGGACAGGGAATGTTTCAGGAAAGAAGGGAAATCACTTCTTCCCAAAAAGATACGTACTGGCTGGACACCGGGGATCATATATCCCCGGTTTGCGGGAAGCAGGAAACCGCCTTATTGGCATGGCTAACGTGTATGTTCGTAAAAGACGGCAAATAATACTGTCCGGAAAAAACCACGGCACGGGAAAATCTTCATCAACGGCAAAAGCCGGAACACGGTCCAGGAACATGAAATGGCGCTGAAACCTTTTGATGCTTCCCGCCCCACTCCGGAACAGGCTATTTGACCTGAATCCGATTTACCGCCCTCACCATTTCCGGATGAATATGAAAAAGGCTGCGTGAAACTCAACCGGGAAATTTGAAAAACCATGAAGCGCTTTCATGGGGGGCCACAGGCACGAACCACCGGCACCAGCGGTTTCTCCCCCGCCGTATGGAAGCATTGAAGAAACAATCCGGTACCATGTTCATGGAAAACCAACAGGGACTCAAACTGAAAGGCTCCAGAAGAAACAGCCTCCTTCTGCCAGAAACATGGCATTTTGGCGAAATCCTGATCTCCTGACATGCCGCGCTCCCCCATTTTATCCCGCATCGCGGGTAAAAATAAAAACCTCACCTCAAATATGCCTCTGCCGAACATCGCGGCATGACGCATGCCCCCGGCAAAATCCGCGCCTTTGGGCGGAATCAGAGACAATCCGGGCATATTCAACTTCCCTTGAAGCGTGAAGGCGCCGCTTCTCCATGAGAACGCCGGACGCTCCGATTCAGCGCCTCATCCCCTCCGGCTCCTCGCCCGGACAATCATTATTTTGTTAGATATTTTTGTAACTGTCTACCGGGCAATCATTATATAAAACATATTAAAAATATGTTTACATATATCAAAATTGTCCCATAATTTTAGGATGAAAAAGATATTGCATTTATTAGGAATTTTGACCTTTGTTATTTGCAATTATGGGAATGCAAAGGAATTAAAATGTGAATACGAATTAAAAAATTTAAACATAGAGCCAGTCAGGGTAGCCAACGCCAAACGCACTTACACAGTCTATATATCCTGTAAGTATACAAGCGTTCATCACACGGGTGAGACAGGGGGGCCAATACCGCTGCGAAAGACAATTACCCCGGTAGTAACCGGTACAGATGATGAAAAAGAGGGCAAAGCCGAGGCATATGCAGAAGGAGAAAGCACAGTCATCGCAATGGCCCGTCTGCGTTTGACAGAAGAATGCGGTTTGCAATGCGGCAACTGTAACGAAGCAGGCTGCACCTGCGTCGGCTGCAATGACAACATAAATAAATAAAACTGATTAATAAATAAACTGATATGAAACCATTACTGAAAATTGCTTTTTTGTCGATAGCCTGCTTCCCCTGTTTTTGCATTAATAATGCCGCCGGTTCGGAGGATGTAATTCCCGGCAGCCAGAAAATTGACAGGGAAAATTCAATCGTAAATCCTATTATTCTTACAGGAATCAAGAAAACAGACGATATCAGAGAATCCCAGAAGGAATATATCAGGAAAAACTATGAGGGGTACGGCATACTAGGGTATATATACACCATGCATGATGGCAGATATATTCAGATTATTTCTATCAGGAATGATCAGGGGCAGGAAAAATTAATCTACTTTGACATGACCGATATTTACAGAAAACTAGGAAAATCAAGAGATAAAAAAACAAGACAAGATATCAAAAGACTGATAGAAGATCACAAGCCGCTGGAAAAAGAGCAAACCGAATCCGTGTGATAGGTTTGTTCCGCACCGTGGAACTGTCAGATAACGAATAACAACAGCGTTTTTTAATTATTTCTGACAGTTCTGAAAAATTCCCCGGCAGGAATAAATAATCAGCCTTTCTGAAAGACTGGAAAATCCGGAAATTATGCCGGGGCAGCGCTCTTAAGAATAACATTCACAGGCGCTTTCCTGAAAAGAAAGAAACCCGTCTCGAAAAGACAGGAAACACTTTCAGGTATTCCGCTTCCTGGCGGATTCCACCAGGCGCCGCCGGGCTTCCTGCCTGGCCCGGCAAGCCTGTTCACGTTTTTCTTCCTCCGCCAGAGCCGCCTTTTTCTCGGAATCGCGCAGTTTCCCGTAAAGCAACGGGTTCATGGCGGCCTCATCTTCCGGACCTTCATGATGGTACACGGGCAGACCGTCTGCGGCCAGCGCAACATGATGGTAACGGCCTTTCTCCTTCAAACTCCCGCCTTTTTTATCCAGCCGGGAAAGAATCACGGCATACCCCAGCCCGGGGGCATTCATCAGCTTCCGCCGGCCGTCAAATAACGCGGCCACGCGCATATTGTCGTAGTCCAGCTTCATGACGCCGCAAACCATTTCACCCTCCGTATTCCAGTACATGACCAGTTTTTTTCTTCCCAGGGAATTGGGTTTGCACGTTTCATAGGCTCCCTTGACGGGGCGGTTTTCCACAAGCAGGGAGTAATCCGCATTCCTGTAGTTCTTTGCTTCCCTTGCGGCAAGCTGTTCTCCCTGGGGAAGCAGAAAGGAAACGGGAGCGCACATTTCCGTTCGCTCCTCAGACAGGCTTTTGGAAGGGATAAGGACACCCCTACCCATATCATAATAAGCGCAACGCATCCCCTGATCCAGAACCATATCGAAATTCTTCTGTCCCCTGCCGCTTTCCGGGCGCGCCTGCGGACGGCAGTATTCCTGAATGCGAACCGGAGGCCCCTGAATGACGGAAAGCGATGTAGTACAAACCAGCCCATCCACTTTTCTGGTTCCCGTTAAAGCTCCGGTATTTTTTCTCCGGACCATCTCATGATACCGGGGTGAAATATTCTTTTCCACCGGTGTCCACGTTACCTTCTGCAGTTCCTTCATCAGGAACGGCCAAAGCATCGCGGCCAGTTTCAGGTCCCGGCGCGCCTCTGTACCCGTCAGCGAAACAGCAAGCGCGGCGTCTTCCTCATCCAGACGGTTTAACGGAATTTCCACGCGCCTGCGCCCCATTTTCAGAACTGCTCCGGATCCCGTGCAGGACTGGAAACTGCCTTTCACCACATCTCCCAATTTGGAAATCCATTCCCGTTCCCCCGGAAAGGCCCATTCCTCCGCCGGCGCACAAACCGCGCCGCACGATGCCAGCACAGCAAAGAAAAGGAATTTCATCGTCAGGAATCCAGAGGTGCGCTTTTAAGCTAACATACGGAAAGAGCCGGAAAGAAGCTTTTTCCCGGTTCTTCCCTCAATCTCCGTTAGCGGCGGCATGTTTCCGCTGGCGTTATTGCTTGCGCCCCTTTTTGGGTGCAACCCCGGATTTGGAGTCTTTCCCGGCTGTTTTGGCGGCGCTCCGGCTCGTCTTCTCCGCTTTGCCTTCCGTTTTCCCGGCAGCGTTTTTAGCGGGATATTTCCTTTCCCGCGGCGGGAATTCAAAACCGATTTTTCCCGTCTTCGCGTTGAAGACCAGATAAGCGTCAAACGGGCGCTTGGTACGCTGTGAAATGAACCCCTTCATCAGATCGGATTTTCCTTCCGCCAAAATCTTCAATACCTGGTCCAGCGGGATTTCACGTCCCAGAATAGTCCGGGAGACGGAAACGGCGGCATGTTCCTTTCCAAGGGTCAGGGAAGGAATTTTCCAGGCCTTGGCCGTTTCCATCACATCATGCTCTCCCATGTCCGGAATGGTGACGGAAGCCACTTTCACGGCTTCCTCCGTCCCTGCGGCCTCATCTTCCTCCCGCGCCGGGAAGTAAAGCGTGGCCCGGAATTTGTCGTTGAGTTCCAGTCCCGCCTCAAAGGGCTTGCCGAACCGGGAGGTAAATCCGTGGAGAATTCCCGTCCTGCCGTCCACAATAAGGGTCTTCAATTCTTCATCCGCCATGTCGCGGCCGGAGATAACCTTGCGGATGCTGAACTTGCAGGAACGGCAGGAGACGGCGTCCAGCGTGTTTTTCAGGCCGTGGGCATGGCAGGAAGGGCAGTCCAGTTCCATTTCCGGCAGTTCCACCTGCTGCTGGGCTTCCCGGAAATCCTTCACCCTCTTCACGATTTCCCCGGTCAGGGTCTTAATGCCCTCCATGAAGGAATCCCTCGGCAGGGCGGCCTGTTCCATCTGCTTGAGCTTGTATTCCCATTCCCCGGTCAGGCTGGGGGAAGTAAGCGTTTTCAGGCCGATGCGTTCCAGCAGGGCAATCAGTTCAATCCCGCGGCGCGTCGCCAGAAGTTCGCGGCCGTCCCGGACGATGTATTCCTGGGAAATCAGCCCTTCAATGATGGAGGCGCGGGTGGCGGGAGTGCCCAGGCCGCGTTCGCTCATGGCGGCGGCCAGTTCTTCGTCATGCACCAGCTTCCCGGCTCCCTCCATGGCGGCCAGCAGCGTGGCTTCGTTGTACCGGGCGGGCGGCTTGGTCATGGCGTTGCGGATTTCAATCTCACGCAAGGCGGCTGGCTCCCCGTCGCGGACGGGCACCAGTTCTTCCTTGGAGGAAGTGCCGGCCTTCCGTCCGTAAACGGCCTGCCAGCCCGGCTCCACAAGCACCCGGCCCGTGGTCAGGAAAGCGTCCGTCACGCCGTCCCGGTGGGTAATGAGCGTGGTTCTCCGCGTGTCTTCAAACACGGCAGCGGGGAAGAAGACGGCCAGGAAGCGGGCCATAACCATTTCAAAGAGTTTCTGCGCGTCCCCGGTAAGCTTTTCCATCTTCCCGGTCGGGATGATGGCAAAGTGGTCGCTCACCTTTTTTGTATCAAACACGCGCCGGTTGGGCTTGATGCGCCTGTTGTCCAGAATGTCCCTGGCAAAGGGGGCGAATTCCGGGTTCTGCTCCGCCACCGTGCCTACGATGCCGTAAACCTTGCCCAGATAATCTTCCGGCAGGTAGCGGGAGTCCGTGCGTGGATACGTGAGCACCTTGTGCTTTTCATAGCATTCCTGGGCCAGCTGCAGCGTGCGCTTGGCGGAAAAGCCGTAGCGGTTGGCGGCTTCCCGCTGAAGGGAAGTCAGGTCATACAACAGCGGGGCAACCGTCGTGACCGGTTTCTTTTCTTCCGTCACCGTGCCGGATTTGCCGCGGCAGCGGTCGCGGATGACGGCCGCCTGTTCCGAATCCCAGATGCGCTCCGCGCGGGAGTGGGGATGATCGTTTTTCTTCCAGTCACGGTCAATCCAGCGGCCGGAGTAAGAGCCGGACTGGACGTCGAATTCAGCCCATACTTCCGAATAGGGCTCCGGTTCAAACGCCTGGATTTCCAATTCCCTCTGCGTCAGGATAGCCAGCGTGGGCGTCTGCACGCGCCCGGCAGGGGTGACGTTGAAGCCGCCGCGGGATTGCAGAATGGTCAGGGCGCGGGTGCTGTTCAGCCCCACCAGCCAGTCTGATTCGGAACGGCACACGGCGGCATTCGTCAGGGGCTTCATATCAGCTTCGCTGCGCATGCCGTGCCAGGCATTGAGAATGGCCTCATCCGTCATGGACTGCATCCACAGGCGCCGCGTAGGCTTGGTCCATTTTCCGTAACGCACCAGATTGTGAAAAATCAGTTCCCCCTCACGCCCGGCATCGCATGCGTTGACAATTTCCGTGACGTCCTTGCTTCTGGCAAGCTGAAGGACCTTTTTCAAACGGTCTTCCGACTGCTTGATGGGTTCCAGTTCAAACTTCCGGGGGATGACGGGCAGATAGTCGAATTTCCACGGCAGGGACTTTCCTTCTTCCGTCATGGGTTTTTTCTGTTCCAGCAGATGCCCCACGGCAGAGGTGATGATGGCCCGGTCATTCTGGTAAAATGCCCCGGACTTGTCCCGGGTGAATTTTCCAAGCTCTTTGCCGAGCACTCTCGCCAAATCAGTGGCGACGCTCGGCTTTTCTGCTATAATTAACGTTTTGGACATATCGGCGGCTCGGAAAAAAGTGCTGAACAATAAAGGCGACGCGGCCCGCACGGGAAAGGGGGCGTTGCATTTGGAGGTGAATTCCTACTCCCCTACCCCCCATGCTTGTCAATAACCAATTATGTATTTACGGGAAAAGCGCGCTTTTATGTCAAAATAACGGATTCTTTCATCTCCATTTTTCTGGGAAGCCGCTCCGCCATCTTGCCAGGCACCCGCCGCCGTGCTATTTACGGGATGATGAAAACCGGTCTTTCTTTCGTTCTTCTCCCCTCCTGCCTCATGCTGCTGGCAGCCTGCTCCCCTACGCCGTCCGACCGCATTGCGAAAAATCTGCCGGCTTACGAGCAGCTCCCGAAAGAGCATCAGGCCAAAGTGGCGCGCGGGGAGCTGGAAAAAGGGATGTCCCCCATGGCGGTTCTGCTGGCATGGGGGGAACCCGAACAGAAAATGGCGGGCAGGATGAACGGTAAGAACACGGAACGGTGGATTTACACGCGGAGCGGCACGGGCTGGTCCGTAGGTTTGGGAGGAGGGGGATTCCGGGGCAGGGATTCCGGCATAGGCACCGGGATAGGCGTCACGATGCCCCTGGGCAGCCGTCCGCCCGTCTCCTGCAATGTCCTGTTTGAAGACGGGAAGGTCATCGGCTGGGAAGCCGTCAATGGCTTTTAGACGGCCTTCCCCCGCCTCGTGTTTCCCATCCGCCAGGCCCGGCGTTTCACGCCGGCCGCGCCGTTTACCCTATTTGCCGGCGGCCTTGACGATGGCTTCCACCAAACCGTTGATATCGTGTGTTTTCGCCGTAATTGAAGGGGCATACCCCAGCTCCTTGAGGGCCGCCGTGGTTACCGGGCCGATGCTGGCGGCCCGGCATCCCTCCGGCCACGGAAGCCCCAGCTTGAAGAAGTTCTCCGCCGTGGAGGAACTGGTGAACGTCACGATATCCGCCCCATGTTCGCGGAAAGCCGCCTGGGCTCCCGCCGCATCTTCCGTTTCCGCTTCCGTTTTGTAGGCGATGCATTCGTCCACAATGGCGCCCAGCGCATTCAACCCGTCGTAAATCACGCGGCGGGCTTCTTCTCCGCGCACCCACAGGAAAGTGCTGTGCTCAATGGTTCCGATTTCTTCGCGCGCGTCCCTGAACGCTTTAACGAGGCCCTCCGCCACAAACTTTTTAGGCATGATATCCACGGCCAGTCCGTATTCCCGGAGTTTTGCCTCCGTCCCTGGCCCGATGGCCGCAATCCTGGCTCCTCCAATGCTCCGGATGTCCCTGTACACGGCAAAAAACGCCTGGAAGAAGCGTTCCACCCCGTTGGGGCTGGAAAACACCAGCCAGTCATACGTGTGGGCATGCACTACGCTTTCCGCAAATTCCCTCCTGTTGGAGGGCGGGGCAATGCGTATGACAGGCATCTCCAGCACTTCCGCCCCCAGACGGCGCAGGCGCGCGCTCAGTTCCCCCGCCTGGGCGCGGGTGCGCGTCACTACGATGCGCTTGCCGAACAGAGGCAGGTGTTCAAACCAGTTCAGGGACTCGCGTTCTCTCACCACATCCCCGATGACAACTACTGCGGGAGCGCCCAAACCGGCCTTCTGCACCCTGGCGGGCAGTGTTTTCACAGTACCCGTAACCGTACGCTGAATGCCCGTGGTGGCCCACTGGACGGCGGCGGCAGGCGCAGACGGTTCCTGCCCGTATCCGATCAGGGCTTCGCACACATCCGCCAGTTTCCGCATTCCCATCAGCATGACTTTCGTGCCCTGCGCTCCGGCTATGCCCTTCAGGTCCAGGGAAGACTCCTTCTTGTTCACGTCTTCATGGCCCGTAAATACGGTAAACTGCGTGCAATGCCTGCGGTGCGTCACCGGAATGCCCGCGTAAGCCGGCCCCGCAATGGCGGAAGTAACGCCCGGAACAACTTCAAACGGGATGCCCGCTTCATGCAGGGCGTCCGCCTCCTCCCCCCCGCGCCCGAAGACGTAGGGGTCGCCCCCTTTCAGGCGCACCACTTTTTTCCCGGCACGGCCCAGCCTGACCAGCAGGGCGTTGATTTCCTCCTGCGGCAGGGCGTGGCGGGAAGCCCTCTTCCCCACAAAAATCCTTTCGCATGCGGCAGGGGCCCAGTTCAGCATTTCCGCCGAACTCAGCGCATCATATACCAGCACTTCCGCCATTCCCAGCAGTTCCCGCCCGCGGACGGTGATCAGCCCGGGGTCGCCAGGACCCGCTCCAAGCAAATAAACAATACCCTGTTGCATGCCTCCATTCAACTCCACCATCCGCTTTTTGGCGACAAGAAACCCCGCCATGCCCGGATTCATTTTATTGATGGCTGAATTGTCACAAAACATCCGCAAAAGGTCCTTGTTTTTTTAATAAATACAATTATTCCGTATTTATGAATATTCCACGCCTCCTTACAGCTACTCTTGCCGCTGCATTTATTTTGCCCGCCCTGGCGGATATCCCGGCCTCCCGCGTACCCGCTCCCGTGAAGGAGCAGGTACAAAAGCAGTATCCGAACGCAGGCGCCATTGAATGGGATTTCGACAATGACGAAGATGTCTATGAAGCCGAATTCCACCTCCATGGCCTGGAATACGAGGTGAAATTGTATCCCGACGGCACTGTCAGCCTGGTTAAGGCGGATATTTCCCTCCAGCATCTTCCGGCCCCCGTTACGGCGGCCATCGCCCGTGATTTCCCGGGTTATGCCCTCCGCCGCGCCAGGCAGATTACCGCCCGGGGAGTCCTGAAGTACCGGGTAGACTGCCGGTCCGAATCCCCCGCCGTGCGCAAAGTGGAACTCTACTATTCTCCGGACGGCAAGCTCCTCTCCCAAAAAGCGGACGATTGAATTCGCCGTTTTTCCGCGCATTTCCGTATGACAGAAGCCGGGGAACTCCCCCCGGAGGCTGACACGGCGCCCTCTGGATTCAACAAAGCCTGATGATATAAGGTCAAATTTGCAATGATTGAGTTATTCAATATCGATCTCCTTTCCTATACGGTACAGACGGCGGAAACCGCGCCAACGCATTCCTATACCATTTACTGGTTGATTTTGCTGGGTTCCATGCTTCTGAGCTGGCTGGTCAGCGCGCGCATGAAGAGCCGCTTCAGCGAATATTCCCAGATTCCCATTCCCGTAACAGGGCGGGAGGTGGCGGAGCAGATGCTGAAGGACAACCATATTACGGACGTGAAAGTGATTTCCACGCCCGGCCATCTGACGGACCATTACAATCCGGCAGATAAAACCGTCAACCTGAGCGAGTCCGTTTACAATTCCAACAGCATCGCCGCAGCAGCCGTCGCCGCCCATGAAGTGGGGCATGCCGTGCAGCACGCCCAGGCTTACCACTGGCTGGGACTGCGCTCCGCGCTGGTTCCCATCGTCCAGCTCTCCTCCAACCTGGTGGGCATAGTGCTGATGATCGGCATTGTGCTGCTGGCCATGGGCGGCTCCCCGTGGGTGCTGGGGCTGGGCATCGGCCTGTTTGCCGTGACCACAGCCTTCGCGTTCATCACGCTTCCCGTGGAATTTGACGCCTCCGCCAGGGCCCTGAAATGGCTGGACCGCTCCCACCTGATGAACTATTTCGACCATGGAAGGGCCAAGAGCGCCCTGTTCTGGGCCGCCATGACTTATGTGGTAGGCGCGCTTTCCTCCCTGGCCATGCTGCTGTATTACGTGTTCATTTTCCTGAACGCCCGCGGCAGGGAATAATCCCGTGCCGCTGCTGCGGAGGGAAACCCCGAGGCGTTCCGTCCGGAACTGTCCGGACTGCCTGGTCCGGCCGCCAGCCCACAAACTCCACTTGGGCGCATGCCGCGCCGCGCACAGGGGAAATGGAAAAAACAAACGCCATCCGGGGCCGGCAACACATCGTCATCGTGCCGACGATCGCCCATCAATCAGAGGGGGCGCCTCCCGCGGCCTGCGCGGAAAACGCCCCCTCCTTATTTCCTTGATGACTTCAGGTATTACTGAAGAATTGTTCTCCCGGAAGCTCCGGGCCACGCCGGCATTCACCCGGCAGGACACGGAGTTCCCTTATGGACAGAGCCGTTTAATGGTCCACGTAAAGAATATCTCCATCCGGAGTCAGCAGAACATCGTAATCGTCCAAATGATCCGCTATTTCCACCTTGTAACGGACGCCATCTCCTTCCGTCACTTTTTCCGCTTCTTTGATTCTGCCGCCAGGGTACGGTTTCAGGGCGGCCGCGCGAACCGGATCAGGAAGGGAAGATACCGCTATTTCTTCCTTCACCCGGATGATTTTTCCTTCAGGAGTCACTTTGACGTCAAATTCAAAACCGTTGATGTTGAATTCAGCTTCATAGAGTTTTCCTGACCCGCTGAGCTCCCATTCAATGAAGCCGGCCCTGGGCCAGCTTCTTTTAACGGCAAAGACGGCCGCGGCGGGTACGGAGGATTCCGGAATATCCGCCCATGATGAAGGAATGAGCAACGCCATGGCGGCAAATATCACTTTCTTGTGCATATTCATGCTGAAATAACAGAATAATGTTTAGTTTAGTCCCTCGAAGAACGTTCTAGAAACTCCTGGCCACACCGGCGTTGACGCG
>ULRK01004486.1_pt1 | contig 12767 bp, 9 predicted proteins | sample 1955341 | NCBI WGS metagenome assembly ULRK01 (sample SAMEA4835680, study PRJEB28245) | human gut metagenome | biome: gut microbiome; material: fecal sample | place: Denmark | collected 2008
AATATTGTTAGTAGCATTAACAATATATATTTAGGTTCTCCCCAAGCATAAAATAATAAAGAAAAAATTAACAATACTACATTTTTATATTTTCTATTTTTTATTATAAAATAAAGTATTAGTAAAATTGGCAGAAAGCCAAACAAGAAAGTCAAACTACTAAATAACATGCTATACCTCCAAGTTAAATTCACTCATTGTAAAGTAATCTTTATTTCCTATCAAAAGTACTTTATCAATATTATTATCATTTAGATATTCTAAATAATTAAATTTTTTATTATTTTCTCTTTCATAGTTTCTTAAATCAATAGAATAAGTTTTATTAAAATGACTTGCTAATAACTTTAATAAAGCATTATCATAAGATTCTCCTACTATTAAAATGTTATCTTTTGAATCATCATGATTATCAAAAATTATTTCACCATCATCATAACCATAAAAGCTTCCATATGATACATCTTCTTTAGGATTATTTATATGATATTTTTGATTTCCATAATCACTTTTTTTGCCATTAATATATATGTCATAATTAGGAAAGTCAAATTCATAAGCACAAAATTTTTCTTTATAAAAATGCGTAGCACCACTAAAGTTTGCTTTTGAACCACTAAAATTATCATTCAAACAAACTTTATCTTTATATTTTAATGGCTCATCATTGGTCAATATCTTTACAAGTTCAGTATAAGCTAAATAAGAACCTTTATAATTCCAATGATGATCTGTTTTGTAAAATTTATCTTTAAATTCTTCAAAACTATTAATTTCATATTTATAAATTTTATCAGTATGTATATTTTCTTTTAAATAATCATAAATATCTGTTTTTTCGTTTGTAGTAAAATTAATATCTGTATCTTTTTCTATATAGTAGATATAAGTATCTACAGTAGTATTAGCTAAAGTATTATTTATACTAGCAATTCTTTTATCAAAATCATCTTTTGCATAAGAAATATATCCTGGATAATAAACCAAATTTTTGTCACATCCAAAACTAACTGTTGATTCTCCTAACTGTATATATCTATTACTACAATCATTTTTAAATCCAATATCTGCTACTATATTAGTAGTTACATTATGTAAAAAATTATATCCTTTTTTCATCACTGTTGCTAAAGGTATTTGATCAGAAAATGCTAATTCGACATCATCTTGAAATGATTTATCTAGTATTTTGTTTATACTTACCTTTGGCATTTTATATGCTGTTCTATTTTCATAGTAATTAATATCATCTGAATTTAATATAGTATTTAATAGTCCAATAAATAACACTAAAAAGGTAAATACTATGAAAATATTATCAATTATTTTTTTATTGTCTTTTTTTTTTACTTTAAATAAAAACTTTACATTGCTATCATAAAATCTTTTTATTCTCTTAGGTTCTTTTAGTATTCTATATAACCATTCTAAATTTAATTTAATAAACAATTTAGGTGCTCTCTTTTTATGCCCACTTATTACATCAAAGGAACCTCCTACCCCAACAAATATTCCCTTATCAAATTTATTTAAATGCTTATATATTAATTTCTCTTGAAGCGGAATACCAAGAGCTACTAATACTATATCAGGTTTTGCTTTTGCTATTTTTTCAAACACCTTATCTTTATCTTTTTCATAGCCATTAGCAGTTCCAGATAATTTTAAATTAGGATAATTATTTTTTAAAACTTCTTTCATAGAATCAATAACTTCTTGTTTTGCCCCAAATAAATAAATAGATTTCTTTTGTTTATTACCAAGTTCTAATAATTTATTAGCAATATCAATGCCTGCTATTCTTTCTTTAATATCATAATTAATCATTCTAGCAGCTTTTACTATTCCAATACCATCAGGTACTAAAATAGTATCTTTATCTAAAAGCAAGTCTCTCATTTCTGTATCTTTTTCACTCATCATAAAAGTTTCTGGATTTGCCGTAACAATGAATGTCTTTTTATTTTCTTTTAAATTCTTATCTAATATTTTATAAAAAGATTCTTCACTCTTATTATATAATTTATCAAACAATTCTTTCATTAAGTTTACCTCCTATGTATACCTAAAACAATTATATCAAAAAAAGCCTTAAAAAAAAAGGTTTTTATGCCTTTTTTTACTTTATTTGATCAAAATATTTATTTAAATCACTAATTGTAGTATAAGTAACAATTACAAATCTTCTAAGTCTAAACTTATCACTACCAACATGTATTAAATTATCACTATTATTACTCTCACCAATAAATGCCATAGTGAATCCTGCTTGTTTTAGCATCTTAATACTATAATCATTATACTCATAAAAAGGATAACAGAATACTGTACTTCCATTTAATTCTTCCCTACTTTGCTTTAAATCTTTTTGTATTTCTTCTTCTGGTAGACATTTTATTGCTCCACCTTGTCCTCCAGGACACTTACCACCATCATGCATATTATGGGTGTGTGAATGAAGCTCAATATAATCAGTTTTATAATACTCTTTCTCATCAAACCAAGAAGTTACTAAAAATATTGTTGCATACATTTTATATTCAGTAAGTAAATCTACTGCTATTTTTGTTTTAGGACCATCATCAATAGTTATTAATACACTTTTAGGAAGTTGAACCTTTCCATCAATATACATTTCAACTTCTTTCATCTGTAATGTTAACATATCTTTTTCTTTAATTAAATTCAATTGAGACTTAAATTGTTTTTTAGAATGACATATTTCAGTAGTACAATTAGCCTTTTCTTCAGCATTATTTTCATCATAAAATGCATGATAATTTAAAACAGCTATACCAGAGGAATTTTTCTTATCTGTATTATTATTTTTATTTATTTCTTTTACATCATTTTTCTTTACATATAATAATCTATTATTAAATTCAACACCATATTTATCAGTATCTTTTATAATAATAGGTAAATTATATGATTTATTAAATGAATATATCAAATTATCATTATCATCATAAAATAATGTCTTATCATTAGTAACTATATTTTCATTAAATACAATATAATTCTTATATCTATCACTAACTTCAGATAATTTATCAATCTTATCAACATCTTGATATTTAATATAATAACTGTCATCAAAAGTAATAACCTTAAAATATTTAGTATCTTCAGATATATTTTCTTTATTTAAACTTAATTCAACATCTTTACCTACAGTCCCTACTTCTTCATTATTTTCATTATATAATTTTGTTTCTTTATTAGTCTTAACAAATTTATTATAATGATTATTTATTTCTTTAATAAGACTTTCTTTCTTTAAATTATTATTATTATTTTGAATATAATTATATGTAATATAACCAATACCTACAAGTAATATAATAATTATTGAAATAATAATTATTAATTTATTCTTTTTTCTTTTTCCTCTCATATATACCTCACAGTTATATTTTATTTTAGTATATTAAACCACTCTTCTTTAACATTATTAATTAAATATTTTTGACAATATTTATATCCTTTATTACTATATTCACTACCATTTTTATTTTTTAATTCTTTAATTATTTCCGTAGCCATCTTTTCTTTATCTCTATCTTTTACTAAAATCCCTACATTATTTTTTAATAATTCTCTAGCACCATCAGATGAATCAAAGGCAATACATGGTAATCCATAACTCATAGCTTCAATTAATACTAAACCAAATGATTCAGTATAAGATGGTAAAATAAATATTGAAGAATCTAAAATATATTTTTCTTTTTCCTTATTTCCTAAAAAACCAGTGAAAATAATCTTATCAGTTAGTTTTAATTCTTTAGTATAATTTTCTAATTCTTTTTTTAATGGTCCGTCTCCCACAATAAATAGTTTAGTTTTTGGTAATTCTTTATTAACCATTTTAAATACATCTATTAAATCTTTTTGACCTTTTTCTGGACTTAATCTTCCTATAGTAATAATATTTTTATTATTTAACTTGCTTCTTTTATCTGGAAGATTATCTATTACATTAGGAATATATATACATTTGGTTTTACCTATTTTATTCTCATAAAATTCTTTTAAATTATTAGATACTACAACAAAGTAATCAAAACTCCTTATAGAATCTATTACTTTAGTTATATACTTTTTATCATTATTATGAAAATTATGTTCAGTTGCTATTTTTATTATATTATTATAAGCATAATATCCTACTAATCTACTATGAAAATATCTAGTAGTTATTATATAATCACTATAGGTATTTCTTATTGCCTTAATATTTCTACTTCTTTTAAGACACAATATTTTAACAGATTTTAATCCTTCTTTGAATATATTTATAATATTCTTGTTTCTTATAGCTTGTTTTAATTCTTCTTTATTAGGTTTATCATCTATTAAATATGTAATTTTAATATTATCTGAAAAAGGAAATGCAGGTTTATCTAAAACTTTATATGTTGATATAATTTCTATTTCATATTTATCTTCAAGCATTTTACATAATGATGATAAATATTTTTCAACACCACCAAATCCTAGATGTAATGCAAAAATTGTTATTTTTTTTCTTTCTCTCTCTTCTGTTATTTCTAATTCACCTTTTGTCAAAGCACTATCTAGCATTGCCATTGCAAATGACACATATATAGATACTGCTGGAGCACTATATACATGACCTGCCATCATAGAAATCATTGTTATTATTCCAATTACATAAATATTTGTTAATTTAAAGAATGATAATCTAAATTTATTTTTAAATATAGATTTTAAAGTTCTATATACAATATATATTAATGGACTAAAATAGATTATAAATCCTATTATTCCATAGTGAAAGAAAACATCTAATGGATCTATTTCAATTAGTTTTTCTATTCTTTTATTATTTATTTCATTTCTATTTACAAAACCTATTCCTAAAAGTTTATCATCAATATTAGCATTGTCATATATTTCTAAAGTATTATAGAAAAATTTATCTCTCCCACTTAAGGCTACTTTAATTATTCTTTGTACACTTGGACTACTGCTAGCATATTTATTATTTTCTTTTTCATTGTCTTCTTTTACTTCTTCTTTGATATGACTAGATTCTGATATAGCATTTTGTAAATTTTTTACTGCAGGAATATTAGGTATCAATCCAAATGATATTACTATAATTACTATTGACCATTTTAAACCATAAGCCCTATTTTTTTTGTAATTAAATAAAAAGTATAAAGCATAAATTATTTCAGTAATTAACATTCCTAAAAATGAAGTTTTTGTTCCAAGTAATGTCATAGCAAGTATTACTATAGTAAATATCAGTGCTATCTTAATTATGCCTTCTCTTTCAAATAATAAATAATATAAGAAAGGAAATAAAGCTACCATTATTGCGCCAATTTCATTAGCGGCATAAAACCAACCAACAGTTCCTTTATTATCATCTAAATATGATGAAAATGCTGTATTTGTTATTTCGGGCATTATTATTAAAATAGAGTATAATAATGCTTCAATTATACATATTTTAAATATTTTCTCTTTCTCTAATTTAACTTCATCAAATACATTTATTAAGCATAATGCTGTTATAGGAAAATACATATACTTAAATAAATATATTACTTCTGTCTTGAGAAAACCTAAGCTCAATATTCCATTTTTTGTTATAATATACAATATACTAAAAATACAAAGTATTGCTAGATATATTAAACTCTTCTTTTTATGTACAGACTTATTTATAAATACTAAATATATAATCATACCAAACAAGAACAATCCTCTAATTATCATACCAATAGTTAATGGTAAAGTAGTAAATCTAACCATTAATGATGTTAATAAATCTAATATTGGTTGAATAAGTAAAAATATATAAAATATATTTGCTATTTTCTTATTGTTATTACTTCTCATAATTATTATCCTTTCTTCATTTTAAATATTAAATTAATCAATCCATACATTTTTAAATTTATTAATTTATATATTATCTTTCTGTTTCTTGATAAAGTATTTATATATTCATTATTTTTATAATCAGGAAAATTCTTATTCATATAGCAAATTAATTCATTAATTGTTTCACTCTTAATTTTCTTATCAGCATCAGCTTTTAAAACTCTAACAATAGCTGATATATATATATGATCTATAGCTAAAAATTCTATTTTATTAAAATACTCTTCTTTTTTATTATGCTTAATATAAGATAAAATATCATCAAAAGCATCAAATATTTCTAAATTTCTTTTAACATTAGAATTGTTCATAGTAGATCCTTCTCTTATTAAATAGTCATATAATGGCTCATTAATAAAAGCAAAGCTATTAGAATTGATTATTGCCTTTAATGTAAAAGCTAAATCTTCATACCATACCTTTTCTTTAAATTTTAATTTATTTTCTACTAAAATTTCTTTTTTATATATTTTATTCCACACAGCCATTTTACCAAAAATAATATTTTCTAAATCAGTATTATAATTATTTATAAATGTATCTATATTTTTAGTTTTATAATCCTCACTAACATTATAATTACCACATACTACAATATCATAATTATCTTCTTTAGCTTTATTATATAGTTTTTTATACATATCTTTTTCTATAAAATCATCACTATCAACATATCCAATATATTCTCCATTTGCTTTTTCTAATCCATAGTTTCTAGCAGATCCTTGTCCACCATTTTCTTTAATATACGATTTGATTTTATCAGGATATTTTTTTACATATTTATCTATTATTTTTTGACTATTGTCTTTTGTACCATCATTAACTACAATTATTTCTATTTCTTTTAATGATTGTTTTACTAAACTATCTAAACATTTATCTATATACTTTTCTACTCCATATACAGGGACTATTATACTCAATTTACACTTGTTCATAATTATTATCCTTTCATTTTACCTTTTAGTAATAATATTATTTTTGATGCATTATATAAATCATGATAGTTTAACCATGCAATAATTTTTCTATTTCTTGATATTTCATTATAAAAAGGCATTTTAGTATAACCACTAATATTATCTTTACAATATTTTAAAAATATATTTATTGTTTCTTTTTTGTCTTTGCTTTTTTGAAGTGCAAGTCTGTTAATAGTAGTTATTAGTATGTGATCAAATATTAGATATGAAACTATATTTTCATCATATTTTTTATTTTCTTTTAAATAATTAATTATATCATCCATAATTATTATCATATCTAAATTTTTCTTTGAATTATTATTATTCATTGTAGATTCATGACCGCAATTACAATGATAAAATCCTTCACTTATATTAGATATCTTATCAGTATTAAAAAGTATTTTTGTAGTAAAATTAAAATCTTCATACCACAATTTTGATAAAAATCTGAAATTTTTTATTAATTCTTTTTTAAATATTTTATTGCAAGCTGATGGAGTCACCTCAAATACGCTATTATATTTTGTACAATTATGGTATATAGTATAATTAGCATAATGATCAACCATATCACATATTACTATGTCACTATTATCTTTTTTTGCAAGAGAATACATTTTTTCTAAGGCATCTAAGTCAAGCCAATCATCACTATCAACAAAAGAGATATATTCACCCTTAGCTTTTTCAATGCCTAAATTTCTAGCGGAGCCTAGCCCTCCATTTTCTTTAATAAATGATTGTACTTTTTCCGGATATTTTTTAACATATTTATCTATTATCTTTTGACTGTTATCTGGACTACCATCATTTACCACAATTATTTCTATTTCTTTTAGCGTTTGATTAACTATTGAATTTAAACATTTATCTATAAACTTCTCGACATTATATACAGGTACAATTACACTAACCTTAATTTTCATTATTTCACCTCATACTGACTAATTATTTCATTATATCTATTTTCAAGAATTTGCAACTCTTTTTTAATTTTTTCTTTAATATTTTCTTGTTTAAATAAATTATCATATTCAAATGGATCTTTCCTTATATTGTATACTTCTTTTATTTCATTATCTATAAATTTTTTATTAATATATACTTCCATCACAACATCGTAATTATCTGTTCTTACTCCAAGTATTATTGGCCTACGATAAATGTCTGGACATCCACCACCCATATATTCTAATAAAGCGTAATCCTGTCCTTTTGATTCTAAAAGGCTTTGCCCTTTGAAAACTTTTGGAATTTTAATATCAACTAAATCTAATAATGTTGCAGGAATATCTTTTGTGGAACAATAATTATTTATCATTTTATTTTTTATATCTTTGCTCCAAACTATAAATGGTACATTATAATTTTCTCTATAACTAGATATTACATATTTTTCTCTTACTGGAGAAAAATAATACGAAAATCCATGGTCTGCTGTTATTACTATGCTAGTATCATTTAAAATTTTTTCTTTTTCTAAAAACTTAAATATATTTTTAATAATATTGTCACAGTACATCAATGATAAATCATATGATATACTTCCTTTATATCCTTTAGGAATATTGTTTAAGTAAGTATTTATTCTTTTAAAATCTTCTTCAATTAATTTTAAATCCTTAGTATCATAAGTAAAGAAGTTTTCTGGAAAATGCGCATCATCAATATGAACATAACTCATCCATTTTTTATCTTTATTTTCTTTTATCCAAACAAATAGTTCTTGTGATACTGTATAAAAAGATCTTTGAACTTTGAATTGGTCATAATTATTTGATATCCTATCATATAAATCCTTATCGAAAAGTGAATTTTTATACCCAGCTAGTAAACCTTTTGCAGTTTTAAAATCTTTATTTATTATACTTTTTATAATGTTTTTTATTGGCAATTTATTATTTAATAAATTATTTTCAAAATTCATTTTATTAATTCTATCGAAAGTAGTTTTGTATTTTTCAATTACTTTATTTCTAACTATATTATCATGTACTTTATCACTCATCATATATGTTTTTATATTAAATAATTGATGATTTTCTTTTTGTTCAAACAAACTATTTAAATATTTTTTATTATCTTTACTAAATTTTTCATATTCAACTTTAATTTGCTTTATGTCATTATCAATGTCACTAACATCTATATTCCCGTTGAGCATACTTGTTTCATTATCGTTATTTTTAATTTTTTCTAAATATATTATCCAATTTTTAAAATTATCGTCTAACATATCTGCTAATATTTTATATTCCTTGTTGTTTATTTCATTTTTTTCAAAAATTTCTGAATAATATTTTAATCTATAATCCCATATATGTGAAAACTGAAATCCTTCAATATATTTTCTTTCATCATAGCCAGGAGCCATATATGACGGATAAATACTTGGATAGTAGTTATTATGAAAAACTTTATAACCATTATTTCTAAACACTTCTAAAAAACAAGTTTTATCTTTAAATCGCTCCATATAGCCTCCATTATCCATTGTATCAATACCTCCAAGTAAACACATCAAAGCTGCTTCTGTATATGGAGCTTCAGAAAACATTTTATCTCCTGAAATAGACTTTTTTCTTAATTCATTCAAAAAAGGAGCACATAATGATGAAGTGTTTTTATTAAATAAAATATCATTTGTTACAGAATCAATAACTATAAATAACACATTTTTTTTCATTATTACTACACTCCTTTTAATCAAACTCTACTGTTTCCTTCACATCATTATTAATTTCGTATGGAAATTCATATAAATATTTTTTTAATTCTTTTTCTATAACTTTACATTCTTCTCTATATTCTTCTTTTCTAAACAATTGAGTATTTTTTATTGACATTTCTGGTATAAATCTATTTTTTTTATTTATATGATCACTTTCCTTAAAACCTAAAAATTTAGTTATTTCTTTTATTTTAGTATCATAGTTATAAATTAAATCTTCAAAATTAATTCTTAATACTTTATTTGAAGTACACTCTTTTTCGCTTTCGCGCATTTTTTTATAAAAATTGCAAAATTCATTTACTTCTAGTGGGAATGGTACACAGATTTGCTTTTGTTGCCAAATATATTTATTTATTATAAATACATCTCTTGGATCTCTTGCTACTACAATAACTCTTAATTTATCATCAAAATAATTATCTACTCTGAATAAATTAAATGGTAATAAAAATTGATCTAGGATTATATTTTCTTTCCCTTTTGATATTTCTTCGATTATTTTATAAATATATTTATGTGATTCTTCATAAAATTTATTTGAATCAACATACGATATACGCATACCATCTGAATATTTTAAAATTTTATTAAATCTAACTTTATTTCCTGTTAATATTTTTAATGGTTTTCTAACTAATAATTTAAAAAACATTTTTGTATTAACTTCTTCATGTGTATACCAATATCCTGGGAAATTAAATTCTTGAATATTATTTATATATTCCTCAGTTATTTTCATAAAATTTGAACTAATTATTTTTTGATAGTTTCCTACCCACCAAAACTTCTTATTATATAATTTCTTCATTTGTGTTTCAAAACTTCTAATTGCTTCATCACTTCTGATTGCATTATTGCCTATTAATAGTTTATCTTCTAAATCAAATAAACCATTTGGACAATGCAACAATACATATTCATAAGTTTTAAATTCATTTTGACAATCTCTAAATTCTGAAATTAAATCTGTAATAGCGGATGATCCACTTCCCATATACCCAGTTGGTACTATTATTTTTTTCATATTACTTTTTCCCTACCTTTAATTTATTTTTAAATTTATCTAATATAAACATTAAGTTATTATCTTTCTTTATATATAAAACTATGAAATATAATAACATGCAAGTAATTATTATTAATATCATAGTTATATAGAATCCTAAATTAAACTTTCTAAGTAGCAATGATATTGGTATAAACAATAAACTCAAAATTATATATGTTATATTTTTTTTACTAAATACTTGAACATTAATATTCATTTTTCTTCTTGCGTATATATAATGTGTGATAAATACTATTAACTCTACTAATCCAGTTGTAGCAAGTGCTGTTATTGGACTAAATATTTTAAATATAACTAATAAATAATTAATTATTAAATTACTGGTACCACAAACTAATGATACTTTTAAAATTCTATCCTCTCTATTGTTTGGATACATTACTAAATTATTCATTACTGATTCTAGTGATATAAATATTCTAGTTATACACGCTATCATAAGTGGTATAATAGCTGCTAGATATTTTTTGCCAGCATATAGTATTATTATTTCTTTAGCTAGTACAAATACTCCTAGACACATTGGTACTATTATAAATAGTAATGAAGAAATTGAATTATTAAGCTTTTCTTCATAAACTTCTTTGTTTTTATTCTTTAATAAATAAGATAGTCTTGGTATTGATACATTTATTATAGCATAAGGTATTGAAGCAAGAGTACTAATAAGATAAAATGCCGTATAATAAATTGTTACTGATACGTCATTCACATATTTTCCTAACATAACTCTATCTAGTTGACTATATAATAAATCTACATTGGTAATAACAAGTACTGCAATAAGTGGTTTAATATATTTTTTTATTTCAATCTTAGAAAAATTAAATTTAATTCTTCTCTTAGCATAAATGAAGCTTATTATATTGTTTAAAAAATTTGTAAGCGATACTACAATAGCGTAAATTACTATATCATCAGGATTTCTAACAGCAAGTAAAATTGATAAGAAATATATAATTTTAACAATCACTGATTTTATTGTTATAAACTTATAATTTTCTAATGCTTCATTTACAAATTCAACATAAAAAATATTAGCAAATATTTGAATAGTCATAACTAAATACAATATTCTTGCCATTCCAGTTGATGTCAATAGGCTGTAAGTTACATATAATATTAATACTAGCAAATTAGAAAGCATTGATATCATAAATAAATTTGTAAACAGCTTAGATACCTTTTCTTTATCATCTCTAATTTTACTAATTTCTCTAACCCCTAAAGTATATACTCCAAAACCAGCAAATGCTAAGAACATTTGAAAGTCTGCAAAAACTCTATTATACATTCCATATAAATCAACATCTAAAAGACGCATTATATATGGTCCTATTATTATTGGAACCACGATATTTACTATACTAAGTATTGATTTATAAATTGTATTTTTAAATAACGTATTTTTCTTTGCCATTTTGTTACCTCCAGTAATTATTATTTTATCATATTTTCATTATTTTATAAAGGCTTTTGTCATTCTCTTTACAATAAGTTTATCAATTAGTTTATAAATTACATTTAATATTATTAATAATATTAAAACTAATGGTACACACAAACAAAATAATGTACAGATATTACCGAAAATACTGCTATACATTTTATTAAATCCATATTTATATTTCTCTTTTTCATTTTTCTCTACCTCTACCCTAATTTGATTATACTATATTTTAATAGGGTTTTCAAGGTAATTGAAAAGAATATCGCATTTTGTGCAATATTCTTTTGCTTTATACATCGTAGGTTTTATCTATTGCTTTAAGTTCGTTAAATGTATCTATTTCAATTATGTCTTCTTTTTTACATTCTCTTAAATATATTTTATAATTGTTTTTTCTTATATCAAGCATTACTTGTTCCCAATATCTTTCTTTACCACCTGGAGACATAAATACTTCTTTTATATCTTTTTCCATTTGTTTACCAATTTCCTTATCATAATAAGAAATACCACACATTTGATAACAATCTAATCCGCCTACTTTTTCTTTAGTAATTATACCGTTTTTAATTTCTAAACACCAATCGTCAGTTCTATCTACTTTAAATCCTAAGAAATTTG
>ULRK01003711.1_pt1 | contig 12757 bp, 10 predicted proteins | sample 1955341 | NCBI WGS metagenome assembly ULRK01 (sample SAMEA4835680, study PRJEB28245) | human gut metagenome | biome: gut microbiome; material: fecal sample | place: Denmark | collected 2008
CGGCGTGCTGTCCGACCGCAAGAGCATGAGCTTCCCGAACAAGGTGCTCAAGCAGACGTTTCTGAGCGAGCAGGACAAGCGCGACCTGCTCTTCGGCATCGAAAACGACGTGGACTTCGTGGCCGCGTCCTTCGTGTCGCGCAGGCAGGATCTGGTCGATCTCAACGGCTTCCTGCGCGCCAACGGCGGTGGGGACATCTCCGTCATCGCCAAGATCGAGAATCAGCCCGGCATCGACAACATCGAGGACATCTTCACCGAGTGCACCGGCATCATGATCGCCCGCGGCGACATGGGCGTCGAGGTGCCGTATGAGGAGCTGCCGAGCATCCAGAAGGAGCTCATCGGCAAGTGCCGCCTGCTCGGCAAGCGCGTCATCACCGCGACCGAGATGCTCGAGAGCATGACGCACAACATCCGCCCCACCCGCGCCGAGATCGCCGACGTCGCCAACGCCGTCTATGACGGCACGAGCGCCATCATGCTCTCCGGCGAGACGGCCGCGGGCGAGCACCCCGTCGAGGCGCTGAGCGCCATGGCCCGCATCGCCGAATACACCGAGGCGCACATCAACTACGCCGGCCGCTTCCCCAAGACGCAGTTTGAGATCCACGACACGCTCGACGCGATCAGCCATGCCACGTGCGGCATGGCCATCGACATCGGCGCGAAGGTCATCACCGTCTGCTCCATCACGGGGCGCACCGCGCGGCTGATCTCGCGCTTCCGCGGCCCGACGGACATCATCGGCCTGACCACGAACGAGCGCGCCTACCGCAAGCTTGCCCTCTCGTGGGGCATCACACCCGTTATGAGCGAGGTGTACGAGAGCACCGACGTGCTGTTTTACCACGCACTGAAGGTCAGCCGCAGTGTGATGCAGCTCGAAAAGGGCGACAAGGTCATCATCACCGGCGGCATCATCAACGGCCGCAGCGGCAATACGAACACCATCAAGGTCGAGTACGCATAAGGCCGCGGGCGCGCTTCTGGCGCACGGCAGCACGCGCACAGATGCCCCGGCAAGCCCCGGCGCAAACGTCTGCACACAACAGGCGCGAAAAAACGGGCACGGGCAGCACAGAGCCGGACGCGCCAAAGTCAAACGGGCAACGCGCAGCGCAGATCCGGGCGGACGGTGCGCGGCCAAATCACGCAGGAATCGGTCTGCGCAGCGGAAATCTCCCTGCACATGGTGTGCACGAAGCGGCATTCCGCGCACCGCACCAAACGGACGGCATCCGGCGCGCCGCGGTCAAGCGTCCCCCGAAAGCCCTCCAGAAACGCATATATCTCCCCTGCCCCGCGCGAAAATATTCGTGCGGGGCAGGGGTTTGTTCTACTTGTTTACATAATCTAATTTACATAACGAACTTTATAAATGTAAATATTCCGAATTTGCAACGGTTTTTTCGCGCTTTTGGTTGTCATAATACAATTTCCATAACTGCAAATCGAGCTGCAAGTCACGCGATGCGTCGTATTTACATAATTCAGTTTACATAAATATTTCATATTCACATGATTTTTCTTGATTATTCAAATATTTTTCAGCAGTTAAGTTTTCATAATGCAGTTACCATAATTGATATTTCTACTTTCATATTCGGTTTACATAACAACATACACAGAGCACAGCCCGGGGCGCTCCCGATGGGAGCGCCCCGGGCTTTTCTGCTGCTTCAGGCCCTGCACACCGGCCGCACGTATTTGAAAAACCGCGCGCAGTCGTGGTAGAAGTAAAACACCCTGCCCGGCGTCAGGTCGAGCTGCCAGCTGCTGGCGGCGTAGTCGAAGTCGCGCATGACCTGCTCGATCTTCGCTTCCACGGCGGCGTTCTGCGTCTCGAAATCGAACGGCCCGTGCTCGAACACGAGGTACTCCCCGGCGGGCACGTCCATGAGCTGCATCTGCGCCGGCACCGGCCCGGCGTAGTCCGCCGGCAGGCGCACGCCGTAGGCCTCCGCAAGCGGGATGCCCCAGCTGCAGATGCGCCCCGTCGGCTCGTTGATCCAGGCCATGAGCTGGCCGCTGCCCGCGTCCTCGTTTTCGCCGCCCGCATCGTCAAGCTTGCCGGGGATGCTCGCGAGCAGGCCGCAGATGGTCTCGCAATCCTGCCCGGGGATCGCGCTCTGCCGCTGCCAGAAGTCCCAGTAGCCGATGCTCTCATAGTTGCGGATGTGCAGAAATTTGTGCGCCGGGATGTGCGCGAAATAGGTTCTGACCTCGCCCGCGCTTTGTGTCTCGTTCCTATCGCCTGCTCCTTCCGTCAGATAACAGTCGAACGGCCGCAGGATGGTCTGGAGCACGACTGGGCCGGGCGCCGCCCGATAGGCGCTGGGGCTCACGCCGTAGGCTCTCTTGAACGCGCGCGCAAAGGCCTCGTTGGAGGAAAAGCCGTACTGCACTGCGATATCGAGCAGCCTCCGGTCGGTGTCGCGCACATCGCGCAGGGCAAACGCCAGCCGCCGCAGCCGCAGATAGTCCCGGAGCGTCATACCGGCCAGCGCCCGGAACCGGCGCGACGTGTAGTATTCGGAGTAGCCGAGCCGGTCTGCCAGCGCGCGCAGCGTCAGCGCCTCGTCCTGCTGCGCGCGGATGCAGTCGTCCATGATGGTGATGATGTCCTGAATGTTTCGGTGCCACTGTGCCATGCTCCATGCCTCCTGACCGTTCGATACGCTGATCTTACCGCAAATGCCCGGCCGCTGCCTGATTCTTGTTGCGCTTTTTTGCGGTGCGGCCGCGCCCCGGCGCGGTCATGTCATAGCTCATGGCCAGCAGCGTCCGGATCTGCGCATCCGGAGCTCCGCTGTCAAGCACGGCGGTGATCCAGTTTTCCTTATTCATATGGTATGCCGGCAGCAGCCCCGGCGCACCCCGCAGGGAGGCGATCAGCACCGGGTCGCACTTGAGGTTGAGAATGTCGAGCATTCCCCGCTCCGGCAGACCGAGCTTTTCACCCGGCACCTCCATCATCAGCGCAAACCACTTCCGGTTGCCGGGGTGGCGGAATACCTCATGGTTGGATAGCGCGGCCACGGCCGATCGGACACGGCGTGGTACGTCTCGAGAATGTACTGCTTCCATTCGCTGCGGTCCATGGTCTGCCTCCTTCCGTCACGGGTTGGCCTGCGCCCACGCACGCACAAAGGCAGCGAACGTGCGCACGAGCGGCTTGCCCTCGCTCTCCGGCGGAATGGCCATGGCGATGGTGCGGTGCGCCGGAGGGTCGAGCGGGCGCACGACGACGTTGTGATGGTCCGAACGCAGCACGAGCTCGTGCGCGATGCAGATGCCCAGCCCGCTCTCGACCATGGAGATCATGGCGTAGTCGTCCGCCGTCTGAAAGCGGATATCGGGGTGCACGTGTGCGGCGTCGAGCACGCGCAGCGCATCGCGGTTCGTGCTGTCCACAAGGCTCACGACCGGCTCCGTACCGAAGGCCGTGATGGGCACGGCGTCCCGGTCCGCCAGCGGGTGCCCCGCCGGCAGCACGGCCAGCAGCCGGTCACTGCACACGGGCACGATCTCGCCCGGCAGCTCGCTCGGCAGTGAGATGAAGCCCATGTCCACCGTGCCGCTGCGCACGTAGGCATCCACCTCGGCGTACGCCCCGTCGAACAGCCGAAAGCGCGCCTCCGGGTGCTGCACCTGAAACTGCTTGATCATCGGCGGCAGCCCGTTGACCGCCACGCTCTTGAACGTTGCGATGCGGATCGTGCCGCCCGCGCGCTCGCGCACCTCCTGAATGCGGCCGCGCAGGTGCGCATCCGCCGCGCACACCTGCTGCACGGCCGGCAGCAGCGCCTTGCCCGCCGGGGTCAGATGCACGCCGCCGCGGTTGCGCACCAGCAGCGGAAAGCCGCAGTCGCGCTCGAGCCCTGCCAGCAGCTGCGTCAGCGCCGACTGGGACACGCCCAGCGCCTGCGCCGCGGCCGACACGCCCGCGCACTCCACCGTTTTTAAAAACGCCTCATATTGCCGCAGTGTCACACGCACACGCTCCTTGTCCGAATTTTTCACAAAAAATAAGATTACCTTATATTATACGCACGGGTTCCAAAAAGTCAAGCGCAGAAATTTTTCCTGATATTGCAGAGAAAACGCCGATTTTTTGCCCGAAATTATGAAGAAATTGTTGACACGGCGGCGAAAGTGGCGTATCATACACTCATCTTGTTTTTCAGGAAACGATATAAGGTTTCCTAATGAAAGGGGCAAAACATCATGGGCACTGCTTCGAGCGGTGAATGGATCGCCATATTACTGTATTTTGCGCTGGTCATCGGCGTCGGTGTGTATTTCTTCATCCGTGACCGCCATGTGGAGGGCGAGAAGGAGTATTTCCTCGGCGGCCGCAGCATGGGTGGCTGGGTCGCGGCGCTGTCTGCCGGCGCGTCGGATATGAGTGCGTGGGTGCTCATGGGCCTGCCCGGCTCGATCTATCTGTACGGCATCGGTAAGGTGTGGATCGCCGTCGGTCTGGTCATCGGCACGATCTGCGCGTGGGTGTTCGTCGCGCCGCGTCTGCGCCGGTATTCCATCCGCGCGAACGATTCGATCACGATCCCGCAGTTTCTCACCAACCGCTTCCAGTCGAAGAACAAGGGCCTGCAGATCATCTCGGCGATCGTGTTCGTCGTGGTCTACTGCGTTTACAGCGCCTCGAGCATCTCGGCCTGCGGCACGCTGTTCAACACCGTCACGGGCATGAGCGCCAAGACGGCCATGATCATCGCCACGGCCATCATCCTCGTGTACGTGTTTCTCGGCGGCTTCAACGCCGTGTGCTGGACGGACTTCTTCCAGGGCATGCTCATGCTTGCCGCGCTCATGCTCACGCCGATCCTCGCGCTGTTCGTCATGAAGGGTGCAGACTTTGTCGCACCGGTCATGGCCGTTCCGGAAAACTACTATAATGTGCTCTCCGGCGGCGGCTTCAACTGGAAGAGCATGTCGGATATCATTTCCGGTCTTGGCTGGGGCCTGGGCTACTTCGGCATGCCGCACATCCTTGTGCGCTATCTGTCCATCAAGTCCGAGCATGAGATGCGCAAGAGCCAGATCATCGGCTGCAGCTGGATCGTGCTCATTCTGGCCATGTCCGCCGTCGTCGGCCTGATCGGCCGCCAGTTCCTCGGCGAGATCGACAACGAGAACCTCGTCTTTGTGCACATGGTGCGCCGCCTGTTCCCCGCGTTCATCTCCGGCGTGCTCCTCTCGGCCATTCTGGCCGCAGCGATGAGCACGGCCGACTCCCAGCTGCTGGCGAGCAGCAGCGCCTTCGCCTCCGATATCTATAAGCCGGTCATCCGCAAGGACGCCACCGACCATGAGATGCAGTGGGCAGGCCGCATCATCGTCATCCTCATCTCCGTCGTTGCGTTCTTCATCGCGGCTGACCCGAACTGCGGCGGCATCATGGCGCTCGTCGAGTGCGCATGGGCGGGCTTCGGCTCCGCGTTCGGTCCGGTCATCCTGCTCTCGCTCTACTGGCGCCGCCTGACGTATTCCGGCGCGGTCGCCGGCGTGTGCGTTGGCTTCGTGGTCGACGCCGTGTGGTATGCGTTCCTGTCCTCGAGCACCGGCCTGTATGAGATCATCCCCGGCTTCCTGTGCGGTCTGATCGCGGCGGTCATCGTGTCGCTGTGCAGCAAGGCCCCGTCGAAAGAGGTCACCGACCTGTTCGACCGCGCCTTCGAGCCCACGGACTGAACATGCAATCGTTCCCAAAGAGCCGCCCCTCTCCGGAGGGGCGGCTCTTGCACATTTTCGCCAAAATGTCCTGCGTGATACTTGACAGAAGCGCGCAGGACCTGTATTATCTAATGGTAAAAGGAAACGGTATTAGTGAAATATCCATTTTTCACCCGGCCCCGGCCGGAGAAACGGAGCGAACCCTCATGGATTTTTTTGAACAGGTCGCGCGCGAACAGGTGCGCGCGATGATCCTCAACCACGCGCGCCGCGAGGACCTCAGCCAGGTCTTTTCGCAGGGTGAGATGCGCCTGCTCGGCTGCCTCAACGCCGGGGCCGACGGCCGCACGGCCGGCGAGCTGAGTACGCTGCTCGACCTGAGCACGGCGCGCATCGCGGCCATGCTCAACAATCTCGAGCGCAAGGGCGCCATCACCCGCGCACGCGACACGGCCGACCGCCGGCGCGTCGTCGTGCGCCTGACCGAGCAGGGCAGAAACGAGGTGCAGACGTCGTTCAACGAGGCGGTCGCGTGCCTGTCGGAGGTCTACCGCCGTATGGGCGAGGCGGACACGCGCGAGCTGCTGCGCCTGAGCGACCGGGCGGGAGAAATCGCCCAGCAGATCTATGAAGAGCAGAAGGAGGACACGCCATGCGGGTGCTGAAATACCTGCGCGGGCACATTCCGGCCGTAGTGCTGATCGTACTGCTGCTCGCGGCGCAGTCGTTTTGCGAGCTGTCGCTGCCGGCGTACACGAGCCGCATCGTGGACACCGGCATCCAGAGCGGCGGCATCGAATACGCAGCGCCCCTCGCGCTGACGGACAAGACCATGGACGGCGTGCGCCTGTTTTTGTCGGACGACGACGCTGCCACGGTCAGCGCCGCCTACACGGAGGATAACGGCGTCTGGACACTCAACGACACGGCGCAGCTGCCGGAGCTGGAGCGCATCTTCATCCGGCCGCTGGTCATGTATGCGCGCCTGTCGGAGCAGGGGGCGAACACCGTGCTCGCCCTGCGGCAGCAGATGCAGGGCGGCCTCATCACGCACGAGGAGATCCTCGCGCGCGGCGAGGAGGCCCTCAGCGGCATGGGCACGCTCACCGACAGCGTCCTGCGCAGCGCGGCCGTGCAGTTTCTCAAGACGGAGTACGCCGTCGCGGGGCTGAACGTGGACCACATCCGCAACAGCTATCTGCTGCGCACCGGCGGGAAAATGCTCCTGCTCACGCTCGGCATGATCGCAGCGGCCGTGCTCTGCAACTTTGTCGGCGCGCGGATGTCCGCCGCCATCGGGCGCGACCTGCGCGCGCAGGTGTTCCGCAAGGTGCTGTCGTTCTCGTCCGCCGAGATGGACAAGTTCTCGACGGCCTCGCTCATCACGCGCAGCACGAACGACGTCATGCAGATCCAGGCGGTGTGCGTGCTGATCGTGCGCGTCGTGCTCTATGCGCCGATCATCGGCCTCGGCGGCATCGTCATGGTCGCGCGCACGAAGACCGGCCTCGGCTGGATCATCGCGCTGGCCGTCGCGGCGATGCTGCTGCTCGTCGGCGTGCTGATGAAAGTCGCCATGCCGCAGTTTCGCACCATGCAGCAGCGCGTGGACAATGTCAACCTCGTCAGCCGCGAGGTGCTGACCGGCCTGCCGGTCATCCGCGCGTTCCACCGCGAGCGGCACGAGGAGGAACGCTTCGGCGCTGCGAGCGCGGCGCTCCGGGACACGCAGCTGTTCGTCAACCGGACCATGGCGTTCATGGGCCCGGCCATGACGCTCATCATGTACGGCGTCACGGTCATGATCGAGTGGTTCGGCGCGAAAAGCATCAACGCCGGCAACATGCAGATCGGCGACATGATCGCCTTTTCGACCTATGCGTCGCTCATCATCATGGCCTTCATGATGATCACGATCGTGGCGGTGCTCCTGCCGCGCGCCGAGGTCTCGGCCACGCGCGTGGACGAGATCCTGCGCACGCGTGCGAGCGTGCGCGACCCGCGCAGCCCCGAGCCCGTGCCCGCGGACGCGACCGTCACGTTCGACCATGTGTCGTTCCGCTATCCCGGCGCGGAGGACGACGTGCTGCACGACATCAGCTTCACGGCGCGGCCCGGCGAGGTCACGGCCATCGTCGGTTCGACCGGCTGCGGCAAATCGACGCTGCTGAACCTCATCCCGCGCTTTTATGACGCGACCGGCGGCACGGTCAGCATCGGCGGCGTGAACGTGCGCCGCCTGCCCCAGACCGGCCTGCGCGCCATGCTCGGCTACGTACCGCAAAAGGGCGTGCTCTTCACGGGCGACATTCTCTCGAACCTTGAGTTTGCCGGCGACGTCTCGGAGGCGGATGCCATCCGCGCCGCCGCCACGGCGCAGGCCGAGGACTTCATCTGGTCGCGGCCGCACCACTTCCTCACGCCGGTGGCGCAGGGCGGGGCGAACGTGTCCGGCGGGCAGCGGCAGCGCCTGTCCATCGCGCGCGCCATCGCCAAGCATCCGCAGGTGTACCTGTTTGACGACAGCTTCTCCGCGCTCGACTATCAGACGGACGCCGCGCTGCGGCAGGCGCTGGCCAAGCAGACACACGACGCCACGGTCATCATCGTGGCGCAGCGCCTGAGCACCATCCTGCACGCGGACCAGATCCTCGTGCTCGACGGCGGGCGCATCGTCGGCTGCGGCACGCACAGCGCGCTGCTGCGCAGCTGTGAAACGTACCGCGAGATCGCGCTCAGCCAGCTCAGCGCCGCGGAACTCGGAGAGGAGGGCTGACCATGGCGGGCCACAGACGCGGACCGGGCCGCATCCCGGAAAAACCGAAAAACTTCAAGGGCACGATCGGGCAGCTCTTCCGTTATCTCGGGCGCTACCGGCTGGGGCTTGCGCTCGTGCTCGTGCTCGCGCTGGCGAGCACGGCCTTCGGCATCGTCGGGCCGAAAATTCTCTCGACGGCCACGACGGAGCTGGCCACCGGCCTCGGACGCAAGCTCTCGGGCCTCGGCGGCATCGACTTCGGCAAGATCGGCAAGATCCTGCTGACGGTGCTCGCGCTCTATCTCGTCAGCGCGGCGTGCAGCTTCTTCCAGTCGTGGATCCTCGCCGGTATCACGCAGAAGCTCGCCTACCGCCTACGCGGCGAGATCAGCAGCAAGATCCACCACATGCCCATGCGCTATTTCGAGCGCAACACCGTTGGCGACGTGCTCTCGCGCATCACCAACGACGTCGACACCATGTCCTCCGGCATGGCGCAGTCGGCCACACAGCTGGTCACGAACGTCACGCTGCTCATCGGCGTGCTGGTCATGATGCTGCGCATCAGCTGGCTCATGACGCTCATCGCGCTCATCATGCTGCCGGTCACGGGCGTGCTCACGAGCCGCATCGTCAAGCGCAGCCAGCGCTACTTCGTCGCCCAGCAGAAAAACCTCGGCGACATCAACGGCAAGGTCGAGGAGACCTACGCCGGGCACAATGTCGTCTGTGCCTTCAACCGCGAGGGCGCGACGCAAAAGGAGTTTGACGCCATCAACGCGCGGCTCTACCGCTCGGCGTGGAAGAGTCAGTTCCTGTCGGGCCTCATGTCGCCCGTGACGACGTTTGTCAGCAAGCTCGGCTACGTGTGCGTGGTCGTGCTCGGCGGCTCGCTCGCCGCGCACGGCACCATCACGATCGGCGACATTCAGGCATTCATCAGCTACATGTCGAGCTTCACGCAGCCGATCACGCAGCTGGCGCAGATCAGCACCCAGCTGCAGACCATGGCGGCCGCGGCCGAGCGCGTGTTCGCCTTCCTTGCCGAGCCCGAGGAGCCGGCCGACCCTGCCCTGCCCGCCCCGGCGGACCATATCCGCGGCGACGTGTCGTTCCGGCACGTGCGCTTCGGCTACGATCCCGAGCAGCCGGTCATCCACGACTGGAGCTGCGACGTGCCGGCGGGCAGGACCGTCGCCATCGTCGGCCCGACCGGTGCCGGCAAGACCACGATGGTCAAGCTGCTCATGCGCTTTTACGATGTGGACGCCGGCGCCATCCTCGTCGACGGGCGCGACGTGCGCGACTATGCGCGCGGCGACCTGCGGCGCGCCTTCGGCATGGTGCTGCAGGACACGTGGCTCTTTAAGGGCACCATCATGGAAAACATCCGCTACGGCCGCCCAGACGCGACGGACGCCGAGGTCATCTCGGCCGCGAAGGCCGCGCGCGCCGATGCCTTCATCCGCACGCTGCCCGGCGGCTACCAGATGGAGCTCAACGAGGAGGCGACGAACGTCTCCCAGGGGCAAAAGCAGCTGCTGACCATTGCGCGCGCCGTGCTGGCCAACGCCCCCATCCTCATCCTCGACGAGGCGACCAGCTCGGTCGACACCCGCACCGAGCAGCTTATTCAGGAGGCCATGGACCACCTCATGCGCGGCCGCACGAGCTTTGTCATCGCGCACCGCCTGAGCACCATCCGCAATGCCGACTGCATCCTCGTCATGCGCGACGGCAGCATCGTCGAGCAGGGCACGCACAGCGAACTGCTCGCGCGCGGCGGGTTCTATGCCGCGCTCTACAACAGCCAGTTTGAGGACGTGGTCGCGTAAAGCGGCGGCATCCGGACAGCAAAAAACCGCGCAGGAATCAAAATTCCTGCGCGGTTTTGCTGTTTTCAGCGCTTATGCGTTCCAGGCCTTCGTCTGCGCACGCAGCCAGTCGGCCCACGGCTCGATGCCCTCGCCCTTGAGCGCGGAGATCGGGAACACCTGAATGTTCGGGTTGAGCTTCTTGACGCGCTCGACGCACTTGTCGAGGTCGAAGTTGAAGTACGGCGCGACGTCGATCTTGTTGACGAGCAGCACGTCGCAGATCGAGAACATGAGCGGGTACTTCAGCGGCTTGTCGTCGCCCTCCGGCACGGAGAGGATCATGGCGTTTTTCACGGCGCCGGTGTCAAACTCCGCCGGGCAGACGAGGTTGCCGACGTTCTCAAGGATGGCGAGGTCGATGTTCTCGGTGCCGAGGCCCTCGAGGCCCTGGCGCGTCATGCCCGCGTCGAGGTGGCACATGCCGCCGGTGTGCAGCTGGATGACCTTTGCGCCGCTGGTGGAGATGGTCGCGGCGTCGACGTCGGAGTCGATGTCGGCCTCCATGACGCCGATGCGCAGATCGTCCTTCAGGGCGTTGATGGTCGCCATGAGGGTCGTGGTCTTGCCGCTTCCGGGCGAGGACATGAGGTTGAGCAGGAAGGTGTGGTTGCGCTTGAGCTCTTCGCGCAGCAGATCTGCCTGCCGGTCGTTGTTTTCAAAAACGCTCTTTTTGATTTCGAGCACGCGGAATGCATCCATGATATTACCTCCAGAATTTCAGCGTGTTTTTCTATGCCAAAATTATAGCAGTCCCGCCGCGGATTTGCAACCTTTTTGCCGCAGAGCCGAAAAACTGTGCCGCCGCTCAGGGCTCGGCCGCCACGATGCGCCAGTGCCCGTCGGCGCACAGCGCGAAAACGACCGGCTCGTCTCCGCAGTAATTGTCCGCGCTGCCGTAAAGCTCCAGAGACGTCTGATAGCACTTGCCGCCGTACTGCGCATCGAGCGTTTCATCGCGCGTGAGCGCCTCCTGCCGGTCGACCCGGTAGCGGATATAGCCCTTGCTGCCCTGCTGCCAGTAGAGCTTGCCGTCGACCTCCTGCAGGCTGTCGCCAAAGTGGCGCTGCTCCATGAGCGCGTCGCTCAGGTACTGCTGCACATGGCGGCGCAGCTCGCTCAGAGAGCCGTAGTTCGTCACCGGATACCATTCGCCGGCGCCGTCAAAGCCGCCCGGCAGCGGCGCGGAGCTGTCATACTCCACCCCGTAATTGCCGTTGACGAGCTCCTTGTAGCAGCGGACGATGTCGTCCACATCCGGAATGTCGCCGAGGGTCTGCGGCTCCGGGGCCTCGGTGGCCGCCGCGGTCTGGACCGGCGCGGTGGGCTTGGTGCCAGCCGTCTGCTTCTCGCTCCGGCCGCAGCCGCACAGGAGCGCAGAGAGCATGCAGACCGCCAGCAAACATGTGATCTGTCGTTTCATGCAGAAACCTCCCCAATTTGATTGTAAGCACAGTTTACCATATCTGGAGATGCATTACCAGCTTTTTTCCCAACGGCCGCGCGGGGATTGCCAATGCGGGGCGGTTCGGGTATAATGGTTTGATATTGTGTGAAATGCCAACCAAGGAGGCGAGGATATGCCCCACCATTCCGGCGCCGAGCTGCCGGGCGCGCAGGCGCTGCGCCAGATGGCCGCGCAGAGCGACAGCCGCGGCCTGTTTTCCGACCGGGCGCCCGACCCGGCCTATGCCGGCCTGTTTCTGAACCGCGAGCTGAGCTGGCTCGCCTTTGACCGCCGCGTGCTGGCCGAGGCGGCCGACGAGACGCTGCCGGTCTACGAGCGGCTGAAGTTTCTGTCCATCTATTGCTCGAATCTCGATGAATTTTACATGGTGCGCGTCGGCGGGCTGCTCGACCGGGCGCTGCTGCAGCCGTGGCACACGGAAAACACCACCGGCCTGACGCCGCGCGAGCAGCTGCGCGCGATCTATGACGAGACGGCGCGGCAGCAAAAGGACTTTGAAGCGCTCTGGCGCAAGGTGACGGCGGCGCTGGCAAAGCAGCGCGTGGAGATTCTGGACTTTGACCGGCTCGACGAGGCGGACGAGGTGCTGCTGCAGCGGCGGTTTGACGCGCTGCGCCCGCTGCTGAGCCCGCAGGTGCTCGACGCGGAGCACCCGCTGCCGTTTCTGCGCAACCGCGAGCAGTACGTGCTCGTGCGCTTTGCGGGCAAGCGCGGCGGCGCGGGGCTGGTGCCGACGACGCAGCTGCCGAAGTTTTTTAAGCTCACGGTCGACGGCGTGCAGAAGCTCGCGCTCACGGCGCCGCTGGTGGCGCACTTTGCGCCCCTGCTCTTCGGCGAGCGGCGCGTGCGCGAGACGGCCATCGTGCGCGTGACGCGCAACGCCGACATCTCCGTGCGCGACATCATGGACGGGTGCGACGCCGACCTGCGCGCCGTGATGGAGCGGCTGCTGCGGCG
>ULRK01009671.1_pt1 | contig 12736 bp, 10 predicted proteins | sample 1955341 | NCBI WGS metagenome assembly ULRK01 (sample SAMEA4835680, study PRJEB28245) | human gut metagenome | biome: gut microbiome; material: fecal sample | place: Denmark | collected 2008
CAGCGCACCTGATACCCGGCAAAACAAAGCTGAAATATCTGTATCTCTGTATCCCCTGCTGAAAAAGCAGCCAACGCCTATGGCGTTGGCTGCTTAATGCTTTATGAGCCTTATGGGCTTTATCAAAGGCGGCCATAGATGCGGGTCATCTCGTGGATACTGCTGGCAAGGCTGTGGCTCGCCTCCCCGGGCAGCATACGCCACTTCCAGTTGCCGCAGCTGGTGCCGGGGACGTTCATGCGGTGGCCCGGCCCGAGGTCCAGCCAATCCTGCATCTGCGCAACAAACAGCTTCGCAACCGAGCCCATGCCGCCACGGATAATGCCGCGGTTAAAGCCCTCCCGCTCATTCAGGCCCAGATACTGTGCGGCAAAGGCGACATCCTCCCGATCCGCCTCCGTGCGCCAAAGGGCCAGGGGAGCGTTATCATGAGTGCCGGTATAGCAGACGCAGTTTTCGCCGTAGCTATGGGGCAGATAGCTGCTGGTGTCCCGGGAGTCAAAGGCAAATTCCAGCACCTTCATGCCCGGCAACCGGGAATCGGCCAGCAGCTGCGTAACCTCCGGCGTGGGAAAGCCCAGGTCCTCGGCAATGAACTCAATATCGTGGAACCAACCGGTCAGCACCCCCACCAGGGACATGCCGGGGCCTTTGACCCAGTGGCCGTCCTTCGCAGTGATCTTGCCGAAGGGCACCGACCAATAGCTCTCAAAGCCACGAAAATGGTCGATACGAATAACATCGTAGAGCTTCGTGGCACCGCCGATGCGGCGGATCCACCACTCAAAGCCGTTTTTCCGCATGGCCTCATAGTCGTACAAGGGATTGCCCCAGAGCTGGCCGTCTGCGCTGAAATAGTCCGGCGGGACACCGGAAACCTCTGTGGGCTTTTTGTTCTCGTCCAACTGGAAATTCTCCGGCTCGCTCCAAACATCCGAGGAGTCCATAGCCACATAGATGGGGATATCGCCGATGATGCGAATACCCAGGCCGTTGATATAGCGCTTGAGGGCGCTCCACTGGCGGAAGAACAGGAACTGGATATAGGTGAACAGCTCCACATCCTCCCGCAGCTCCATGCGGTAGCGCGCAACCGCTTCCGGAGTGTGCAGCCGGGCGCCCTCATCGGGCCACTCCGTCCAGGACTTCATGCCAAAGCGGCGCTTGAGCGCCATGAACAGGGCATAATCCGGCAGCCAGCGGACATTTTCCGCCTCAAAGGCCGCCACCGCCTCCCGGTCACGGCTCCAGCCCCGGGCCTTGGCCTTTTCCAGCAGGGCGAATCGACTCTCATATATCTTGCCGTAGTCCACATAGCGCGGCTCCGTCCCCCAAGCGCAGGCGTCCACCTCCGTTTGGGTCAGGAGGTCATCTGCGATGAGGGTGTCCAGGTCGATGAAGTAGGGGTTGCCTGCAAAGGTAGAAAAGGCTTGGTAGGGGGAATCCCCATAGCTGGTAGGGCCAAGGGGCAGAAGCTGCCAGTATTTCTGCCCTGCCTCGTGAAGAAAATCTGCAAAGCGATACGCCGCTTTGCCAAAGGTCCCGATGCCGTATGGCGAAGGGAGGGAGGAGATTGGCATCAGAATGCCAGCGGAACGATCCATATGAGTCAGCCTTTCACGGCGCCGGCAGCGACGCCCTTAATGATATATTTCTGGCAGCAAAGGTAGAAAATGATGACAGGGAGAATGCTCAGGAAAATGAGCGCCATGGTCGCGCCCAGGTCCACCGTGCCGTAGCTGCCCTTGAGGTACTGGATGTGGATGGGAATGGTAAAATACTTGGTGCTGTCCAACACGAGGTAGGGAAGCAGATAGTCGTTCCAGACCCACATAATCTCCAAAATGCCCACGGAGATCATGGTAGGCCGCAGCATGGGGAACACCACGGAAAAATAGGTGCGCAGCGGACCGCAGCCGTCTATGGAGGCGGCCTCCTCAATCTCCAGGGGGATAGACTTTACAAAGCCAACAAACATGAAGATGGCAAGGCCCGCGCCGAAGCCAAGATAGATGATGGGAATGGTCCAGGGGGTATTGAGGGCCACCTTGTCAAAGGCCATGTCGGCAAAGTTGAAGAATGGGATCTTGACCCGGTCGGCCGTCTTAGACAGGGTAAACATGACCATCTGGAATGGGACGACCATGGAAAAGACACACAGGTAATAGATGATGCGGCAGAGCTTGCTGTCCACCCGGGCGATATACCAGGCCGCCATAGAGGTACACAGCAAAATCAGCGCCGAGGAGACCACGGTGATGAACAAGCTGTAAAATGCGGATTTCCAGAAGGGATAGTTACCGAAGGTCATGCCCTTGATATAGTTGGCCCAGCCGGCAAAGCTCTCCCCATTGGGAAAGGCAAAGGTATCGGTCTTGACGTAGGTATTGAGCTTGAAGGAGTTGAGCACCACCATGAAGATGGGCAACACATAGATGATGCAGATAACCGCCAGCACAATGGACAAAACCAATTTGCGGCGTCGTTCGGCGGTAAGGGTACCTTTCATTACTGCTGCACCTCCTTTTTGCGGGTGGCATGGAGCTGAATGAGGCCGATGGCGGCAACCAGCAGGAAGAAGATCACAGCCTTGGCCTGGGCGGTGCCGCGGGCATAGACATTCTGCCCGTAGAATGTGTTATAGATATTTAGCGCCAGCATCTCTGTAGTCTTGATGGCGGAGCCGTCGGATTGAATCAGGAAGGGCTGGCCGCCGGTAAGGGCCAGGTTCTGATCGAAGAGCTTGAAGCTATTGGTAAGGGTGAGGAAGGTGCAGATGGTGATGGAGGGCATCACGTTAGGGATGGTGACCCGCCAAAGGGTCTGCCAGCGGCTGGCGCCATCGATCTTGGCCGCCTCCAGCATATCATCCGGGACAGCCTGCAGGCCGGCGATATAAATAATCATCATATAGCCGATCTGCTGCCAGCACATGAGGATCACAAGGCCCCAGAAGCCGTACTTCGTCTCCAGAAGAATGGAGGTATTATAACGGGTGAGAATACCGTCAAAGATCATGGACCACACATAGCCCAGCACGATGCCGCCGATGAGGTTGGGCATGAAGAACACCGTGCGGAACAGGCTGCTGCCCTTAATGCCCTGGGTGAGGGCATAGGCTGCGGCAAAGGCCAGTACATTGATGAAAACCAGCGACACCAGCGCGAACAGGCCCGTATACCAGAAGGAATGCATAAAGCTGGCATCCTGCAGTGCCTTGACATAGTTCCCCAGGCCGATGAACTCCGCGTCCGAAGTCGTTTTAAACTTACAGAAGGACAGATATACGCCTTTACAGAACGGATAGACAAATCCGATAATAAAAGCGCAGACCACGGGCCCCATAAAAAGTGGGCACCAGCGCCGAAGCGGGCGGCGGATCAGCGCCCGGCTGACCGGTGCAGAGCCTTTCTTGCGCTTCAAATCGATCACTCCCATCAAAAAATAGATTGTTGCACAGCGCAGACCTCCTGCGGTCTCTGCCGTGATAGAACAGGAGAGGCGGGCGAAGGCCCGCCCCTCCTTGCTTGCTTTAGGGTATCCGGTTTTGATCCAAATTAGCCGTTGGCAGCGGCATACTGGGTAGCCCAGCCATCCACGAAGGCCGTCTTGACCAGCTCCCAGTTAGCGTCGGTACGATCGGCGTCATACTTGTTCATAGCGGAGACAATACCGTCACGATAAGCGTCCACATTGGGCTGGAAGTTGGTGACCCAAGGCATGACGTAGTTGCCGGCAGCGGTGTAGGCGTCAGCATCGCCCAGGAAGCCGTTAGCGGTCTTGGCAGCCTGCTTATAGGGCAGGATACCCAGCTCGTTCACCAGCATCTGAGAGGCCTCGGCATCGGTGACCAGCCAGTACATGAAGTCCAGCGTGGCCTGGATGTCCGCCTTGGAAGCCTTGGCGTTCACGGCCCAGCAGTTCTCGGTACCGCAATTCAGGCCAGCCTTCTCCTCGCCGGCAACACCGCAGTAGAAGGGGATCATGGAGAGGTTGTCCAGGCCGTACTGATTAGCCTCAGTGCCGGTCAGAGCAGCCCACTCCCAGGAACCGTTCTGATAGAACACAGCCTGCTCCTTGCCGAACTCGGCCTCAGCGTCATAACCGCCGGCAGCCAGGGCGGAGGGATCCACAGCGCTGTTGCTGATATACAGATCCCACAGGTTCTTGTAGTTCTGCATGTAGGTGCCCTTGATGCTGGCGGGGCAGGTCTTCCAAGCAGCGGGATCATCCACAGACTCATAGTAATACTCGAGATTGGCCAGGTGGCCGGTGAAGCGCCAGCTGGAATCACCGCTCATAGAGGAGGAGGTGAAGGCATCAAAGCCCAGCTCCGCAGCGCGGCTGTGGATATCCTCGGCAATAGCCTTGAGAGTCTCAAAATTCTTGATGTCGGATAGCTCATAGCCGGCCTTCTGCAGCAGATCCTCATTGACAATGATGCCATAGCACTCATAGCAATAGCCAATGGAGCAGAGCTTGCCGCTGTCGTCATACAGGTTATAGGCATCGGTGCTCAGCTCACCGGCGACCTTGGTATCCTTCAGATCATAGCAGTAGTCGCCCCAGGTGCCCACAGCGGCCTGGTTGCCCACAACGAACAGCGTGGGAGGAGCCTCCTTATCCATGGCGGAGGTCAGGGTCTCATTGTACGTGCCGGAGGCAGCTGTCTGGACGGTGACAGGAACGCCGGTCTTCTCGGTATACATGGCGGCAACCTTCTGGAGGGTGGTGTCAGCTTCGGGCTTGAAATTCAGCCAGAACACACGACCGGATCCGCCCTGCTTCTGGCCACAGGCGACCAGAGCAAAAGCCATGACGAGCGCGAGAATAAGCGATAGGAACTTCTTCATTTTCATCTTCATCATTTCTCCTTGTTTTTTATTTATTTTCACGCGTTTACGCGGGAAAATCGCTGGGTCAGGTCACGCACAGATTGGCCGGTGCGCAGCGTGGTGGGCAGGATCTGGTGCCGATGGGTACCGCCGTGAATGACACTCATCAGAATCTCCACGCTTTTAGCACCCATTTCATCGGTGGGCTGGCAAAGCGTGGTCAGCATAGGATAGATATACTCAGAAACCGTCAGGCCATCAATGGCAATGATGGAGCAATCCCCAGGAATAGAGCGTCCGCTCTCCCGCAAGGCCCGCATGGCGCCAATGGCCATATCATCCGAGATGGCAAAGATGGCTGTAAAGTCTGCCGGGCGTTTGAGCCGCTCGGTCACTGCTCGGTAAGCGGATTCAATGGTGAAATCGTCCGCGCGGATAATCTCCCCGTCCTCGAGGCTCAGACCCAGATCGTGCAGGGCGCGGGCATAGCCGGAGCAGCGCAGCTGGGCAATGGACCAATCCCGGGGATCCGTGGACAGAGCCGCAATGCGGCGATGGCCCTTTTGTGCCAGATCCATCACGGCGCGGTAGGCCTCCTGCTCATCAGCAATGGAGACGGAGGAGTATTTTGTGGGATCCAGGGTCCCATAGGTATTGGTATAGGAGCAGCAGACAAAGGGAACATTGAGCAGGGCCGTATCCGCCGGGCTGTAATCCGACCGACCGCCGAGGAAAATGATGCCCTGCAGGCGCTTTTCCCGCTCCATCATGGCGCCGCACTTGATCTCGTCCTCGCAGGAGCCAATCTGCCGCATGACCATGGTAAAATCCGCCGCATCCAAATCCCGCTCAATGGCACGGATAATGCCGGTATAAAAGGGGTTCTGCACACCGCGCACCACCAGGCCGACGGCATCTGACTTCGTGCGCACAAGGCTTCGAGCGGAATTGTTGGGCAGGTAGTTGTATTCGGCAATGACCTGCAGCACGCGGCGGCGGCTCTCCTCGCTCACATCGGGGCGGTCGTTGAGAACGCGGGACACCGTGCTCACGCCAACGCCGCTGAGTCTGGCTATATCTTTAATGGTCATGGGGCAGCCTCCCGGTGCAGAATATAAAAACTCGGTTCCGGTAACCTTTCCGGTATCGTTTCCACTTTTTCTTTATTCTACCAGCTTTCGTGATAAATGTCAAAGCCATTCCTCAGGGATAAGTTACCAAAATATTTCACATTTTTCTGTCGAAATGCACAATCACATAGCAAAAGAATATGCCAAGCCATGGGCAACAAATACACGGAGGCTGATACTGAGCCAGTTTTACCCGGCCGATCTGTCAGCATTGCCTTCTCATCTTGCCCTGCTTCAGGGTCATGCGACCGACAATCTCCGGCACGCGGTGGTTCAGATCCGGCGTCACCGCATCCTTGGTGGAAAACAGGTTCTGAAGGCTGCTCCGGCGGCCCTTGCCTCCTCCGCGATCCGCGTGATGGCGGTCTCTCTGCCGAACAGGATCGTTATAGTGTCCCATCTGCGTAATCCGCAATGACGTGCAGAAAAGCATCTCCGTACTATGGCGTTTATAAAGGAAGGGTAAATTGCCTGCGCACAACCTCCGGAAGGGATGCGTTATGGGGAGCGCCCCTTCCGATTCAGGTGTCATTTAAAAACGCAGGATGGAGAGCGCTTCACTCCCCACCCTGCGTTTTTTACGATCAGCGGTCACATATTGAAAGATTGGATACTCGCCCCCTTTTCTGTCGGGGCGCTAAGGATCATTCCCTGTCCTTTGCCTGCTTGATGCTCAGGCCGATGCGATTTTTCTTTTCATCCACATCCAATACAACAACCTTTACCACATCGCCCACGGTCAGCACCTCCGAGGGGTGCTTGATGAATTTACTTGAGATCTGCGAGATATGCACCAGGCCGTCCTGGTGGACACCGATGTCCACAAAGGCACCGAAATCAATGACATTGCGGACGGTGCCGGTGAGGACCATGCCGGGCTTGAGGTCCTTCATCTCCATGACGTCGGTGCGCAGGATGGGCTGGGGCAGCTCATCCCGGACATCCCGGCCGGGCTTCAGCAGCTCGGCGGTGATGTCCCGCAGAGTGGGGACGCCTGTACCCACGGCAGCGGCGGCCTTCGCCTCACCATAAGCCTTGAGCCGGGCAGGAAGGTCCGACAGCTTCTCAGCCTTCACATCGGCCAAGGTGTAGCCCATCAGCTCCAGCAGCGCCTTGGCGGCGTCGTAGCTCTCCGGATGGACGGCGGTGTTATCCAGGACGCTCTTGCTCTCCGGCACACGCAAAAAGCCCGCACACTGCTGGAAGGCCTTGGGGCCCAACTTGGGCACCTTCTTGATTTGGGTGCGGGAGGTAAAGGGGCCGTTTTCCTCCCGGTAGGCCACCACATTTTTCGCGGTAGTGCCGTTGAGCCCGGCCACTCGCTGCAGCAGGGACGGGGAGGCGGTGTTGATGTCCACACCTACGGCATTGACGCAATCCTCCACCACGCCGCCCAGAGCCTCGTCCAACTGCTTGGGAGGCATATCGTGCTGATACTGGCCCACGCCGATGGCCTTGGGGTCGATCTTTACCAGCTCGGCCAGAGGATCCTGCAGCCGGCGGGCAATGGACACCGCCGAGCGCAGATTCACATCAAACTGGGGGAACTCCTCGGCGGCCAGCTTGCTGGCGGAATACACAGAGGCTCCGGCCTCAGAAACGATCATATAGCTGACATGGGCGCCGGCTTCGTTTACCTGACGGATGAGCTTTACAGCCATTTGCTCCGTCTCCCGGCTGGCTGTACCGTTGCCGATGGCAATATTTTCCACGCCGTGCTTAGTGATGAGCCCTGCCAGAACGGCGATGGCCTCCCGCTCCTGCCGCTCTCCATAGGTGGGATATACCACCGCAGTGTCCAACACCTTGCCCGTCCCGTCCACCACGGCCACCTTGCAGCCCATGCGGTAGCCCGGATCCAAGCCCATGGTGACCTTGCCCTTGACAGGCGGCTGCATAAGCAGCGGCTTCAGGTTCAAAGCGAACTGCCCGATGGCCCCCTCGTTTGCCTGTTCAGTCAGCAGGCTACGGGCTTCCCGCTCCAGGGAGGGGAAGATCAGTCGGTCGTAGGCGTCCTCGGCGGCGGACTTGATAAATTCCATCGCCGGAGAGCCGGGCTTCACCACCGCCCGGCGCAGCAGGGGCAGCGCCTGATCTCGATCCAGGGTGACGGAAACCTTCAGCACGCCCTCCTTCTCGCCCCGGTTGATGGCCAAAATCTGGTGTCCCTGGAGCCTGGAAAGAGCCTGCTCAAAATCATAATACAGGCGGTACACGCTGTCCTCCTCCGTGGCCGCACAGCAGGCAAGCCGGCCCTGCCGGCTCAGCAGGCCGCGCAGCGCCTTGCGGATGTCAGCATCATCGGAGATTTGCTCGGCAATGATGTCCGACGCGCCCTGAAGAGCATCGGTCACGGTGTCCACACTCTTTTCCGGGGCGAGAAATTCCCGGGCGGCATCCTCCGGCCGGGGGCAATCCCGCTCCTGGGCAAACAGCAGGGCTGCCAAGGGCTCCAGCCCTTTTTCCCGTGCCACGGTGGCCCGGGTGCGGCGCTTTTGCTTATAGGGGCGGTAGAGATCCTCCACCTCCGCCAGGGTCTTGGCGCTGTCGATGGCGGCAGTCAGCTCCTCCGTCAGCTTGCCCTGGTCGACGATGGACTTTTTTACCGCCGCGCGGCGCTCCTCCAGATTGCGCAGATACTGCAGCCGCTCCTCCAGAGTGCGCAGGATGGTGTCGTCCATGGCGCCGTGGAGCTCCTTGCGGTAGCGGGCAATGAAGGGAATGGTATTCCCCTCATCCAACAGCTGCACCACATTTTCCACATATTTTTCATTTACGTTCAGTTCTTGCGCAAGGGCATAAATGATATCCATTACCGTTTCTTTCCTCTCGTCTTACAAAAATGATCCCCCTCATTATACAGGGCAAAGCCCTTTCGCGCAATAGTCCGGAGTGGTGCTTTTGACGCAGAAAAACGCCCCGTTTATCAGGCCGCATGCCGCGTGGGCCGATAAATGGGGCGTCATTCAGTTGGTGTGCTGAGAGATTTTGCTCGCTTTACGGCTGGGCCTGCTCCAGCTCCATCACCGCGTCAATGAGCATCTGCTGGGTGACGGGATAGGGCCACACCCGTACATCGATGCCGGCCAGGGCCTTCTCCGTGACGGCAGGCAGATCCTCGGGCCTTGCGTGGATATCCGCCAGACAGGTGGGCAGGCCGATGGATTTATTAAAGCGCAGAAGCCGATCCCGCTCCTCGTACTGCTTGTCCGCCGTCAGCATCACCAGGATGCCGTAGGACACCACCTCGCCGTGGAGGTGATGGTTCTCCTCCGTGGAGGGCAGGATGGTGAAGCCGTTATACATAGCGTGAGCCATGCCGGTGGTGTAGTCCACCTGAACGAAGTTGGAGACAAAGCCGGTGGAGATGATGATGGCCTCGATGATCTCCGTCAGCTCCGGGGTAATGCGGTGCCGGCGGCAATCCTCCATAGCCTGCCGGCCCCAGCGGACGATGGGCTCGGCGCACATGCTGCTCAGGGCGATGCCCATGGCATCGGAGTGAGCGGGGATGTCATTGCGGGAGGAGATGGTACACTCGTAGTGCTTGGCCATGGTGTCACCCATGCCGGCCCACAGGTAGCGCACCGGGGCATTGGCAATGATCTCCGTGTTGATGAAAATGTGGTTGGGCGGGATCTTGGAGAAGGAGTACTCCCGCAGGCTGCCGTCCGGATGATAGACAATGCCAAGGCTGGTGCAGGCGGCGCAGGTGGAGGCGATGGTGGGGAAGGTGAAGAAGGGACGGTTCGTTTCGTGGGAGAGGACCTTGCAGGTATCGATGGCCTTGCCGCCGCCGACGGCGAAGATCATGTCTGCCTCCGCCACCTGGGGCCGGAGCATGTCCATGTTCTCCCGGGAGGCTTCGCCGCCATACCAGAAGGTGCCGATGATCTCGATGCCGGAGCCCTCCACCGCCTGGCGGATCTTATCCTCGGCGGCGGCCAGGGCGTGCTTGCCGCCGATGATGGCGGCCCTTTTGCCGTAGGCGGGGCAGATGTTCACAATGTCCTCGTAGGCGTCAGGGCCTACGGTATAACCGGGAAAAAGAGCTTTTTGCATAAGATACACCTCATTATAATGTAGTATGATTTGGAAATACCGGTTTTAATTTACGGCCACGGTATCGGGGCGGATCTCCGCCCGAGACGCCTGCGCAGTCTCCTCCCCGGCGTCGGCAAAGGTGTGCTCGCGGCAGTATTTGCGGTTTTTGTAAACGCCCACAGTGAGGAAGGGAATCACCACCACGGCGATGCCCAGGTAGCCGCAGTAGCCGTAGCCGTACTTGATAATATTGGTGAGGCCGGCCATGGAGATGGTCATGGAGAGGACGATGATGAAGGCGGAGACGATGGCGCTGCGGACGGGGGCGGACTTGATGCCCCGGAAGATGCGGAGCTTTTCAAACCGGGCCACGAAGCCGAAGATGGTGGTCACGCCTGTGGAGATGAGGCAGAGGAGCAGGCAGGTGCCGTACACGGCCACCATTGCGGGCATGCCGATGACCTTGCACACGGTGAGGGTGGGAATGGTGGCGCCGCCCTCCACAGAGGTATAAACGCCCTGCCAGCTGAGAAGCATAAACACGGAGAGGACCAAAGCCACAGCATTCATAACGAAGGATATCCGCATAGCCTTGGCGCAGCCGTTTTTGCTCCTCATGGTGGTGCCGCAGGCCACCATGGTGGGCAGGGTCACGCACTGGAAGCCCGCATAGGTAAAGGCGTTGAGAACGGCCTTGGGGATATTGGCAAAGCCGGTAGTCCGGAAGTCGGCGGCCAGAACGGAGAAGATGCTGCTGTCGCTCTTGAAAATGCCGATAACGTAGATGCTGATGGCGGTGACCAGGATGGCCAGGCCCATGTAGGTGGAGGCGGCCCGGACGATGCCTGCGCCGAAGATGGTGAGGGCCAGTACGATGAGGCCCACCACCACTACGCCGACGTAGTAGTCTAAGGTGAAGTAATTGTTCAGGGCGGAGGCGGCGCCGGAGATGGCGGCGGCCACGGCCATGAGGACCATAATGTAGAAGAATATCTCAAAGGCCCACTCAAACTTGTCAAAGGGGTGATAGAGGGTCTCAAAAAGCTGCTTATAGGTTTTCAGGCCCCGGGAGTTATACATGATCATGGCCTCCCGCATGGTCAGCGTCAGCAGCAGCATGGCCACAATGGCCGAGAGAACGCCGGTCCAGCCCAGGCCCACATAGTAGGTGTTGGCTTGGTTGCCGGTAGCGAAGCCGCCGCCTGCGTGGGCCGAGAACAGCACGGCGCCTACGGAGAAGGCAGCTATAAACGGGGTCTTGGGGATTTTGGGGGTGCTTGCTTTCATTGTTTTGTTCCTCCTGCAAAAATGATCGGGTGTTTGGCAGAAAAACAAAAAACCTTTCGTCTTTCCTGCCCCTTGGCAGAAGAGACGAAAGGCTGAAAACCCTCCGCGGTACCACTCTTCTTTGCTTCGCATTGCGCGAAACACACTCAACGGAATACCATCATATTCCTGCACTGTAACGGGAGCGCCCGTCTGCGTTTACTGGGGGTTCAACGCAGCCGCTGTACAGCCAGTTCGGCAGTTGGATCGCACTGTGCCTCGCATCACCCGGCACTTCTCTGAGAGCATCGCCCTGCTTACTACTCTGTGTCATCGCGTTTGTGATGCTGTGAGGATAACAGCCGAAGCGAGAAATGTCAACAGGTATTTTGTAAAATGGGATTTTTTTGTAAAAAGTGCCGCTTGTCGGCAGGGAGAAGACCGGGAAATTTTATAGAAAAAAACAACACGTCTTTGCCCATCACGAAGGCAGCTCCCCGGATCAAAGCTCGTTTGGACATCTTTTCCCCCTCGCACATCGACACACAAAATAAATGCGTTGCGCAGGCACCGTATAATCTACCTAATCCGGCAAATACTATTTTTGCAATAATAAGAAATAAAGGGAGTTTTTTATATGAAAGCAACCGGAATCGTGCGACGCATTGACGACCTGGGGCGAGTGGTAATTCCCAAGGAGATACGCCGCACCATGCGTATCCGCGAGGGCGACCCGCTGGAGATCTTCACCACTCGGGACGGAGAAGTTATTTTTAAGAAATATTCCCTCATCGGTGGGCTGGAGGACTTTGCTGCCCAGTTCTGCGACGCTCTGGCCCACTCCTCCGACTTTACTGCCGCCATCACCGACCGAGATAGCGTCATTGCCACTGCAGGGCCCGGAAAACGGGAGCTCATCGGCCACAACCTCTCCCGGGAGATGGAACAGCTTATGGAGGGCCGCAGCGTCTACCAGCGGACCAAAGAGGACGATGCCCTGCCTGTATGTGAGGGCAGCGCCCACCTTATTGCCGCCACCGCTGCTCCCATCCTCTGCCAGGGGGATGTGCTGGGCCTGGTGCTGTTCGCCGCCGGAGAGGGGGAGCTTCCCGGCGAGAGCGAATACAAGCTGGCGCAGATTGTGGCGGCGTTTTTGGGGCGGCACATGGAGGCATGAGGCAAAACAGCAGAGAGACGCTCAAGGCGTCCCTCTGCTGTTTTTTTGAGGCTGCCGAGGAGTTTTACAGCCTGCTATGCGCGCACCTTTGGTGCCGCAGGTGCAATAAGAACACCCTATGTTTGAGAGCGGCCCCCATCACCACCAAAGTCAGCTGCTTTGCTATAAACTATTAAAACGCAGAAAACACTCCTCCCATGTTTGGTGATTCTGCGACTCGGCTGTTTTTCTCCCGGCATAACCGCCCAAATCCGGAACGCCCCATGGCCGGCACGAAGAGCGTC
>ULRK01000633.1_pt1 | contig 12677 bp, 10 predicted proteins | sample 1955341 | NCBI WGS metagenome assembly ULRK01 (sample SAMEA4835680, study PRJEB28245) | human gut metagenome | biome: gut microbiome; material: fecal sample | place: Denmark | collected 2008
CGGCCTTGGCCTCCTCCTCCGCGTCAATGGTGGACATATGATCCAGCATACGCACCACCTGGCAGCTGTAGCCCCACTCATTGTCGTACCAGGCAATGAGCTTGACAAAATCGTGATCCAGCATCAGGCCCGCTGTCTCGTCAAAAATACTGGGGCATGGATTACCAATGAGATCCGTGGACACCAGCTGATCCTTGGTATAGCCAATAATGCCCTTCATATTGGTCTCGCTGGCATGGCGAATCTCGTAGCAGATCTCGGCATAAGTAGTAGGGCGGGAGAGCTTGGCGGTCAGGTCCACCACGGACACGTCGGCGGTAGGCACCCGGAAAGACATGCCCGTCATCTTTCCCTTCAGAGAGGGAATGACCCGGCCCACGGCCTTGGCGGCGCCGGTGGTGGAGGGTATGATGTTATTGAGGATGGAACGGCCTGTGCGCCAATCGCTGCCGCCCCGGGAGTCCACGGCCTTCTGCTTGGCAGTGGAGGCGTGTATAGTGGACATAAGGCTCTGCTCAATGCCGAACACCTCGTGGATCACATAGGCCAAGGGCGCCAGGCAGTTGGTGGTGCAGCTGGCGGCGGACACCACCTTCATATCCGGCCGGTAGAGCTTACTGTTGATGCCATAGACGAAGGTAGGCGTGGCCTCATCCTTAGCCGGGGCGGTGAGCAGCACCCGCTTGGCGCCGCCCTTGAAGTGGCGAGATGCCTTCTCGGTGGTGTTATTGGCGCCGGTACATTCCAGAATATACTCCGCTCCGCACTGGCTCCAAGGGATCATGGCAGCGTCGTTCTCGCTGAACACGCGAATCTTGTGGCCGTTGACCACAAGGTTGCCGTCTAAATTCTCCACAGTGCCCTCAAAATTCCGGAACACGGAGTCATACTTCAGCAGGTACACCATGTAGTCGATGTCCGCCTTGCGCAGATTGATCCCGCACACGTCGAACTTCTCCGGGCTCTTCATCAGGATCCGCAGGAGCACCCGTCCGATGCGCCCAAAGCCATTGATGCCGATTTTAATTGCCATACACCTAAACCTCTCTTTATCCTCAATCTTCTGCCCCAAAAAGGGCCTGCTCTTTTCTAAATCCATTATATCATGGCAATGGCGTTTGTCTTGTGCAATTTCCAAAAATCATTGACGAAAATAATCCATTTCCCCTTTCTCTTTTATAGAAACTGCACAAAAAAATCAAAAATCATACCCTAACATTCCATACATTTCAAATGAGCAAATCCAATTTTTAGCTCCAAAAAAAGCCACCCCGCACAGTGTGCGGGGTGGCTGATAAATTCTGTTACCGGACGGTTCGGTTGAAGCTCATGCTGTTTTTCTGCATATGTACATCCAGGGTCACTCGATCGGCCCGGATATAGCTGCAGGTATACTCATAGATGCGGCCATCCTCCGTCCTGGTGCGGCGCTGGTGATAAAATGCGCAGCTGCCCTGGGGCACATGGAGCAGGTTGGCCCGTACCTCGTCCAGCACCACTGCCTCATAGGTATCCTCCGCCGCGGCGGGAGCAATGCCCACGTGGTACAGGAGGCTGTATATGCTATGGGTCTGCACCAGCTCCCGGGTGAGGTTGGGGTAAAGGTACTGGGGGTAGTAGCTGGTCTCCAGGATCAGCGGTTCTCCATCAACATTACGCACACGGGTGAAGCAGTACACCGTGACGCCCTCCTGGAGCTGCATTTTGCGGCTGATCTCCGGGGGCGGCACAATGATGCCGAAATCCACCATGGTGGATGAGGGCACCTTGCCCATGGAGGAGATCTCCGTAGTGAAGGAGTAGCGCACGCACTTGCCCCGGGCATTGGGATCGGCCACAAAGGTTCCCTTGCCCCGCTTGCGGACCACCAGCCCCTCCTCCTCCAGCTCGCCAATGGCCTGGCGCACCGTGTTGCGGCTGATGCCCATGGTCCGGCACAGCTCGGCTTCCGATGGCAGCAGGTCGCCCACGTTCAGCTCACCGGAGGAAATATTCTGCTTGATGATGCCCACCAGCTGTGTATACAGCGGAATATCGCTGTCCATGCTCAGGCGGCTGGCAAGAATGGTATGGTTCTGCATAGGGGTATCCTTTCCTGCGCTTATTGCTCTTGGTTAAAGGTCATTCTATCATAGAAAGGGAGGGCGGTCAAGCCGCCCTCCAGCTTGTCAAAAAGCCTCGCAGAGTTCACGTCCGCAGACGTGAAAAAGTAGGATCATTTTTCACCGCGACCTGTGCGTGGGGAAAAATACCTCTCAGGCTGCCAGTGTGGAATTATGAGTCTTCGACTCAAAATTATGCGCGCGGCAGACTGCGGTCTCTTTGGCAGAAAAATCGAAGATTTTTCGCCAGAGGTCTTACTTATGATCCACGGAATACATGTGCTCAATCAGGCACAGGAGCTTATCGGAGTAGCCCATCTCGTTGTCATACCAGCTGACAACCTTGACGAAGGTATCCGTCAGCGCGATGCCGGCCTTGGCATCAAAGATAGAGGTGCGGGCGTCCCCCAGGAAGTCAGAGGAAACCACGGCCTCCTCGGTATAGCCCAGAACGCCCTTCAGCTCACCCTCAGAGGCGGCCTTCATGGCCTGGCAAATCTCCTCATAGGTGGCAGCCTTCTTCAGGTTCACGGTGAGGTCCACCACGGACACGTCCAGTGTGGGCACACGCATGCTCATGCCGGTGAGCTTGCCGGACAGCTCCGGGATCACCTTGCCCACGGCCTTGGCAGCGCCGGTGGAGGAGGGAATGATGTTGCCGGAAGCAGCGCGGCCGCCCCGCCAATCCTTCAGAGACACGCCATCCACAGTCTTCTGCGTGGCGGTGGTGGAGTGGACGGTGGTCATCAGACCGTCGGCAATGCCGAAGCTGTCGTTGAGGACCTTGGCAATGGGTGCCAGGCAGTTGGTGGTGCAGCTGGCATTGGAAACGAACTTCATGTCGGAGGTGTACTTATCCTGGTTCACGCCCACCACAAACATGGGGGTGTCATCCTTGGACGGGGCGGACATGACCACGTGCTTGGCACCGGCGTCAATGTGGCCCTGGGCCTTCTCCTTGGTAAGGAACAGGCCGGTGGACTCAATGACGTACTCAGCGCCCAGCTCCTTCCAGGGCAGGTTGTGGGGATCGCGCTCGGCGCTGACGGGGATGCTCTTGCCGTTGATGATGATGTTATTGCCCTCCGCCTTCACCTCGCCGTCAAACTTGCCGTGCATGGTGTCGTACTTCAGCATATAGGCCAGGTAATCGGCCGGACACAGATCGTTGATGCCCACGATCTCGATTTCAGGGTGGTGAATGGCCCGGCGGACCACCATACGGCCGATGCGGCCAAAACCGTTGATAGCAACTTTAATACTCATTTCAAAAGTTCTCCTTCCAGATGGAATATATCAAACATATGGTATGTTCTGTATTATACCCTTTTCTCTTGAATAATGCAATATCATTTTTAATAGTTTTCGCTTTTTTTCGACGCTAATTTTTTCACCTATTAACCAGTATTTTTTAGCATTCTTCTTGTCTTTTCGATTTCTTTCTGATATAATAGCGTACCGGATTTTTGTTTTCGTCGATGTTAACAGTGGGGATAAATTCCCATTTACAGCAAATTCTATCGGTGAAAGGAGATTCCGCATGGATCATTCACCTCAAGAGGCGCGGCTCCTGACCCAGGTGCTGCCCAATGTCGCCGCCCAATTCCGCACCACCTTAGGCAATATGCACGCTGCCCTATCCTCCGGGGACGATCCGGATGCCTGTATCTTGCGTCAAAGCTACTACCGTCTGCTGCGCACCGTTACCAATCTCACCGACGCTGTTATGCTGGCGGAGGATACCCCCCTACCCCGGCAGGACACAGACCTGACGGTCTTTTTTGACGAGCTGTGCCGCCAGGCCCGGGAGCCTCTGTCCGTCTGCGGCGTGACCCTGGAGACCGATCTGCGTCCCCGGCAGCTGACGGTGGGCATCAACCGGGAATACACCGCCCGAATCTTCTGGAACCTGCTGTCCAATGCCGCCAAATTCACCCCCACCGGCGGCAGTGTGCGTGTAACGCTCACCCAGCAGGGAAGCCGGGCGCTGCTGCAGGTGGCGGACACCGGCTGCGGCATCCATCCGGACCTGCAGGACACGGTGTATGACCGCATCCTGCACACAGAGCGCATGGATCCCCTGCCCCACGGGTTGGGCCTGGGGCTGAGCCTGTGCCGGTGCTTTGCCGCGCGCCAGGGGGGCAATCTGCTGCTGCAGTCCGAGGTAGGCAAGGGCACCACCGTCACCGTGTCCCTGCCGGCGGAGCGCTGCGGCGTACACCGGGTACAGGACGTGCCCTTCCACTATGCCGGCGGGTTCCAGCCGGTGATGATGGAGCTTTCAGACGCCCTGCCCTATGAGGGCTACAAGGAGAAATATTTGGACTAATACGCATGATGAACGGAAAGAAAGTTTTAGTGGCCATGTCCGGCGGGGTTGACAGCTCCGCCGCTGCTGTGCTGCTGCGTCAGCAGGGCTACAGCTGCGATGGGGCCATGCTGCGCCTATATAACGGCGAGGTGGAGGGTACCTGCTGCTCCGCCGATGATGCCGCCGACGCCCGGAGCGTGGCCTACGGCCTGGGCATGAAATTCTATGTTTTCAATGAGACAGAGCGGTTTGCTCGGGATGTAATGGATCGCTTCGTGGCCGAATACTGCGCCGGGCGCACCCCCAACCCCTGCATTGATTGCAACCGCTGCCTGAAATTCGGCGCCCTGCTGGAGCGAGCCCTGCTGCTGGGGTATGATTACCTGGCCACCGGCCACTACGCCCGGGTGAAGCTTGACGAAGCCTCCGGCAAATACCGCCTTCTCCGGGGCCGGGACCGGAGCAAGGATCAGAGCTACGTTCTCTACCAGCTGAGCCAGCACCAGCTGGCCCACCTGCTGCTGCCCGTGGGCGAATATGACAAGCCCTCCATCCGCCGGAGCGCCCGTCAGGCGGGCCTCATCAACGCCGACAAGTCCGACAGTCAGGACATCTGCTTTGTGCCGGATGGAGATTACACGCGGTTTTTGCGGGAGTACGGCGGCGTAAAGATGATCCCCGGTGATTTTGTGGACCGAGCGGGTCATGTGCTGGGCCGGCACAAGGGGCTGCCCTGCTACACCACCGGCCAGCGCAAGGGCCTGGGCGTTTCCGCCGGGAAGCACGTTTATGTCCTGCGGAAAAATGCCCAGGACAACACCATTCTTCTGGGAGACAACGAGGAGCTGTTCACCTCCGTCCTTACGGCGGACCGGGTAAACTGGATCAGCGGCAAAACCCCCGCCTCTCCCCTCCGCGTCACCGCCAAAACCCGCTATAGTCAGACGGAGGCGGCAGCCACTGTGCATCCCCTGCCGGATGGGCGCATCCGGGTGGAGTTTGATGTGCCCCAGCGGGCCATCACCGCCGGGCAGGCCGTGGTGCTCTACGATGGGGAGCAGGTTTTAGGCGGCGGCACTATTGAATAATAATAAATTGTATCATCGATTGACAAAGGCAGACCGGCTCGGGCCGGTCTGCCTTATCCTATCGTTCACTCTCCCGCCACTCGTCCACATAGATCATGTCATCCACATCCCGCTGTTCTTTTTCCTCCACGGTATATCCCCCCTCCGATTATATACCTGTTATTCTATGTGCCGGACCACAGAAAAATTCCTTGCGGCCCCATTTTTTTCATGGTAAGATACAATCACGGCTCTATCGGGCGAAAAAAGCCGATGCGGCATGTCCGCTGCTGCCATCCGACAATAAATACCCCACGGAAAGGTTGTGCCCATATGTCTCCCTCCCGCAAGCATACCGTAGCTGTGATCACCGCCTGCGTCGCCTTTGTGATCTTCGGCTTCAGCTTTATGTTCTCCAGCATTGCCCTGTCCATCGCGCCCACCACGGTGCTGCTGTGCTTTCGATTCACGGCGGCGGTGCTCACCCTGTCCTTGGTCGTGGCGGCCAACGCTCTGGTGGGCCGCATCCGGGGCAAGGCGTGGTTTTCCTTTTCTCTCCGCGGCAAGCCCCTGGGCGGTGTGCTGCTGCTGGGCCTGGTGCAGCCGGTTTTATACCTGGTGTTTGAAAACAGCAGCATCCGCTATACCTCCTCCGCCGTCACAGGCACGGTGCTGGCAGTGGTGCCGGTAATCTGCATTTTGGCAGATGTATTCATCAGCCACGAATCCGTCACCAAGCTGCAGATCCTGTGTGCTGTGGCCTGCGTGGGCGGCGTGGCCCTGGTGGAGACCGGCGGTGAAACCCGCATCAGCCTGCTGGGCTTTGTGTGCCTGCTGATGACCTTGGTATGCGATGTGGGATACTATGTGCTCAGCCGCCGGGCCTCCCGGCAGTTCAGCCCCCTGGAGGTCACCTTTGTCATGTTCCTCATGGGCATGGTAGTCTTTGTCCCGGCGGCACTGATCCAGGGGCACGGGCAGATGGCAGAGCTATTCCTTCCGGCTATACAGTCAGCTCCCTTCTGGGGCAGTGTGTTTTTCTTGGGTGCAGTGTCCTCCGTGGGCGCCTACGGCTTGCTGAACTTCGCCAACGCCACCCTCACCAATTCCGAGGCATCCCTCATTGGGAATATCGGCACGGTGGTATCGGTGCTGGCCGGTGTGCTGCTGCTGAAGGATCCCTTCACGCCTCTGCAGGCGGTAGGCGTAGTGGTCATTCTGGTCTTTGTGACCCTGGCCAACCTACCCAAAAAGCAAAAATAAATTCAGAAAGGGAGAAGCCCCAGTGGTTTCTCCCTCTTTTAAACTGTCGAAAAACCCCTTGGGTTTTTCCGACAAAGGGCTTATATTCTGTTCTTTACTGCAATGAAAAAAGATAAGGAACTGCGACCCCCTTGAACGTATAATAAATGAAAGGCTTCCGCGTGGGCCTTTTTTGCCAAAGGAGGAAAGCACATGGACGCCGCTGCCAACAGCTACCGCCGTTTTCTGGACGGCGATGAGAGCGCCTTCGAGGAGATCATGCAGGAGCTGTTTTGCGGGCTGGTTTTCTTTATCAACGGCTTTGTGCATGATCCCCACGCCGCGGAGGATATCGCCATCGACGCCTTTTCCGACCTGGTGGTGCACCGGCACCGCTACAACTTCCGGGTGAGTCTGAAAACTTATCTCTACATGGTAGGCCGGAGCCGCGCCCTGGACTATCTCCGCCGTCGCAGGATCCTCCGCTTCACGGAGCTCTCCGAAGCCCACGGCCTGGCGGACGACTCCGCTGCCCTGGAGGAGCTGGCCCTGGCCGGCGACCGCCAGCGCCGGGTAAACGCCGCCCTGGCGCAGCTGCCCCGGGATATGGCCGCGGCGGTGCGGCTGGTCTACTTTGAGGAGATGACCTATGCCGAGGCCGCCCGGGTCATGGGCAAAAAAAGCAAGCAGGTGGATAACCTGCTGTATCGGGCCAAACGGGAGCTGCAGAGCATTTTGGGAGAGGAGGGGATGGAGCTGCTATGAGGTCCCTGCAGGAATGTCAGGCGGAGGTGTTCCGCCGCAGCGAAAAAAGAATCCGAACCCGCCGGCGGGCCATCCGCGCGGTCATGGTCTGCGTGCCGCTGGTTCTGTGTCTCACGGTCTTCAGCCTGCTTGTGCGGCCCGGACTACCATCCTCCCCCGATGGAGCTCCGCCGAAGAACAACGCCGCATCCCCTCCCCCGGCTGTTTGCCGCATTGATGTCAGCGGGGCAGGCCAGGTCACATCCATTACCGATGAGGGGCGCGTCTGCGCCATTGCCGACACCCTTGCGGCGCTGAACGATGCCCTCGGGGTGGAGCCCTCCAGCGGCAGTGAGTCCGCCGGGGCAGAGGGCCTCACCATCACCCTGTTTGCCGAAGACGGCCCCCAGGCGGTATACCGACTGACCGACGACACCCTGACTAACATAACCACCGGCAGCGCTATGGCCCTGACCCGGGAGCAGAGTGCGGCGCTCTCCGCTCTCCTGGCCCCGGAGGCCGCAGATAATCCATAAAAAGGAGGTTCCCCCTATGAAAAAGAAAATCTGGATCTGTATCGCAGGAGTCGTGCTGCTGGCCATCCTCTTTGTCCCCATTCCCAGCGGCACGTACAAAGACGGCGGCACCCGGGCCTACTCGGCCCTGACCTATAAGATCGTTAAATGGCAGCGGGACACCGGTTCCGATGTTTACAAGGCCACCAGGGTCTACTGGCTGCCGAATAACTTCAAGTCCATTGATTCGCTGTGGGCCGGGGAGGAGGCACACGTACCCCATCACTTCACGGCCACCGTTCTGGAAATGCAGAGCGGCCACGCCCTGGTGCAGCCGCTGGAGGATGAGATGGAGGCCGGCGTGGGCAGCGCGATCTCGGTGGATACCTCCGCTCTGGAGGACATCGGCGCCCAAGTAGGCAGCGATGTGGAGATCTACTACACCGGCAATATCCGGGAGACCGCCCCCGCGCAGCTCCGGCCCACCAAGTGGGAGATGGCCACGGATCTGCGCCACCGGGCCTACACTGACTCCTGGCTGAACCCGGAGACCGCCCAGCCTATGGACGAGGTGATCGATCCGCTCATCATCTCCCGAATCTATTCCAACTGCTTCTTCGCCCGTCCCGTGGTCCCCATGCCCTACGAGATCAAGTTCAACGGTGAGCTGCCCCCGGAATGGTGCGTGGGTGACCAGGTGACCTGCACCTGCGAAAACATCCTCTACGACCAGGATAGCCACCGGATAGAGGCCGATTTCATCAGCCTGGCCCCCAGCGATTGGCAGATGGACCCCAATGCATGCTATAAGCCGGTGATCTACCTCTACCCTGAGGAGGAGACGCAGGTGTCCGTACAGTTGGCCCTGGACGGACACCTCACCTGCACCTATCCCGCCTATCAGAACGGCTGGACCGTCACCGCCGCCCCCGGCGGCACCCTGACGGACAGGCGCGGTCAGACCTACAACTACCTGTACTGGGAGGGCGAGACCTATGCCCGGTGGGACATGACAAGGGGCTTCTGCGTAAAGGGTGAGGACACGGCGGCCTTTTTGGAGCAGGCCCTGGCGCAGCTGGGCCTCACCCGCCGGGAGGCCAATGAGTTCATCGTCTACTGGCTGCCCCTTATGGAGCGGAACCCCTACAATGTCATTTCCTTCCAGACGGATGCCTATACCCAGGCGGCCGGGCTGCACATTGACCCGGCTCCGGATACCCTGATCCGGGTGTTCATGGCCTGGCAGAGCTCGGACTCCTTCGTAAAGCTCCCCGCCCAGGCGCTTACCGCGCCTGCACGCACGGGCTTTACCGTGGTGGAATGGGGCGGCACAAAAATCTCCTGACACACGCATAAGCTCGGTGTAATGTAAAATCGGCACAGCTGCTTGGCTGTGCCGATTTTTTCGGGTCTCATACTGATTTATGCCCGCTTGAGGATGCGCCCGGCCTTTACGCCGGTGTATTTGCCCTTTTCCACGGCCACGGCGCCGTCCACCAGCACATAGTCCATGCCCTGGGCCAGTACGCAGGGGTTTTCGTAGGTGCCGGGCTGATGCAGCTTTTCCAGGGCAAAGACGTTGATGTCCGCGTCCATGCCCGGGGCCAGGGCGCCCTTTCCTGCAAGGCGCAGAACCTGGGCGGGCTTTTGGGTCATTTTATGCACCGCCTGCTCCGCCGTCAGCACGCTCCGCTCCTTCACAAAGTGCTCCAAAAGATGCACGAAGGTGCCGTACACCCGGGGATGCAGCATCCCGTCCGTGGGATAGGTGGAGTCGGAGATGACGTTGGAAAGGGGGCTTTGGAGAATGGTCACGATGTCCTCCTCCGAGGCCATGAAGTCCACCATGGTGATCTCGCAGTGCTCCCGCACCAGCAGGTCGCAGCAGCAGTCCAGGGGATTCTGCCCCCACAGGGCGGCAATCTCCGCGATGCTCTTGCCCTGGTAGGGATGGTCCTCCGGGCAGTGGAGGCTGGTGAGACGGATGCCGTCCCACCCGGCCAGCTTGGCGATGTCGTCAAAGCCGTCGCCCCGGCGGATGCGCTCCGCCAGCTCCCGTCGAGCCCCCTTGTCCTGCAGCCGCTGCACCACCGTCTCTATGCCGCCGGTGAGAAAATCCGGGGGCAGAATGTGGATGAGCTGGGTGGAACCTGCAGTGTAGGGGTACACATCGCAGCCCACCTCCAGGCCCTCCTGCCGGGCCTGCTCCAGCATGTCCAGGGCCCGGGAGATCTTCACGCCCCAGTTGTCCCGGCCCATGGCCTTCAGATGGCTGATGTGAACGGGTATGCGCAGGGCCCGGGCCACGGCGAGCATCTCCTCCAGAGCCTCCAGCACGCCGCCGCCCTCCTGGCGCATATGCACTGTCACGGGGATGCTCTGCCCCGTCAGAGGCTCCAACGCCCGAATCAGCTCCTGCGTGGTGTAAAAGCACTCCGGGGCGTAGCCCAAGCCCAGGGAAACGCCTAAGGCCCCGTCGGCCAGGGCCTGCTCCATGGCCCGATGGATGGTCTTATAGTGCCTGTCCTCCAAATGCTCCAAAGCATAGCCCGCCGCAGAGGCGCGCAGCACGCCCGCGCCCACCAGCATGCCGGTGTGAATGGGTGCCTCGGGCTGGGCGGCAAAATAGTCCGCCAGGGAATCCGTGGGCACCTGCTTGGGCATCTCCCCGCAGATGGGCTGCAGGTAGGCGGCAATCTCCGCCCGTTTTGCCCGGCGCATAGGCGCGGCGGACAGACCGCAGTTGCCGTTTACGATGGTGGTCAGCCCCTGGCGCAGCTCCGGCTGGCCGAAGCCGGGCCGCCAGGCGGCCAGATCCGCATGGCGATGGATGTCGATAAAGCCCGGGGTCACCAGCTTCCCATCGGCGCTGATGATCCGCCGGGCGTGGGCTCCGGGCAGGGTGCCCACCTCCACGATCCTTCCGTTTTCCACCGCCACATCGGCGGCATAGGGGGCACTGCCGGTACCGTCCACCACGGTACCGCCCCGAATCAGCAGGTCTAACATCCCTCTTGTCCTCTTTTCACAGAATCATTTTTCAGCAGGGGCAGCGTCACAGTAAACCGCGTTATGCCCTCTGCACTGGTGCAGCCGATGCTGCCGCCGTGGGCCTGCACAATGCTTTGGGCGATGGCCAGGCCCAGGCCGAAGCCCTCCCCGCCGGTGCGGGACTCATCCACCCGGTAGAACCGGTCGAACAAATGCGGCAGCTTCTCCGCCGGGATGGTCTCCCCCCGGTTTTCTACCTGCAGGAGAGCGCCTCGCCCCTCCCGGCGCAGCAGCAGGCCCACAGGCGTCCCCGCCGCCGCATATTTCATGGCGTTATCCAGCAGGATATCCGCCAGGCGGCGCAGCTGCACGGCGCTGCCTCGCACTGCCAGCTCCGGCTGGATGTCGTAGCTAAGCTCCCGGCCGCTCTCAAAGGCCACCGGCTCAAAGGCCAGGGCACTCTCCAGCACCGTGTCCGACAGGTTTACAGCGTCCAGGGTCTGCTTTGCCCCGCTCTCCGTCCGGGCCAGGGTCAGCATATCCTCCACCAGGGCCTTCATCCGCAGGGATTCGGCGCGAATCCCCTCCACATACTGTTTGGTCTTCTCCGGATCCTGCTCTCCTCCCGCCAGCTCCGTAGAGGAAAGGATCACCGTCAGAGGTGTTTTCAGCTCATGGGACGCATCTGACACAAACTGCTTCTGCTCCTGCCAGGCCCGCCGCACCGGCCGCACCGCAAAGCCCGCCAGCCAATAGCTCAGGCCCGTCAGCACCAGCAGGGCCGTCAGGGTAACCAAGCCGCCGCGCAGCAGCAGGCTGCGCATGGTGGCCCGCTCCATGGAGCAATCGGTAAAGGCGATGCGCACCGACACGACCCCCACCCGGCGCATATACCGCAGGGAATAATCCTTCAGCACACCGCTGTCGTTTTTTTCCTCCAGGGCCGAACGCACGATATCCAGCACCAGGTCCTGATTTTCCAGGTTGTAGTAGCTGCTGCCGGAGAGGCGTATCGTTCCGCCGGTAAACACCTCCGCCACAAAACAGGGCTGGCCGCTGCTGCCGGGCAGCTGGTTCTTGTCGGCATTTCCCTCCAATGCGGCAGCCAGATGCTCCTCACTGCTATGCACCATCTGGCTGCGAGTGGACAGGGCCAGAACCACCAGGGCGCTCAGCAGCACCGCCGCCACCGTCACCAAACTGATGCCCACGATCTTCAGCCGTAATTTTCGGATCATTCCTTTTCCTCCAGGCAATAGCCCACCAGGCGCACTGTGCGGATGCGCATGTTAGAGCGTACCAACTCCAGCTTCCGCCGCAGGAAAGAGATGTATACCTCCACATTGTTGTCCTCGGCATTGGACTCATAGCCCCAGGCCTTGAGCAGCAGCTGCTCCTTGGACAGGATCTGCCCGCCGTTGCGCATGAGCATCTCCAGCAAATCGTATTCCTTGCGGCTGAGCCGGGCGCTGCGCTGGCCGCAGGTCACCTGAAACGTCCCCGGGTCCAGCACCAGGTCGCCCCGATGGATGCGATCGTCGCCGCCGCTCTCGCCGTTGCTCCGCCGCAGCAGCAGGCGCACGCAGGCCAGCAGCTCCGGCGTCTGAAAGGGCTTGGTCAGGTAATAGTCCGCCCCTTGGTCCAGGCCCCGCACCCGGTCGCTCAGCTCGCCCCGGGCAGTGAGCATCAGCACCGGCAGGCGGCT
>ULRK01062753.1_pt1 | contig 12674 bp, 10 predicted proteins | sample 1955341 | NCBI WGS metagenome assembly ULRK01 (sample SAMEA4835680, study PRJEB28245) | human gut metagenome | biome: gut microbiome; material: fecal sample | place: Denmark | collected 2008
CCAAAATCACGCTGCTGTCTGCATTCCCTGCAGCCGGCTGAAAACATCCGGCCTATTACGGCAAACATATAGAAAGGCTGAAAATTATTATGAAAAAGCAAAAACTATCTTCCCTTCTGCCTATCGCTGTATTTCTGATCTTTTATCTGGGGCTAGGAATCTGGTCAGAATATATCATGAAAATTCCGATGGGCTTTTACAACATTCCGATTGTTGTTGCATTTATGCTGGCGATCCTGACGGCCTGCTTCCAGAACCGTTCTCTTTCCTTTGACCGGAAACTGGAGCTGATGGGGCAGGGCATCGGAGATAAGAACATCATCACCATGCTTCTCATCTTCCTGACAGCCGGAACCTTTGTCGGTGTCGTAGGACGAAGCAGTGCTGAAAGTGTTGCTTACCTGATGCTGTCTCTTATCCCGGCCCGTTTTTCCGTCGCCGTTCTCTTTGTGGTAGCCTGCTTTGTCTCTACCTCCATGGGAACCTCCGTCGGAACCATCACCCTGATCGTTCCCATTGCCGCTGCCGTATCTGAAACCTCCGGTTTCTCTCTGTCCCTTTGCGTTGCATCTGTCATCGGCGGTGCCATGTTTGGAGATAACCTCTCCTTCATCTCCGATACAACCATCGCAGCCTGCAACGGTCAGGGATGTGCTATGAAGGATAAATTCCGAGAGAACTTTGGCATCGCGCTTCCGGCGGCCATCGCTTCCCTGGCACTTATCCTGGTTGTCTCCTTCCATCAGGATCCGGGAGCTGCCATCATAAAACCATACAACCTGGTTCAGCTGATCCCTTATCTTCTGGTGTTGGCAGGCGGTATTGCCGGTATTCAGGTATTTGTCGTTCTGTTAGTCGGAATCGTATCCGGTGCCATCATTATGCTCGGCTCCGGCCAGACTACTCCCTGGGAAATGCTTACCAACATGGGGTCCGGTACTTCCGGCATGTTTGAGACCAGTATGGTTGCCATCTTAGTTGCCGCTATGTGCGCATTGATCCGTGAAAACGGCGGCTTTGATGTTCTTCTTAACGTCATTCACCGCATCTTCCGCGGAAAACGCGGCGGTCAGTTTGGTGTCGGCCTTTTAGTTACCCTGCTGGATATCGCAACTGCCAATAACACGGTGGCTATCGTTATGGCCAACCCTATTGCAAAGGAAATTTCCGAAGATTATGGCATCAGTGCCAGAAAGACAGCCTCCCTTCTGGACACCTTTTCCTGCATCTCCCAGGGAATCCTTCCTTACGGTGCTCAGATGCTGGTAGCATTATCGGCGGTCCATGAGCTGGGCTATGAACTGTCCGCCTTCGAGGTTATGCCGCTTCTGTTCTATCCGGGCATGCTGTTTATCAGCTCCTTAATCTGTATCTTTCTGCTTCCGGAGCGCGGAGACCGTGCCAAGGCAAAAAAATAACAGCGGAACCCTTTCCACTGCACACATAAACGCATTAAGGCATAAAAAAGAGCTGTCCGACTTTCTCGTCATCAGACAGCTCTTTTATGAAATATCCCGAAGTTTCACTATATAACCTCTCTTTCTTTTATATTTTGTTTTAAATGTGCTATGGACCTCTTCCTTTCATATGAATCTCCTCCTTTGATTACATGTATCTATGTAAACTCTTTTAGAGATTGTATGATGATGGATTCCATCGATACCGATTTTTATCTTTTTATATTGGATAAATTCGGTTTTTAAAACCATGATCATGTTTTTTAGTAACTAACTATCCCATTGGACCGTCCTCCTTGTTCCTTATTTCGTCCTAGAAACTATGGTAACCGTTTGTTGGGGTTATCTCTGTTTCTTTTGATGGTTTTATTCTACTAGATAATTTTCATTTTGTCAAGCATTATTTCTAATTATTTTCCATATTTTTCTTTATTTATCTGATTATATTTTTGTAATTGTTGTGTATTTCTGTTTTATTTGTTCTGTTTCTAACTATTATCGCGCTTTACAATCGCGTTTTCTTGTATTTTTTGTTTTATAGGACGAAGCTTCCTATGACAAAAAAGAACCACCCCAAAAGAATATGCCGATACCGAACTACCTCTTCTGGAAATGGTTCTATTTTCTTCTATCTTCCCTAGTGGAACTGGAACACGATTCCGGCCACAGCCGCCACCACGATATAGAGGATCGGGTGCTTTTTCCATTTAACTAAGCCGTACCAGATCGCAAGCGACAGTACGATCGCTTTCCAGTTGATGATGGAAAACAGCTCGGAAAACGCCAGGCTGCCATCCTCGCCGACATGGAGGAACGCTATCTTTGCCACGCCGATACCTGCTGCCGCAATCAGGGCGGTAGATGCCGCGCGCAGACCATAGAGGGCATTCTGTACGATCGAAGAGGATTTAAACTTATCGAGAATCTTCGAGATAATCACAATGATGATAACCGACGGCAGCACCAGTGAGAGAGGCGCTGCCAGTCCGCCGAGAATCCCTTTAATATGGAAGCCGACGTAGGTCGCCATGTTGACGCCCATCGGTCCCGGTGTGGACTCGGAGACAGCGATCATGTTGGAAATATCACTAAAGGTATACCATCCTGTCTCCTTGGAAATATTGTAAAGGAATGGCAGAGTCGCCAGTCCGCCGCCAATCGCAAACAGTCCGCAGCAGAAGAAGCGGAAGCCTAATTCAAGCATCAGCATCATTTCTTTTCCCCCTTTCCGCCCTTCAGTACAATCCCGATCGCACCCGCCACAACAACAAGAAGCGCCGGGGAAACCGATGTAAACAGCGCCAGTACAAACACAACCGCCGCAATCGCGATCGCTCCTTTATCAACCAGCGATTTCTTCGCCAGCTTGACAACCGCACTGCCGATCAGCACACAGACGCAGGCGCGGATGCCTGCAAAGGCGCTGCTCACAAAGCTAAGTTCAATAAAGTTAGAAATAAATGCCGCAATAATCATAATGATGACAAGCGACGGCGCAATGACTCCCAGTGTCGCCGCAATCGCCCCCGGAATCCCCCGATTCTTATAACCGACAAACGTCGCCGTGTTGACCGCGATGATACCCGGTGTACACTGACCAATCGCGTAGTAATCCATCAATTCTTCATCCGTCGCCCAATGGCGTCCATTGACTACCTCTTTCTGCAGCATCGGCAGCATCGCATATCCGCCGCCGAAGGTAAACCCTCCAATTCTGGCAAACGTCAGAAACATATCCAGCAGTTCTTTCATTTCTGCCCACTCCCTTCCGTATTATCCCTACACTTTTATTTCTCTGGAATTTCCAGTATATACCTGCTTATGTATCATACCAGAATTCAAGGAGCCTGAAAAATACCATTCGGATATAGAATATATATCGAAAAAATATAGTTCGCCTGTTATTCTATCGGATTTTGTTATATAATATATCTGCCGTATACACAGTTTTACAACGAATCCGAACAGGAAGGAGCATTTATGGAACTTCGCCAGTTATCCTACTTCACCACCATCGTCAACGAGGGAAATATTTCCCAGGCAGCCAAAAAACTGAATATCTCACAACCTCCGCTCAGCCACCAGATGAAGCTTCTGGAGGCAGAACTGGGTGTGACGCTGTTTGAACGCGGTTCCCGCCGCATCCGACTGACACCTGCTGGAAAGACGTTCTACGACCGGGCGCTTACGATCCTCGATCTGAGCCAGGCTGCCCGCACGGAGCTGACTGCACAGAAACAGGAGATTCAGGGCGTTGTGCGCCTTGGCATCATCTCCTCCGCCGTCGAATTTGTGACCCGGCATTATCTTGCCCCATTCCGGCGATCCTATCCCAAAGCCCTGTTTGAACTCCATGAGTCCAATTCCTACCACCTGCTCGATCTGCTTCACTCCAACCAGATCGACCTCGCCGTGATCCGGACGCCATTTGCCAAAGCCGGGCTGGAGATGCAGACACTGCCGCCGGAGGCATTTCTGGCGATCGGGCGCGAAATGATCTGGAGCCATTATAAGGAATTCCCGAATGCCCTTCTGACTGATATTCCTGCTTCCGAACCACAAAAAAGCCATACGCCCACATCTCTTCCCCTCTCCGCCCTCACCCGCGCGCCGCTCATTCTTTACCGCCGCTGGCAGCCGCTGATTCTGGGATATTTTGAGGAACAAGCGCTGGAACCGAACATCGTCTGCATTGCAGACGATGCCAGAACCGCCCTTTTATGGGCGTCCGAAGGGCTGGGCATCGCGCTCGCGCCTGAATCTGCCCTCTGTTTAAATTCCGATCCCGCCCTGATCCGCCGGATCATCACCCAGCCGCAGATCCACTCAAGTATCTGTCTGGTCAAACGGAAGGAACGGAGTTTATCGCTGGTGGGGAATGCGTTTTTCCAAAGTTTCCATGCCACCGCTATTTCATAAAGAGGGTGCGGACAGTCTTCTGCTCCGGCAGAAACAACCGCAGCTGCTACCGATGCACCGGCGGAAGATACGACCGCTTTCTCCGATGAAACGAAAGAAATCGGCAGTAAACGAACCAATTTTCGTTTACTGCCGATGCTTTTACGCCTCTTTCGTCCCTTTATTCTTTCGATCCAGAATAACCAGAACCACAATCAGCGCTGCGAATCCCACGCCGGTTCCCACCCAGCCATTGGCGGTAATTCCGGCTGCCAGATAACCGAGGAAACAGCACGCCGCTACGCACAGCACATACGGGATCTGGGTCGATACGTGGTTGATGTGGTGGCACTGGGCGCCAGCCGACGCAAGGATGGTCGTATCCGAGATCGGGGAAACATGGTCGCCGCAGACCGCACCTGCCAGAATCGAAGCCGTCACGATCGTAAGGCTGTTCATATTTTCAGCGCCAACCACCGCAAATGCAATCGGAAGCAGAATACCGAAGGTACCCCAGGACGTACCGGTCGAGAACGCCAGCCCCGCCGCGATGACGAACATCAGGGCCGGCATCAGGGAGCCGACCAGCGCATTGCCGCCCACTACCTCTTTGACATAGCCGCCGATGTTTAAGTAATCCGCACTGCAGATACCAGACAGAGTCCAGGCAAGGCACAGAATCATGATCGCCGGGATCATCGCCTTGACGCCGATCGTGAAGGATTCACAGAACTCATTGAACCGGATGACACGGCGGATCATGTAAAATACAAAGATAAACACCAGTGTGAAGAAGGAACCAAGCACCAGGCTCAATGCCGAATCACAGTTGGCGAACGCCTCGACCAGACCAACGCCGTCCAGGATGCCGCCTGTATACAGCATACCGCTGACGCAGAACGCAATCAGAACCAGGATCGGAAGAATCAGATCGATAACCTTTCCGTTGCCGGAGATCTCCATCGCCTCCGCCTCGACCGTCGTCTCTTTTCCGGTCTTTTTCACCTGTTCTTCATAGCGTTTCATCGCCGCGAAATCAAAATCGCCTGCTACCAAAAAGAGCATGAAGCAGATCGTGAGAAGCGCATACAGATTAAACGGAATCGTGTGAAGGAACAGACTGAAGCCGTCCACTCCGCTGTCCTCCGGAAGCGAAGAACCGACCGCTGCCGCCCAGCTTGAGATCGGCGCGATGATACAGATCGGCGCCGCCGTCGCATCGATGATGTAGGCTAACTTCGCACGTGTGATCTTGTGCTTGTCCGTCACCGGACGCATAACCGTGCCGACGGTCAGGCAGTTAAAATAGTCATCCACGAAAATCAGCATTCCGAGGAACATGGTTGCAAACAGCGCGCCCTTCTTCGTGCGGATCGCGTGGGACGCCCACTCACCATAAGCCTTCGACGCACCAGACTTTGTGATCAGTGCTACCACGATGCCGAGAAATGCCAGGAAAAGCAGAATGTTGACATTGCCCCCGATCTTCTCGCCCATGATCGCGATCATTGTTTCCACCGCATGAAGCGGATTTGGACCCGTAAATAAAAACGCGCCCGACATAATACCTATCAGCAGAGACAGGTACACCTCTTTCGTAATCAATGCAAGCGCAATGGCTACGATAGGCGGTATTAAAGAAAAAATCGTACCGCTCATAATTACCCCCTTATGGATTATCTGTACACATTCGGGCAAATTCCGCCCGTTTTTGAGCACACTATATCTACATAATAAATGTCCCCGGGCACTTTGTCCAGCGTCCGGGGACATTTTTTCATATTTTCTCTCTTTTTACTTTCTTTTCCTGCTTTTTACTCTGCTTTCTCCAGCTCTGCCAGTTCCAGAGCTGTCGCCTCGTATTTGGCAAGAATGACATTCTGAATCATGTCTCTGGTTTCCGAATTAATCGGGTGGGCAATATCCCGGTATTCTCCATCCGCAGCCTTACGGCTCGGCATAGCAATAAAAAGTCCTTTCTCTCCCTCAATAACCTTGATATCATGAACCACAAATTCATTGTCAAGTGTGATGGATACGATGGCTTTCATCTTACCTTCCTTCTCTATCCGCCGCACTCTTACGTCTGTAATCTGCATACCCATTTACCCCTTCCGTCTGTTCTTTGATGTACCCTATAATGTAAACCGCTCGTTCTTCTCAATGACAATCTTTACATCTTCCGGCGTACCGATGTGCGTCGTGTTGGCGCGGATCGTATCACGGCTCTCTACAATACAATTCTCAATCACTGTATTGTCCCCGATGTAAACATCATTTAAAATAACAGAATTCCGGATGATACAGTTATTGCCTACATATACCTTCTTAAACAGAACCGAGTTCTCCACCGTACCATTTAAGATACAGCCGCTGGATACCAGGCTGTTCTTGACATTTGCACCCGGATTGTATTTTGCCGGCGGAAGATCATCTACCTTGGAGTAGATCTCCGGGTATTCCTTGAAGAAATAGTGGCGTACATCCGGTTTTAGGAAATCCATGTTCGTCTTGTAGTACGAATCAACCGAAGCGATGTTGCTCCAGTAAGTTCCTAACTTATACGCGTAAATGCGTTTGAGGTTCTTATATCTGACTAAAATATCGGTAACAAAATCATACCGATCCTCTGCTGCACAGCGCTCCAGAAGTTCGATGAGCTGACGGCGGCGGATTACATAGATACCGCAGGAGATCATGCTGGAGGTCGCCAGCATCGGTTTTTCCTCAAAATCTGTGATACGTCCGTCATCGTTTAACTTCACCAGACCGAAGCGGGTAACGTCCTCCTCCGGAGGCATCTCCTTGCATACTACGGTAATATCCGCTTTCTTTTCAATATGATACTCCAGTACCTTGCCGTAATCCAATTTATAGACACAGTCGCCGCCTGCAATGACCACATACGGCTCATGACTTTTCTTTAAGAAATCGAGGTTCTGATACAGCGCATCTGCGGTACCGCGGTACCAGTCGCTGCTCTCTGCCGTGATCGTCGGTGTGAATACATACATGCCGCCCTGCTTACGTCCGAAATCCCACCACTTAGAAGAACTCAAGTGCTCATTCAGGGAACGGGAGTTGTACTGCGTCAGTACCGCCACACTCTGGATGTGGGAATTGCTCATATTGCTCAGAGCAAAATCGACACTGCGGTAGCTGCCTGCGATAGGCATCGCTGCGATGGCTCTCTTATTGGATAATTCTCTCATTCTCTTGCTGTTGCCGCCAGCTAAAACAATCCCGATCGCTCTCATTGTATTCCACCTGCCTTTATGATATAATCGCCGCTCTCCAGCTCGCCGCCGTGATAATCTTCTGCCGTCGTCACACCGGAAATCGCTGTGTTCCGTCCTATCTTCACTCCATCCGGTATCACGGAGCGCTCTCCGATCGTTACCAGATCGAACTGATATACCTTCTTGTCGTACTTGCTCTCGGCATATTCTCCGACGCCGACCTCGGCATTCTCACCGATGGTAACGTCCTCCGCCACGATCGCCTTATCCACAACCGTGCCAGCGCCGATCGTCGTGCCCTTCATGATGATCGAATCACGGATCACCGCACCTTCTCCGATCGTAACGCCTGCTCCGATGACCGAGTTAATGACTTCGCCGTATACCTCGGTGCCCTCGCCGATGATACTGCGCTCTATCTTGGACTGCTCCGATATAAATTGTGGGGGAATAATATCGCTCTTCGTGTAAATCTTCCAGTATTCTTCATACAGGTTGAACTCCGGAATGATGTCGATCAGTTCCATGTTTGCTTCCCAGTAGGAGCCAAGGGTTCCGACATCTTTCCAGTAGCCGTTGTACTCGTATGCGAAGATACGTTTTCCAGCTGCATGGCAATACGGGATAATGTGCTTTCCAAAGTCACATCCAGGCTCGTCCGAGAGCTTGATGAGCGCTTCCTTGAGCACCTTCCAGCTGAATATGTAAATACCCATGGAAGCTAAATTGCTGCGCGGATTCGCCGGTTTCTCCTCAAACTCCGTAATGCGGTTGTTGTCATCGGTTATAACGATACCGAAACGGCTTGCCTCCTCCATCGGAACCTGCATCGCCGCGATCGTCACATCCGCATTGTTTGCTTTGTGGTATTCCAGCATTACCTCGTAGTCCATCTTGTAGATGTGGTCGCCGGACAAAATCAGCACATACTCTGGATTGTACGTTTCCATGTATTCCAGGTTCTGGTAGATCGCATTCGCCGTACCGGTGTACCAATCGCTTCCTTTGCTCCGCTCATACGGCGGAAGTACCGTCACACCACCTACGTTGCGGTCCAGATCCCACGGAATACCGATTCCAATATGTGCATTCAGCCGCAGCGGCTGATACTGGGTCAGAACGCCTACCGTGTCCACTCCCGAATTGATACAGTTACTTAACGGAAAATCGATGATTCGATACTTTCCTCCGAAAGAAACCGCAGGTTTTGCTACTTTTTGAGTTAAGACACCCAGACGACTGCCCTGTCCGCCTGCCAACAGCATAGCTATCATTTCCTTTTTAATCACGATATCACCCCTCGATGCTCACATATAATGTGTATTTTAAACCTGTTTTTATTATAACATACTTCACGAAAATAGTGAACAAATTTTTAATAGAATTTGTCCCAATTTTGTACATTTTCCGACATTTTTCGTTCCTTTTACATAATATTTTCGTAATTCCGGGATGTGGAATCTACCTTTGATTTTCCCATGGAGAACCCCGCGCTTCGCTTGGATATGCAGATGCAGTATTAAGTTCCCATCATTTTGCTGCCCAGTGAAAAAGACTGATAATTTTTTCCTTCTATCCCCTCAGATTTTCCCTCCGTCCCTTGAATCTACAAGGAAAATACAGTATAATGAAAGTTAAACACGGTCTGCACACTGCAGGGCAGTCCGCATGAGAAAGTTTATTTTGCAAAATAAGGAGTTTACTGAGATGAATTTAACCACTGTAAGAGAAATTTACCGTTCCAGAGAGACGTATCTGGACAAAGAAGTTCAGATCGGCGGCTGGGTACGAAGCGTGCGCGGTTCCAAGAACTTTGGCTTCATCGTTGTGAGCGATGGCAGCTACTTTGAGACGCTTCAGGTTGTTTACCATGATACAATGCCGAACTTTGCGGAGATCTCCAAGTTAAACGTAGGCGCATCCATTATCGTAAAAGGTACCCTGGTTGCGCCCCCGGAGGCAAAGCAGCCGTTCGAGATTCAGGCGACCGAGGTAGCCGTTGAGGGACCGTCCGCTTCGGATTATCCGCTTCAGAAGAAACGCCACAGCCTTGAGTATCTGCGTACCATCTCCCACCTGCGTCCGAGAACCAACACCTTCCAGGCTGTGTTCCGTGTACGTTCCCTGGCAGCTTACGCGATCCATCAGTATTTCCAGGAGCGCGATTTCGTGTATGTCCACACTCCACTGATTACCGCAAGTGACTGCGAGGGCGCCGGTGAGATGTTCCAGGTTACCACGATGGATCTGAACAATGTTCCGAAAAAGGACGACGGCACGGTTGACTACTCTCAGGATTTCTTCGGAAAACCGACCAACTTAACCGTCAGCGGTCAGTTAAACGGCGAGACCTACGCGATGGCATTCCGCAATATCTACACCTTCGGACCGACCTTCCGCGCAGAGAACTCCAACACGACCCGTCATGCAGCTGAGTTCTGGATGATCGAGCCGGAGATGGCATTTGCGGATCTGAACGACAACATGGAAGTTGCCGAGGATATGTTAAAATATGTCATCCGCTACGTCTTAGAGCACGCACCGGAAGAGATGAATTTCTTCAACCAGTTCATCGACAAGGGACTCCTTGACCGCTTAAACCACGTATTAAATTCCGAGTTCGGTCATGTAACCTACACCGAGGCTGTCCGCATCCTCGAAGAGCACAACGACGAATTCGACTACAAGGTATTCTGGGGCTGTGACTTACAGACCGAGCATGAGCGCTACTTAACCGAGAAGATCTTCCAGAAACCGGTCTTTGTTACCGATTATCCGAAGGAGATCAAGGCATTCTACATGAAGATGAACGAGGACGGCAAGACCGTTGCAGCGATGGACTGTCTCGTACCGGGCATTGGCGAGATCATCGGCGGCAGCCAGCGTGAGGACAGCTTAGAGAAGTTAGAGACGCGTATGGACGAGCTTGGACTCAAGAAGGAGGACTACGATTTCTATCTGGATCTGCGTAAATACGGTTCCGCAAGACACTCCGGATTTGGTCTTGGATTCGAGCGTTGCGTGATGTACTTAACCGGCGTTTCCAACATCCGTGATGTCATCCCGTTCCCGAGAACCGTAAACAACTGTGAACTGTAAACAATAAGCAACTATGGGGCTGTCGCAAATACTGGAATCTGCTTTCTGCTATTTGCAGCAGTCCCTTTTCTATTATTATTTCAATATGTACATACGGAGCGACAGACTCCTGAAAGGGGGAGAGAATGTGAAATTTATCCATACCGGCGATATCCACTGGGGCATGTCCCCGGACAGCGACAAGCCGTGGAGCCGGGAGCGCAGCCGCGATATCCGCGATACGTTTACCGCCATCATCGCCAAGGCAAAAGAACTGCGCGTGGACTGCCTGTTCATCGCGGGGGATCTGTTCCACCGCCAGCCGCTGCTGCGCGACCTGAAAGAGGTCAATTACCTGTTTTCCACGATCCCGCAGACACAGGTTGTCATCATCGCGGGCAATCACGACCGGATCCGCAAAAATTCCGCCGTTTTAAGCTTTTCCTGGGCTTCCAACGTGACGTTTCTGGAAAGTGAGGATGTCTCATCCGTCTATTTTGAGGATATCAACACCGAGGTGACCGGCTTTTCTTACTATACTGCGGAGATACCGGAGCCGCGCCTCGATGCTCTTGAAGCGCCGGAGGATGGAAAAATCCACATTCTGCTGGGGCACGGCGGCGACGCGAACCACGTCCCGATCGACCGGGCGGCGCTGGCTTCCTCCGGATTTTCGTATATCGCACTGGGGCACATCCACAGGCCAGAGATCCTACTGGACAAAAAGATGGCATACTGCGGTTCCCCGGAGCCGCTTGATAAGACCGAGACCGGCAGGCACGGCATCCTTTACGGCGAGATCGACCCGGAAAGCTGTCAGGTAACGACACTGGACTTTATTCCGATGGCGAAGCTCCGCTACATCCCGCTCATCGTCCGCGTCACGCCAGATACGACCAACACGGAGCTGTACTTAAAAATCGCCCATGAGATCGAACAGCGCGGCAATGACAATATTTTCCGCTTCAAGGTGCAGGGCATGCGCGATCCCGATATTTCCTTCGATCTGGACGCCTTAAAGCTGCGTTTCCGCATCGCGGATATCATCGATGAGACGGAACCGCAATACGATTTTTCCGCCCTGTTTGCCGAGCATCCAAGCGATATGATCGGCTTTTACATCCAGGCACTGAAAAAACCGGACATGAGTCCGGTAGAGAAAAAGGCGCTGTTTTACGGCATCCACGCCCTGCTTCTCACCACCGATGAAAGGAGTTAGCTTCCATGCGTTTTCTTGATCTTTATATCAGTGGGTTTGGAAAATTTCATGACACAGCCGTCTCCTTTGAGGATGGGTTAAACGTCATTTACGGTAAAAATGAAGCCGGCAAATCCACGATCCACACCTTTATCCGCGGCATGCTCTTCGGCATCGAGCGTCAGAGGGGGCGCGCCGCCAGAAACGACATCTACAGCAAATATGAGCCGTGGGAAAACAGCGGCACCTACGAGGGGCAGCTCCGGCTTGAATCCGACGACGGCACCATTTACCGGATCGAGCGCTCGTTCCAGAAAAATAAGAAGGAATTTACCGTCATCAACGAGACGACCGGACGCGAGGAACCGGACGGCCGCGCCGTTTTGCAGGAAATTTTGGGCGGCATGAGTGAAACCATGTACAACAACACCATCAGCATCAGCCAGTTAAAGAGTGCGACCGATGAAGGCATGGTTTCAGAACTGAAAAACTATATTGCTAACATGAATACCTCTGGCAATATGGCGCTCAATATCACTAAGGCGACCGCCTATCTGAAAAATCAGCGCAAACAATTTGAATCCCAGTTAAGCCCGGAGGCTTCGGTCAACTATACCTCCCTTCTTAGCGAGATCCGCGCGCTGGAACGCGAGCTTTCTTCGCCAAAATATGAGAATCAGTTACAGGAATACTCAAAACTGCGTGACTCGGTCCGAAATGAACTGGAACATCAGAAAATAGAAAAAGAAGATTTATCCGACCGGCTGCAGAAGAGCCGTCAGGTACTGGATGAGTTTTCCTTTA
>ULRK01048447.1_pt1 | contig 12632 bp, 10 predicted proteins | sample 1955341 | NCBI WGS metagenome assembly ULRK01 (sample SAMEA4835680, study PRJEB28245) | human gut metagenome | biome: gut microbiome; material: fecal sample | place: Denmark | collected 2008
CATCCTGATTCAGCGCACTGCCTGTTTTCACAGTACGCCCGGTGTTCACCGTGCGCGGCGCGTCACCAGCATGGTAGACATTGCGCGGTGCATCGCCGGTGTTTACCCTGCGGATCTCGCTCATAACGTTCCTCCCTTTTATTCAAACGATGGGAACTGGTCTTTCATCTTATTCGGTTACGGCACACCCGCAAAAGGCAGTGCCTGCCCCTTTATCGGGTGCAGGCCGCGCGGGCATCATCCAGTGCGGCAACGGTATCGGGGTCCAGTGGGTTGCCTTTTTCGCGCACAAAGGCAATGCTTTGTTCCAGTGCATGGCGCAGCGCCAAGTCCAGGTTCTGCATTTCCTCGGCACGCAGCGCCTCCACACCGGGGTAATCCCGTTCGGCACTGGTCATATCCGCCATGTAAATAATCTTGTCCAACAGGCTCATGTTCTGTTTGCCGGTGGTATGGCACTCAATGGCAGATAAAATTTCCGGGTCCGTCACACCCCACTGTGTCTGGCACAAAACCGAGGCTGCGTACCCATGCCACACCGGCGCGGGGCGCTTGGCGGCATTTTTAGCTATTATAGCATTGTCAGCAAAAATCTGCAACATCTCTGCCTTGGGCAGTTCTTTCGCGCTGTCGTGCAAAAGTGCCGCTAATGCGGCCTTTTCCTCATCCGCGCCATAGCGTTTTGCCAGCTTGACTGCCATTTTTTTTACATTTATGGTGTGCTTGTAACGCTTTTCGCTCAAACGGCTTTTTACCAGCGCTTTTGCTTCGTCCACTGTCATCAAGATCCGCATCCTTTCCCTATTTTATTGTACCCTATCTATGGCTTCAAATCAGCTTGCCATACAGCCCGTTCCGGTGTATCACATCCGCCACCGGCGGGGGCAGCAGCTCCTTCAGCCGGGCAGGGGGATACTTTCCTGCGCGGATATCGCTGGAGGCACACTCCAGCACCGGGGCATCCGCAAACATGATCTTCCCGCCTGCTTTTTCCAGCTTTTGGGCTGCTGCATGCAGAGCGTCGCCATCGCCGGGTTCCCGGCTTTGCACCACCAGGGTGACCATAGCCAAAATTTCCCGCCAGCGGTACCATTCATCAAATGTTTCCAGCATATCGCTGCCAATTGTCATATACAGCTGAGCGCCGGGATACTTTTCCTGCAGCATGCTGACGGTATTATAGGTATAGCTGCGGCCCGCGCGGTCCACTTCCCACTGGCTCACCTGCACCTGGGGGCCAAGCGCCTTAAAGCATTCGCACATGGCAAGGCGCAGTTCGCCCGGCGTTGCGCTGGCGTGCTTGTGGGGTGGGATGCCCGCCGGCATAACCAGCACCACATCCGGCTGCACCGCCTGCATGGCGGCCCGCAGGTTGTTCATGTGCCCGGCGTGGGGCGGGTCAAATGTGCCGCCAAATAGCAGTGCTTTCATCTTACTTTTTCAGCAGTTCCGCATAAGCAGATTCCTTCGGCTTTTTGCGGAACAGCACAAACTTGCGGCCAATCACCTGCACGCACTCTGCATGGATGGCTTCGCACAGGATGTCGGCAGCCTCGCGGGCATCATACTCGCTGTTTTCCAGCACCTTCAGCTTGATCAGCTCGCGGGCTTTGATGCAGTCATCCACGCCCTTGATCAGCGTTTCATCAATTTCGCCCTTGCCGATCTGGAAAACCGGCTCCATGGTGTTGGCCATGCCGCGCAGTGCGGCGCGCTGTTTGCTTGTCAAAGACATTGTTCGCTCCTTATTGTTCAGTCAAAATCAAATCGTTCTATTCAGTTTTTCTCTGCGGCTCATTCGCCCAAAAATGCGGCGAGCTCGGCTTCCAGCTTTTCCATGGCGCGGCCGCGGTGGCTGATGGCGTCTTTTTCGGCATCGGCCAGCTCGGCATAGGTGCGGTGCGCAGTGTTGGGTACCGTGCCGCCGCCGGGCAGGCCGACGGCATCGGGGATAAACAGCGGGTCATACCCAAAACCGTTATCGCCCGCCGGGGTCAGGGCCACACTGCCGGGGCATTCGCCGGTCACAACCAGCTCCCGCCCATCCGGCAGGATCAGGCAGACCGCCGAAACGAACTTGGCGGCGCGCTGTCCCACCGGCACATTCTGCATCTCTGCCATCAGCTTTTCGTTGTTGGCGGCATCGTTGCCGTGCTCACCCGCATAGCGTGCGCTGTACACGCCGGGTGCCCCGTTCAGGGCATCCACGCACAGGCCGGAATCATCCGCCACGGTGGGCAGGCCGGTTGCCTTGCAAAAGGCTTCGGCCTTAATCTTTGCGTTTTCCGCAAAGGTGGTTCCGGTCTCCTCCGGGTCCAGGGTTACACCCAGTTCCCGCAGGCTTTTTACCTCGTGGCCGCAGCGGGTCAGGATGCGGCGCAGCTCTTTCAGCTTGCCCGCATTGTTGGTGGCTGCACAAACGATCATGCCTGTTCCTCCCCTGCCTGCTCCGTTTCCTCTTTTTTATGCTGCGGAACCTCCGGCAGCAGGGCTTCGGCAAAATCGGTGGCGGAGAAGAAGATCAGGTCGTCGATCTTTTCCCCCACGCCCACAAAACGGATGGGCAGGCCCAGCTTTTCGTGCACACCGATGATGCAGCCACCCTTGGGGGTGCCGTCCAGCTTGGTCAGCACAACGCCGGTGGCACCGGCGGCGCGGCAGAACTCCTGCGCCTGGCTGATGGCGTTCTGGCCGGTAATGGCATCCAGCACCAGCAGCACTTCCAGGCTGGCATCCGGGCTGGCCTTTTTCACGCTGCGGCTGATCTTTGCCAGTTCGTCCATCAGGCCCTTTTTGTTGTGCAGGCGGCCTGCGGTATCGGCAATGACCATATCATAGCCGCGGGCCGTGGCGGATTTGACCGCATCAAAAATCACGGCTGCGGGGTCAGCGCCCTCGCCCGCCTTGACCAGCGGCACCCCGGCACGGTCGGCCCAGGTTTCCAGCTGTTCGCTGGCCGCTGCGCGGAAGGTATCGCCTGCCGCCAGCATGACCCGCTTGCCCAGATCCTTGTACAGATAAGCCAGCTTGGCAATGGTGGTGGTTTTGCCCACGCCGTTCACGCCCACAACCAGAATAACCGCCGGTTTACCGCTCAGGTCCAGGTCAGTTTTGGGGCTTACCTCGCGGCGGATGATATCGCGCAGGGCATCCAGCGCTTCCTGGCCGGTATGCAGGCCGTTGATTTCCACCTCGTCGCGCAGCTCGTCCACCAAACGCACCGCGCAGCTGGGGCCGACATCGGCCAGAATCAGCTGCTCTTCCAAATCATTATACAGGTCATCATCAATAACAGAGCTGGTCAAGGTGTTGACGATATTCTGGAAAAAGTCCGTTCTGGTTTTTTCCAGGCCATCGCTCATTTTCTTCTTTTTCTTAAAAATATCGAAGAATCCCATGGCGGTTCCTCCTTTGAATTAACTGATCAGATCAGCGGAAACGTTCTCAAGGTCAAGGCGCAGGATCTTGGAAACACCATCCTCCTGCATGGTCACGCCGTACAGCACATCAGCTGCTTCCATGGTGCCGCGGCGGTGGGTGATAACGATGAACTGGGTGCGTTCGGTCATGCGGCGCAGATACTGCGCATAGCGCGTAACGTTCACATCGTCCAGTGCAGCTTCAATTTCGTCCAGGATGCAGAACGGCGACGGGTTGACGGCCAGAATGGCAAAATAAATGCTGATGGCCACCAGCGCCTGTTCGCCGCCGGACAGAGCCGACAGGTTTTTGATGACCTTGCCGGGGGGCGAAACCTGAATTTCAATGCCGGAGTTCAGCACATCGTTCTCATCCGAAAGATAGAGCCTCGCCGAACCGCCGCCGAACAGCTCGCGGAAGATCGCACCGAAGTTGCGGTTGATCTCCTTAAAGCTGGCGGTGAACATCTCCTGCATTTCGCTGCACAGCTCGGCAATCATTCGGTTCAGCTCCGCGCGGGATTTCTCCACATCGGTAACCTGTGCTTTCATGAAGTCGTACCGTTCTTTAACTTCCTTGTACTCTTCGATCGCGCCCACATTCACGTTGCCCAACGCGCGGATCTTGCCGCGCACTTCGGCCACCTGGCGGCGTAGGTCTGCCACATTGGCAAAGGGTACACAGAGCTTTTCCGCCTCGGCTTCGGTCAGCTGGTATTCCTCCCACAGCTTGGATGCCGTGGTGTTCAGCTCAGTTTCCGCCGCGGTCTTGCGCTCGGCCAGGCGGGCCATCTCGCCGCTCATCCGCTCGCGCTCATCGGTCAGGGTGCGGTTTTCCTGGGTCAGGCGGGTCACAGCGGCTTCCTTTTCCATGCGCTCGGCATTAGCCTTGCGGATGGTTTCCTCCGCCGCGGTGATCTTCTGTTTGTTTTCTTCGCTGGCTCGCTTGATTTCATTGGCACGCAGCTCATTGGCTGCAATGCGCTCTTTGGCGGCGGCCACATTGGCCTGCAGTTCCCGCACGCGGGCTTCGGCTTCGCCGCTGCGGCCTTTCAGGGTTTCCAGCGCTGCTTCGTTCAGGCTCAGGTCCTTCTCGGTGCGCAGCTTCTGCATTCGGTTATCCGAAAGTTTCTGCGATGCTTCCTCCCGCTGGCGGGTCACATCGCTGGTGGAAGCGCCCAGGCTTTCCAGCTCTTTGCGGTGCGTTTCAATCTCGGCTTCCGCCTGTTTGCGGGCGTTTTCTGCCTGGGCGGCGGCCGCAGTGTTCTCCCGCAGCTGCTGTTCCAGCGCGGCGATCTCCTGCCCGCGGTGGGCGGCAGCATTCTTGCCCTCTTCCAGCGCGGTGTTCAGCTGATCCAGCTCCATCTCGGCTTTCAGGCGGGCCGCAGCGGCGGTCATGCCCTCGCTCTCGGCACCGGCCAGCTGGGCGGTCAGGTTATCCACTTCCGCTTTGCGGGCGGCGGCTTCCTTTTCGGCTGCTGCGCGGCGCTCGTCCAGTTTCAGCACCTTGGCACGCAGTTCGTCCAGTTCCTGCTTGCGGCTGAATACACCCACGCTGCGCGCGGTGGAACCGCCGGTAAAGGAACCGCCTGCGTTGATGACCTGGCCGTCCATTGTGACAATGCGGTTGCGGTAGCCAAGATTTTTGGCCACCACCGACGCTTCGCCCAGATCCTCCACCACAATAATGCGGCCCAGCAGGTTATCAATAATATGCTGGTACTGGGGGGCGGTCTCCACCAGGTCGGCGGCCACCTCCGCCGTGCCGGTCAGGCGGCCATTGAATCGGCTGCCCTGCACGGTATCCAGCGGCAGGAAGGTTGCGCGTCCGGCGCGTTCTTCCTTCAAAAAGGTGATGGCCGCGCGGGCGCAGCCTTGGTCCTGCACCACAATGTTCTGTAAGGCAAACCCCAGCGCCGTTTCGATCGCGATTTCATACCCCTTGCGCACGCTCAGGATACCGGCCACCGGGCCGATGATGCCCCGCAGCCGCCCACCGCCCGCGGCGCGCATGACGGCTTTTACGCTCTGCTGATAGCCGTCCATGTTGCGCTCCAGATCCTCCAGAATGCGGATGCGCTGGGCGGTGTTGCTTTTATCCGCTGCGGCCTTCTGCAAAGCTTCAGCGGCGTCCGCCTGCTGGCGGCGGCGGCTTTCCAGCTTGAGCTTTAAGCCGGAGCGGATGTTATCGTTGCGGGTCACAGCTTCCTCGCACTCTTTCAGGTGCTCGGCAGCAGCGTCCCGTTCCTCGGTCAGTTTTTGTGCCACATCACCCGCGGCGGCTTCCTGGTTTTTCAGGCCGTTCAGCTGGGCGCGGGCCGCTTCCACGGCGGATTGCAGCCCCGCACCCCGCACCTGCAGGGCAGTGGCATTCTGCTGCATGCGGGCCATGGCGGCGCTCACAATCTCCCGCCGCTCACCGCTTTGCAGCGCCTGCTGTTCCAGCGTGTTCAGCTGCTGGCGCAGCTTGTCCGCCTCGGCATCCAGATTTTGCAGCACGGTTTGCAGCTGGGTGATTTCCGCTTTGTGCTCGTCCGCTTCCTGCGCAATCCCCTTTGCGCCTTCCCCGGCGCGGGTCAGCTCATCGCTGGCGCTGCGGATCTGCTCGTTCGCGTGTTCGGTTTCGTTCTGCAAAACTGCCAGCTGGCTTTCGCTCCCGGCGTTCTGCTCGGTAATGGTGCGGATCTCAGCGTTCGCTTCCTCCACCTGCAGCATCAGCTGCTGGGCTTCGGCGCGCAGGGCTTCGGTGCGGGTGTCAAATTCATCCAGCTGGCGGGAAATGCGTGCATAGTCGCTTTCCGCCGCCTCATACTTGCGTTGCTGGTCCCGCACCGTATCCTGTGCGCGGCGGATTGAATCCACCCACAGGGTAATTTCCAGCCCCTTGCGGGTCTCAGAATATGCCAGGAACTGCTCCGCCTTTTCGCTGTCGCGTTTCAGGGGTCCAACCCGCTTTTCCAGCTCCCCCAGAATATCCCGCAGGCGTTCCAGATTGCCCTCCGCCGCGGCCAGGCGGCGTTCGGCTTCATTTTTGCGGTAGCGGTATTTGGCAATGCCAGATGCTTCCTCAAAAATCTCGCGCCGCTCGGTGGATTTTGCACCAACGATCTCCGCAATGCGCCCCTGACCCACAATGGCGTAGCCATCGCGCCCAAGGCCGGTATCCAGCAGCAGCTCGTACACATCTTTTAAGCGCACGCTCTGGCCGTTGATGGTATACTCGCTCTCCCCGCTGCGGTAATAGCGGCGGCCAATGGTTACTTCGTCTGCGTCCATTTCCAGCCCATGATCGGAGTTATCAATGGTCAGCGATACCGCCGCATAGCCCATTGCGCCGCGGGTCTGGGTGCCGCCAAAAATAACGTCCTCCATCTTGCCCGCACCGCGCAGCTGTTTGGAGCTGGTTTCGCCCAGAACCCACCGGATGGAATCCGAAATGTTGCTTTTGCCGGAGCCGTTCGGCCCCACAACACCGGTAATGCCTTCGCCAATGGTGATCCGCGTTTTATCCGGGAAGGACTTGAAGCCCTGTATCTCAAGTTCTTTTAAGCGCATAGATGCCCCTTTTTATGCCTGCTGTTCCAGCTTGGTCAGCGCCGCTTTGGCAGCCTGCTGTTCCGCAGCCTTTTTGCTGCGGCCTTCGCCCACAGCCAGCGCCTTGCCGTTCAGCGCCACAGTAACCTGGAACCGCTTATCATGCGCCGGGCCGGATTCCCCTGTCACGGTGTAGGTCAGGCGGTCATCCGGGTGTTTCTGCACCACTTCCTGCAGGGCGGTCTTGTGGTCATCCTCGGCGGTTTTGCCCTCCGTGATGAACGGCAGGATAAAGTTGCGGGCGGTCTCAATGCCGCCGTCCAGGAACAAAGCGGCAATGGTGGCTTCAAACGCGTCCGAAACCACGCTGGGGCGGCAGCGCCCGCCGCCCAGCTCCTCACCGCGGCCCAGCCGCAGGTAAGAGCCCAGGTCGATCTCCTGCGCAAACTGGAACAGCGCGTCCTCGCTGACCAGCGAAGCGCGCATGCGGGACAGTTCGCCCTCCGGGCGGGTGGAATGGTGGAACAGATAGTTTGCCACCACAACGGACAGCACACTGTCGCCCAAAAATTCCAGCCGCTCGTTATACAGCGTAGGGGTTTTGCTCTCGTTGGCGTAAGAGCTGTGGGTCAGCGCCGTGATAAGCAGTTCTTTATTCTTAAAATGGTAATGCAGCTTTTCTTCCAATTCCTCAGGGGTACGCGTGGTCATAAGATTGCCTTACCTTTCGTTCTCTCTGTTTTGCGATTGTATATCGGGATATTTTGCAGGCCGGGCGGGCAATGCCCGCCCCTGCAATGGGCTTTGGTTTTGCGGCTATCCCGTAGGGGTGCACATTGTGCGCCCGCTGCCTATATTTTGGTACCGACCATTTCCAATGGGCGGGCACAACATTTCAATTTTCGCACGATATGCCGTTTTATTCCGCGTCTGTCTTTTCTGCTGCGGCCTTGGCGGCCACTTCGGCCAGGGCGCTCTGCATGGTGCCGCACAGGTCATTGGCAACGCACAGCTTTGCCTGGCGGATGGCGTTCTTGATGCCCTTGGCCTTGCTGGAACCGTGTGCCTTGATGACCGGCTTTGCCGCGCCCAGCAGCGGTGCGCCGCCGATCTCCTCAGAGTCCATCATGTGCTTCAGATTGCGCAGCCCGCCTTTTACGCCAAGGTAGCACAGCTTGGTCACAATGCTCTGCATAAAGATATCTTTCAGCATGCCCAGCAAAGTACCTGCCACACCCTCGGTCAGCTTCAGCACCACATTGCCCACAAAGCCGTCGCAGACGATAACGTCCACCTCACCAGCCATAATATCACGCGGCTCAATGTTGCCCACAAAGCGGATGGCCGGGTTTGCTTTCAGCAGGCCGTGGGCTTCGCGGTACATCGGGGTGCCCTTGGTGTCCTCGGCGCCGTTGTTCACCAGCGCGACGGCGGGTTCCTTGCGGCCCATGACTTTATTCATGTACACGCTGCCCATGGTGCCAAAGGCATTCAGCATCTCGGCACGGCATTCGGCGTTTGCGCCGCAGTCCAGCAGCAAAAACGGCTGCTTTTTGCCCGGCATGCAGGTAGCCAGCGCCGGGCGCTTGACCCCCTTGACGGTGCGCACGATCAAACTGGTGCCCACATGCAGTGCGCCGGTGGAACCGGCGGAAACAAAGGCATCCGCCTCGCCGTTTTTCAGCATCGTCAGGCCTTTGACCAGGCTGGAATCCGTTTTGTGGCGCACGGCCTTGACCGGGTCATCGTGCATATCCACATCCTCGGTGCAGTGAATCAGCTCAAAGGGGGTCAGGTCCACGCCAAGCTCCTGGGCAGCGGCCTTGATCTTGGCTTCATCACCCAGCAGGGCCAGGGTCATGCCATCACCAAACTCTTTTACCGCATCGGCTGCGCCCTGTACGGTCGATTTCGGGGCGTTATCGCCACCCATTGCGTCCAGTAAAATTTTCATAATCCACCTCAGTGTTCCGCTTCGGCTGCCCATGCCCGCATGGCGGCCTGTGCAGCATCAGAAAGTGCCATATACCGTTCGCGCTTATCCCGGATGGTGTCAATCTCCTCGGTGCGCGGCAGAATGCCCATGTTGGCACCCATGGGCTGGAAGTCCTTGTTGGGGGTGGTGATATAATCGATCAGTGCGCCACACATCGTTGTGGTCGGCGGGGGCGGCAGCTCTCTGCCCTGCAAACGGGCGTACAAATTGCGCGCTGCCAGCAGGCCGGAAGCCGCGCTTTCCATATAGCCCTCAAACCCGGTGATCTGCCCGGCAAAAAACACGTTGGGGTGCTCTTTCAGGTAGAGCCCCTTGGTCAGCACCGCCGGGCTTTCCAAAAAGGTATTGCGGTGCATCACGCCATAGCGGATGAACTCTGCATGTTCCAGGCCGGGAATCATCGAAAAAACGCGCTTCTGCTCGCCCCATTTCAAATTGGTCTGGAAACCAACGATATTGTACAGCGTGCGGGCGGTGTTTTCGGCGCGCAGCTGTACGTTGGCCCAGGGGCGGTGGCCGGTGCGCGGGTCCCGCAGGCCCACCGGGCGCAGCGGGCCATAGCGCATGGTATCCGCCCCGCGGCCCGCCATCACCTCAATAGGCATACAGCCTTCGTACACCGTCAGCTCCCCATCAAAGTCATGCAGAGGGGCACGCTCCGCGTTCAACAATTCGTTATAAAACGTTTCATATTCCAATTTGTTGAATGGGCAGTTCAGGTAATCGGCTTCACCGCGGCCGTAGCGGGACGCCGCAAAGATCTTTTCCATATCCAGGCTTTCGGCGCTCACAATGGGAGCCACGGCGTCAAAAAAGCTCAGCCGGTGGCTGCCGGTCAGCGCGGCAATCTGCTCCGCCAGCACACCCTCGGTCAGCGGGCCGGAAGCCACCAGCACCGGAACGCTTTCGTCCAGCGCGGTCACTTCCTCGCGGTGAACGGTAATGCCCGAGTTCTTTTCCACCATTTCCGTCACGGCGGTGGAAAACACATCACGATCCACCGCCAGCGCACCGCCAGCCGCCACGCGGGCGGTCTCGGCAGCATCCAGCAGGTGGGACCCCATCATGCGCATTTCAATTTTCAGCAGGCCGGAAGCCGAATCCGGCCGTTCCGCCTTGAGGGAGTTGGAGCAGATCAGCTCCGCAAAGCCTGCACTTTTGTGCGCTGGCGAAAACTTGACCGGCTTTTGCTCGTACAGGTCCACCTGCACGCCGTGGTCCGCCAGCCAGAGGGCGGCTTCGCACCCGGCCAGCCCGGCACCGATGATTTTAATTTGCATGCGTTATTTCTCCGCGTTTGTCTTTTCGATATTCTTCACAAACCCGCAGCCCTCTTTGGCGCAGTACAGCTGGCCGCGGCGCTTGAACAGCGTTTTGCCGCAGTGGGGGCAGGTTTCCGGCACGGGTTCATCCCATGTCATAAAGTTGCAGGTGGGGTAGTTGCTGCAGCCGTAATACACGCGGCCCTTGGCGCTTTTGCGCAGCAGCATATGGCCGCCGCACAGCGGGCACAGGCCGCCGGTATCCTTTACAATGGGGTGGGCGTTGCGGCACTCCGGAAAGCCAGAACACGCCACAAACTTGCCGTACCGCCCGCTTTTGATCACCATGGGGCGGCCGCATTTTTCGCAGATCTCGTCGGTGGGGATATCCTCCACTTTGATCTTTTTGCCCTCCATGTTCTTTTCGGCAGCTTCCAGGCTTTTTTCAAAGCCCTGGTAGAAATCGTCCACTGTTTTGACCCAGTCCGCCTTACCGGCTTCCACAACGTCCAGCTTTTTCTCCATATCGGCACTGAATGTCGGGTCCACGATATCGGGGAACTGTTCCAGCATGACCTGGTTCACCGCGCGGCCCAGCGGGGTGGTTTTAAGCTTTTTCTGCTCCTTTTCCACATAGCCGCGGTCCACAATGGTGGTAATGATCGGCGCATAGGTGGAAGGGCGGCCAATACCGTTTTCTTCCAGCGCATGGATCAGCGTTGCTTCAGTATAGTACGGCGGCGGCTGGGTGAATTTCTGCTCCGCCGAAAGCTTATTCAGTTTCAGGTCCTGGCTCACTTCCAGCGGGGGCAGGGCGGTTTCTTTCTTCTGCTTATCGTCAGCGGCTTCCTCATACAAAGCGGTAAAGCCGTCAAACGTTACATGGAAACCCGATGCGCGGAAGATATAATCCCCCGCCGTGATGTTGGCCGAAACGGTATCCATCAGGCAGTCTGCCATCTGGGATGCCATAAAACGGCTCCAGATCAGGCGGTACAGCTTGGCTTCATCGCCGGAGATGCTGCCCTCCACCTGGTCCGGCGTCAGTTCCGGCATTGAGGGGCGGATGGCTTCGTGGGCATCCTGCGCCGCTGTGGCGGAGCGGGATTTCCAGACGCGCTTTTTGTTGCAGACGTAATTTTCGCCCCAAGTCTTGCCGATAAAGGTCTTAGCGGCTGCGGCGGCTTCGTCCGCAATGCGCAGACTGTCGGTACGCATATAGGTGATCAGACCGATCTGGCCATAGCCGTGCACCTCCATACCTTCATACAGGCGCTGGGCGGCACGCATGGTGCGGGTGGCCGAAAACCCCAGTGCGCGGCTGGCATCCTGCTGCAGGGTGGAGGTGATGAACGGTGGCTGCGGCTGGCGGCGGCGCTGGCCCTTATCCACACGGGTCACGGTGTAGGGTTTGCCGTCCAATGCGGCCAGAATGGCATCCGCCTGTTTTTTATTTTTCACCACCAGCTTGGTGCCGTCCGCCTGGGCTGTCAGCCGTGCGTTGAACGCACAGCCGCTCTGGCGGGGCTTCAGGTTGGCGTCAATGTTCCAGTATTCTTCGGGCTTAAAGTTTTCAATTTCGATCTCGCGGTCGCGGATAATGCGCACCGCCACGCTCTGCACGCGGCCAGCCGAAAGCCCGCGGCGCACCTTATGCCACAAAAACGGGCTGAGCTTATACCCCACCAGGCGATCCAGCGCGCGCCGGGCCTGCTGGGCGTTGAACAGATCCATATCAATGGTGCGCGGGTGGGCCATACCCTCCTGCACGCCCTTTTTGGTGATCTCGTCAAAGGTCACGCGGTTGGGGGCGGTGGGGTCCAGCCCCAGCACATTGGCCAGATGCCAGCTGATCGCCTCGCCTTCACGGTCCGGGTCGGTTGCCAGATAGACGGTCTGTGCTTTTTTCGCTTCGGCTTTCAGATCCTTGACCAGCGCGGTCTTGCCTTTGATGGTAATATACTTTGGGGTATAGCCATGTTCCACATCAATGCCCAGCGTGCTGGCGGGCAGGTCCCGGATATGGCCCATGCTGGCCGTTACGGTATAGCCGCGGCCCAGGTATTTGCCAATGGTCTTTGCCTTGGCCGGGGATTCCACGATCACCAGCTTGGTGCCGGGCTTTGCTTCGGTCTTTTTGGTGGTGCGCTTTGCGGCAGGTTTTTCGGCTGCGGTTTCGCCGTCCTCTGCCTTAGCTGCCTTGGTTTTGGTCGTTGTCTTTTTCGTGGTTGCTTTTTTTGCTGCCGGTTTTTTCGCTGCAGTCTTTTTTGCGGCAGTTCTTTTTGCCGGGGTTTCTTCCGGCTGCGCTGCCTGCTGGGCAGTCAGCTCCAGTTCAGTTTGCTTTGCCATATCTGTTTCTCCCAAATTGGCGTATAAGTTCTATGGCAACACCGCACAATTCCCGCCTTGCGGCTTAAGCAC
>ULRK01028958.1_pt1 | contig 12536 bp, 14 predicted proteins | sample 1955341 | NCBI WGS metagenome assembly ULRK01 (sample SAMEA4835680, study PRJEB28245) | human gut metagenome | biome: gut microbiome; material: fecal sample | place: Denmark | collected 2008
TACAAATAAAAAAAATGGTGTTACCTCTTTTGTATAATTAGAAGCAACACCATTTAAAAAAAAATAGTTTTCTCAATAATCATTTCCAAAAGAGTAAAACCAAAATATATATTGTAAATTTTAAGTTATCAATTTCAAACTTAAATTTCTATCTACATTATATATTAATTTTTGGAAATAATAATATATTGAATTCGACCAAAAGAAAAAAGGCTCTCAATTAAGAGAGCCTTTAATTAAATATTTACTGTAGAAGTTCCGCAATCAAAAATGACATAATCAGTTTGCGCGAGGGACTCAATAGAGGGCATGCCCCACGTTCCATTGCCTTTAAGAAAATTGTCCTTATTGACGACCGCAGGCGCGGGCACTAAACCCTTTGTTCCACTATTGGAATTAGTTGCGCCAACCATTATATCAATATTATTTTGAACAACGGTCCAATCCGCGATTTTAAAAGCGGAATTATAATCACCAATACATACTATCATATCTCCTGGTTCAATTTTTCCAAGAGAGCTAAAAGTAAATGTAGCATTGGATTTATAAGTCCAACCTGTTTTATAATTAGTTAAATTTGTGATATCGGTAGCATTTGAAACCACACCTTTAAACACAAGAGAAGAAGCAAGAGTCGTCTCAAGCTAAGTGAGACGATCTCTTGCATCAGAGTCTTTCAGGTGGTAAATGACGCTACCTAAGTTGATTTTAGAAATCAATTTCATATTATCTGCCATTTACTCACCACCTTATATTAAAATTTAACTAAATTAAACCTTAGCGACAGGGCTGACTTCAATTTCAACAGTCTTAGCGGTCTTAGTGATAACATCAGTCTCAGGAGCGACAGCAACACTAAATGCGGCAGTAGCATCGGCTTTATCGTAGCTAACACCAGTAACAAGAGCATCTTTAACTTCAGTACCAGCAAAGTTAAGAGTAGCAGCAGTACCAGTAAAGGTAGCAGCATCAATTACAGGCTTAACATAAGTAACATTAGTAACTTTCATATCTTCAACTTCAGTACCAGCAAAGGTGCTATTAATAGCATATTTATTACCAGTAAAGGTAGGTTGAGATACTTCAACACTGGCGCCAGTCATAAGAGCGTCAGAAGCACCAAAGGTAGGTAAAGCACCAGACAAAACAGGAGCAGTATAACTAACATCACCAGAAGCAGTAACAGCATCAGAAGTGCCTGCCAGAGTAAAGATTAAGGTCTCAGCATCATCACCAGAGCCAACAGTAGCAACAATACCTTCAGTAGCAAAAGCGCTTTTAGCATCAGTAGCTTTTTTAACAGAGCCTTCAGTAATACTATAAGCAGTACCAGCATTCTTCATTTCTTGAACTGTGGCAGTCGTAGGAGTAACAGTAGCAGTGGGTTTAGAAACAGTACCAGCAATAGCAATACCATTATCGGCATCAGCAACAAAACTAGAAGTTACGGAACCTGCGGGTTTATAAGCTTCAGCAGTAATAGAAGCAGCAGTAGCAGCTTCAGCATCTTTAAGAGTAACGTTAATAGAACCACCAGAAATAGCAGAACCAGTAATCTTACCAGCAGGAGTGTAATTAGCCTTGGTAAGAGTGGCATCAGCGGCCTTAGAAGTAACAGCAGCATCACCGGCGACAGTGACAGGTTTCATGGTAATGCTATCAATAGTCTCAATTGAACCGGAACCAGAAGCCTTATCAGCATAGGCCATCGCGCCAAGAGTAAGAGCTTTCTGAAGTTCAGAGACAGAAATATCCTTGTTAAGTCGAATACCAGCAATGGTAATAGTGTTAGAAATATAACCACTAAGGTCAGTCTTGGTGGAACCAATTTTTTCCCAAGCATAGGTATAAGCATTCTCAGCGCCAGAACGAATAGTAATCCACTCAATATAAGTACCAGCAGAAGCCTGAGCGTCAGCAACCATGTAAATCTTATACATAGTGTCTTTAGAAGCTGCTACAGAAGGACCGGTAGCTCCACCCTCAGCATCAATTACGACATCAAAACTATGAATTTGTCCGACTTGAGAATCAACATAACTCTTAACAACAGAAGCATCAACGAGGCCTTCACCAGAAATTTCAGTGGCAACTGCCTTCCAAGCGGCAGCGCCAAGAGATTCAAGGGCATGTTTACCAAGAAGAGTAGTTAGATTCGCGCGACCATCAGTATCTTTTACATAAACTGTAGTACCATTAGCGAGTTTAATTTTAGAAATATAAGTCTTAGTATCAGGCATAATATATATCTCCTTTATTTTATTTATTTCTTAATCCCAAGGGAGATCAAGAGTTAGACATTCTTTATCTTCGTTGTCTAATACGAATTTAATAGAATTTACACCATCTGTAATAGCTTTTTGAGTCATTGTTCCATCTATATTATTTCCTGAAGTTTCATAAAGTTTCATAATACCAGCAACATTTTTTGTTGCTTCAGGAGTTAAACAATAATAATTATTTCCATCAGAAATGTAAACGGAAGATTTTGCATTTTTATCAATATAAATATGTTTTTGACTTTTTTCTAATTCGATTGTGTAAGTACTATCAGTATAAAATTTATTATTAAGATAATAACCTGTGAGAATTATATTATTGTTATTATCAGAATAAACTAATTGATTATAAAAATTAATTCCATCACCAATTTTAATTCTTAGACCATAATTTACTGTATCAACTAAACAAACTTCTCCTCGAGCAGGAATGAATTTATCTCCAACTTTTTCATAATTATAGTCATTATCACGACGTAATTTGATAATAGAATTTATCTATTTTATATTAGGCATTAATTAGCCTCCTTTCTACCTTTTTTAGGCAGTAGGAGCACTACCACCATCAATAATTAAACCATCGAGTATATCAGTTAAATCATTTTCGTTAGGAACTTGACTAAATTGATTGTTATTAATAACATTGTAACTAATCCAGTTGCCATTCTTATCTTTAATTGAAATAGTTTCGCCTTCATAATTACCATATTTAGCAACCCAAAGACGCGCTTCATTTTCATTTTCAAAACGAGTCTTCTTAACAATTTGTTTTAAATTACCTTTTTCATCATAATAATAGACTTCTCCGCTATTTTTCTCGTTATTTGTTACAATAAGAGTTTCATTAGAGATAACCTCTTCAGCGATGCTATTATTAATTTTATCTTTATTTACATATGCTAATTTAAACATCAGTCAATCCTCCTTCCTTAGATTTTCGCAGTTACTACATAATAACCATCAATATAGTCCTGCTCATATCCATCAGCAATTATTGCTTCTGGAAGTTGATGACTGAATCTACCACCAGAAACAATAAATTCAGCATTACCTTCAATAGTGAATAATTCTTTACCCGTACCTTCAAAAGTACCGCCAGTAATTATGGTTTTACCAATATTAAGAGTATCATTACTCTTAATGCTTTGAATAGTAGCATAACCATCATTTGTTGAGAAATAACCACCATTGATAGTAACAATTTTACCAACATTATAAATCATACCATAGAATTTACCATCATTAATAGTTAAAATACCACTATCATCATTTTTAATAGTAGTATAAGCATTAATAAAAGTACCGCCATTGATAGTTAATTCAGGAGATTCTGCATTTTCACCATCAACATGTTCTTTACTATAATTATAATAACCATTATCAACTAAACTGGATAATCCGCCAGGAGAGGAGAAAATACCATCATTAATAGTCATATAACCATGATTCTTTAAAACATATCCTCCATTACCTTTTTCATTAATAGAACGAGAATAAGTTCCATTTTTAATTGTAACATTACCATTACTTTCAATAACAGCTCTACCGTTTTTGTTACATTCTACGTTGCCGTTACCAGTTAAAGTAAGATCACCAGTATTTTTAATTACAACAGGGCAAGTGTCATTATTAACAATGACAGCATTATTCATATCAACAGTAAATCTTTTATTCGCGGAAATTGGTTCATCTGCTTCAAGACCACTACTTAATTTAATAGTTCCGCCATCTTCAACAGCATCAATAGCTTCATTTACACCAATAAAAGTTTGTCCATTGACTTCAACTGAAGTGTCATCCGCAGTTTCACCATATACTTTAATAACATCTAAATCAGTTTTTAAAGCATATTTGTCAAGTTCGACTTTCTTAACATAATTTTTTGCAATTTCTGTTTTAACATCTTCTACCTTTTGACCGACTTCAGTAATTTTATTATCTGTATCAGAAATTTTTTGATTAATTTCACCAATAGAAGAATCAATTCCATCAAATTTTTTATTTAAGTTAGTAGTTAAATCTTTGATACTAACTTTAATAAGATTATCTGTTTCTTCTTTATTATAGTAATTACTAAGATCAACTGCGTGAAAAATTTCCCAACTATCGCCATCCCAAATATAGAGACTGCGTTCCGCCGTTACTTGATAAATGTCACCTGTCTCCGCGGATTCTGGTAAATTATTTTTTTCTGCGACTGTACCAATAAAATGAATAGCGCCTTCGTTAACGCCAACATATTTGAGTTCGCCCCAAGTAGAAGTGCCATCACCAATTTTTACTTGGCCTTTATTTTTTCCATCGAGGGTTGCGCATGGTTCGCCTGCTTTTGGAATATAAGTATTAGCAACTGCATTCCATTGAGCTTGATATCCACGACGGAATTGAATAAGGGTCTGTAAAGTTTTCTTATTTGCCATTTACAAATTTCCTCCTTATTTATTTATACTGGAACTTCTCCGCCATCAATAACCTCATATGTATTATCGTCGTTAATGTAAGGAAGATCATTCCAAGCATGAACACCATCGCCAACTTTTAATTTGCCAGTGTCTAATTCAAACCCCGGTTCTCCCGGACCTAAAAGAATATTTTTTTTAGTCCAAGTTTCTGCGTTTCCACGTTTAAAATAAAACTTTGACTTCATATAAACATCAGCCAATTAAATACACCTCCTTAATCAATACTACCGCCATCCCAAATATATGTATTATCAGGATTAGAAGGTTCGGAGCTTCCGCCACTACCACTATTATTACTATTGGATTTCTATTCAACCCAAGTATTATTATCTTGATAAATATATAATTTTGATGATTTAGGAATAAAAGCAGTACTGCCAGGGAGCAATGAAATTGTTGGAATTTTTTCAATATCTTCAACAGAATCAACTATGAATTTTTTTAATCCATAATTAACTTTACCATTTTGATGTGTTAAAGTATACATCTTATTGCCTCCTCTTTTATTACATCATTCTAAATAATATAAAAAAATATTCTTTATGAATATAAAAAATTGGCCTACTGAAAATTTCAGTAGGCCAAATTAATTTTAATAATTGTTGTATGCAGTTAATAAAGTGTCTAATTGTGTTTTAAAACTTGCATCACCTGATATTACTTTAGTATTATTTCCCAATGCGGTCGCAACGGCATTAAACCATATGACCAATCGTAATGGATTCGTATTATTGATTGTAGTAATTGAACTATTTAAATAAGTATTTATATATCCTGCAAAAGTATTTGCTTCACTTCTAGAATAATCTTTCCAAGTAAATGCAGGCCACCAAACTGCATAATAGGTTATATTAGAAGTTCCAGCAGAAATTGAAGGCGTTGTTCCCTTTTTATAAGTCGCGGTTTTTGCTGAAGATGATGTAGACCATCCTTTAAAAATATAATTAGACTTTATTGGGAAATTAGATCCATTTATATTGAAAGAAGAATTGGTATTAACCGTCTATGATCCAGGCCCACCAGAACCACCATTTGCGTTATAAGTTACAGTAATTGTATTTCTTTTCCAAACTGCATAAAAAGTTGTTGAACCACTTACAGATACAGAACTTCCTGCGCTATAACCAGAAGTAGCAGATGAAGAAGTACTCCATCCTTGGAAAGTATAATTAGTACGAGTGGGGGCAGAAGCCATTGTAGCAGTCATGGAATCAGCATAGACATAATTAGTAGACCAAACAGTATTAGTACCATCATTTCTATTAAAAGTTATTGTATATTGTTTATAATAATTATACTACCAAGGTATAGAATATGTACCACTACTGCTCCAAGCGGCATTCACATACCAATAGTAAGTAGTACTTGCTGACGCTATATGTTCAATTTTAGTATCATATCCAGTTCCTGCTCCATCATCGTCTGTTTTTAATGTTGTTCCACTAACAGCATTTGTTCTATCAGTTCCTGAACCAGCTGATAAAAGTGAAGAACTTAAACGACTATAATAATCAGGAGTTTTAGAATTACTGGTTGTTTTAAAAACTAATTTTCCAACATAATTTGGTGTTGTTACTGTGATATATCCTGCTTTATAGGCAGGTACAGAAGTAGTACTACTTGTTCCACTAGTGCCACTGCCTATAGTATACATATTAATTGGGGTCATCCAAGAACTTATTGATTCAAAATAAAAATAAAGTTGTCCTGAAAAAGCAGCAGGACTACTCCAAGGAGCTACTGTTATTCTATAAGTTGTATTAGCTGTTACAGAAAATTGAGTTATTTTAAAATGGCTATTTCCTCCACTCGAATCATTAGAAGCTAAATAATTTGTTATTGCCTGATATCCATTAGAAGCGCTTGAATTTAGTCCTATTGAATTAGCATATCCTATAGTTCCATAATCATCAAAACTACTTCTTCCAGAAGCGTAAGCTGTAAATAATCCATTTGAGCTGGGAGTATAATCAATATATCCAATTCCATAAGAAGATAAATTATAATCTACATAAGTATTAACAGCTCCACTATAATTACCTAAATTTTGTAAATACCATCCGGTTGGAGCTTCTGTATAAAAGAAAACTATATAAGGATGTCTTGAACTGTGATTGGTACAAACGGAATCTGTTCCATCATAATTTCCATTTTGTGCCTGTTCTACGCATCTTGACCAAGTGCTATGATAAACATAACCCTAATAAGTATACCCACTAATAGTAGGAGCTGTAATACTTGAAGAAGAAGTGGAAGTTTCATAGCCCATATAATCCCCAGCAGTTAAATTATAGCAATCCCAATAATAATCACCACTAGCAGGAGGATCAGGGTCAGGATCGGTTCCTCCACCAGAATCTTCATCAGTCCAAGCAGTTCCTGTTCCAGAAGCTCCATTGTGCCAATCGTTTGCTGTATAATAGTCTACTTCCCAAGCATATTCATATCTTGTACCAGGAGTTAGCCCTGAGATTAGAACCCAAGGAGTCCCAGTTGTTGAAGGTCCAGTATCTGAAGTTCCATCGTCCAAGTGGACATATAATCTTCTACTAACATTATCTGAGCTTATTCCACTTGCTTCAAAAATTAATGAAGTAGTAGTACTACTTGTGCAACTTACAGAAATAGCCATTTTATTTCCTCCTTTTATCTTAAAAATTTCTAAAAGTATTTTTAGATTGCGGTTTTCGGTCTTTGCGTTTGATGTCGGTCAGACCACATTAACCGCTCTTATTTAAGCAAACAAAAATACTCTTAAATTTTGTCATCATGTTCTTTTACTCCGCAAACGCTAACCCGTAGGTTGCCTTACGCTTCCTTCCACCATCAAAGAACAATCTAACTCCATTTAAGAGCATTTTCTCGGTTTGTTTTCAGTATTCAATTTGGTTAGATTTAAATAGGAAATCTTACTTATTCCGCACCGATCAGCATTAAAATTAACAATAGTGCCAAATCACCTTTAATATAAATATTCCTTACCTATTCTTAATCACTCTTTCGTTGTGGTTAACGTCTTTTCTTCAGCCTGTTAGGAAAAGAAACCTATCGTTTTAAATAAACAACGCCGTCGCCATTTACGACCTTGCCACTTACTCAGGTACGATAAGCAGTTTTTGCGATTACTATAAAGTATACTGCCAAATACTTTGGTCGGAGATGAGGGAATCGAACCCACTCGAGCGACTGAGCGCACCGGTTTTACAGACCGGGGTGTCTACCTTATCACGTTAATCTCCGAAATATATTTCCTATAATCTTTAATAAATCGCAAATAATCTTCTCGATTATAAGGAATATCATTATATTTATTAAAATCATGTGCAAAAGCGCAATAAATTAGAAAATCTAAATGCTTAGATTTTAATTGAACATGCCATTCATAAGAACCATCAAGTCTAGCTCCATAAGCACGATGAAATAAAGTATATTCTCCAAACCGCGCTTTATCCGCAAGTACAATTTTAAAATCATCTCGATTATTATGAATATTTAAAACATCATAACCAAGACCATTTTTAGTAAACTTATGAAAACACCAAAAGTTTCTTCACAATAATTTAAATAAATATCAAACATTTTTTATTTGAGGGTTTTAATTAGGTTAACCCACAACCTCCGATAGTGTGTCTACTGGACCAAGGAAATACCCGATCGCCGCATTTCGCTCTTTAAAAGATGGACGCTTCTAATCCTACTTCCTATCGTATAAAAGGACTTATCAATGACTTTTATACATATTGCCTTTATTATCTTTATAAACAAATTAGCATTACCCAGTGCTACCGCGAGGAGGTTTTGTTTTTAGCACCGCGGAGGGGGTGGGTGTCGATCCCACTTATCTGGTTTTAGAGACCAGCGCATTTGCCGCTATGCTACCCCTCAATAAACTCCTTAATTCAACTTACGGAGTTTTCGCTTCATCTTATTAATGAGACGCTGATTCATAACTTCACCATGGGAATACAACTTCGCAATACGATTTTCATAATGTTCTTTAGTGCGACAAATCATAATTTTTCTCCTTAAATTGAATTTATGGTTCGGAGAGGGTTATCTGCGTCATCTAGACCCAATTTTTTATTCATTATATATTCTTTTAGAGTAGCAAATTCTTAATCAAATATATAACTAAGCAGAACTCCGATGGCACGGTCGGCTGGACTCGAACCAGCAGATGCAGGAGTCAGGGCTCAAAAGTTGGACTTGCACCAACATTCTCGGTTTTATAGGACCGGAAGCCTACTAACAGAACTTATATAATACTACTTAACCCCGTCATATTATATAACCCATTTAACTGATTTTGAGAAAGTCCTGTGCCTTACCATTTTGGCGACGACCGTATAAAACAAGACACCAAAGAATTTCAATCAATTCATTTCATCTATTTGTCGATTAATTCTCTCTTACCCCAAATAGACTACACCTCCGACAGGTAATCAAAAGTTATTGATAAAACAATATCTTTGTATCTTCTACTATAGAAAATATTCGCAGTTTATGGTGTCTTTGATATATTTAAGACGCGAACGCCGTGCTCAACCATTACACTAATTACAGCTGATTATTGGAATCGAACCAATCCTGCGTTCGGTGGTACGGGATGAGGGGCTCGAACCCACGGCCTCCTGAATGTAAGTCAGATGCGCTACCAGCTGCGCTGCGCTAATCCCGCATAAGCAACTCAATTAATAAAAGTTGCTACAAAATCTTTTTCTGTCATATACATAGGAGCAGAAGCAAGACCGCCATCATCAATCTTACAATACAGAATGATATCTTCCGCATTGGGATTAGAAGCACGAGCAATTGCTTTAACAAGCTCTTTATTGTCGATGGAATTATAATAGCAACCAAAATCAACAGAAATCTTTTTCATTTTTATCAATTCCTTTCTTAACTTTCTATATATATTATATTATATTTTTTATAAAAAATCAAAAAAGTTATTTCAAACTAGACACGTTAGAAAACATAATTTCAAGTTATGTGCGTTAACCAATTTCGCCAAAACCCCAGTTGGAGTTTACAGGATTTGAACCCGTATACCTTTCTAATGAAAGAATTGCTGTATGTGTCTTATGGTCCAAGTAGAGCGACTCAAACGCTCGGCCTCTTCATCCCAAATGAAGCGTTCTATCAACTGAACTATACCTGGATATAAACTATATTTTTATTTTAAACTAAATCAATTTCATCTAAAATAAAATTTTGTTCCTTTTTACAATGAACGCAATACATTGTTTTTCGATGTTTCTTTCCTTTATAAGAAAATCTTTTAAAATTCTTAACTTTAGGGGCGGTCATTTGTAAATGGCAAACAGGACAATGAAAATACCTTAATTGAAATTTCATTATTTATACCTCTCAATCAAGACGATTTTTTAAATCACAATCAAGTATCCTATTAATTAAACTACATTTAAAAATACAGTTAAGGTCCTGCACCACACATCCGATCTTTGTTCCCCACATATAGGAGTGGGTATGGCCTTTAGGCAGAATCGTATTTGTTATTAACTGCCCATGGTGCCAAGAGGTAGAGTCGAACTACCATGACGAAATTATCAGTTTCGCATACTAACCATTATATGATCTCGGCATATTGGAAGCATTATAATTGTTTCCAATCTGTGTCAGAATACTATTTAATATCTTTTTTCTTAGAAGGTAAATCATAAGCAATACACCATTTACGAATAGTATTATCACTTACTCCATATTCAGAACCTATTTTTAGAAATGATAAATCTCGAATTTTATTTTTTAATTCTTCTCTAGAAGGTCTTTCTACTTTTCTCTAATTGATTGAAGCACAAGAAGGGCAACAATCATTTCCTGGCCAAACTTCTTTTCCACAAAATTTACAATAAGAAACTTTTTTTGTTTTTACCATTTCTACTAATTTATCAATTTCCTAAGCCTTTTCCTCAGAAAAAGAAGATTTTAAACTATTATTGTCAATAAGACCAAAATGTATTTCTCTATGACAATTCGCACAAACTAAAATACATTTCTAAATTTCATCTCTTGTATTCTACCAACTTCTATTAGTGTTAGATCCAAAATTAAAATCTTTTTCTTTTGGATCTAAATGATGGAATTCTAATGCGGTAATACATTTATCATAACCACAACACTAACATTTTCCGCCCATAACATAAACAGCTCGTTCTTTTAATCTATTTCTAAAATTCTTTACATTTTGATAAGACATTTATCAATCAACTCCTTCATATTTCTATGAAAAAATTTTTTAATAAATTTTGAACTTTCGACCAAAATCGAACTGCCAGCTGAGCTACCGAACTATAAACAAGACTAAATTATCAATACTATTGCTTCTACCAATTGAGCTAACTCCCGATGGCCGGGAGCAAAGGATTCGAACCTTCAACACATAGTTCCCTTTATGATAAAAATTGCTGTTTTAGTCTTTAATTTATATATTTATTATATAATATTTTTTTATAAATGTCAAAAAATTTTATTAAGTAGTTAAAAACGCATTATAACCTTTTGATTTTAAATCATTAATTACTTTTATAGCATTTGCTTTGATAGAAAAAGCACCGACTTGAACTTTATAATACTTACCAATCTTACGAATATAAGCATTTTTATAACCTGCTCCAATAGTATCAGGTAATGCTTTAATTTTCAATAAGAAAGCATCAGCATTAGATTTAGATCCAAAAGCACCAAGTTGAACGCGATAAATAATTTGCGGTTTAAGGTAAATAGCCATTACATTATCAACAGCGCGATTACCCCAATCTTTAGTGATACAAGTTCCATTATGAAGAACTTTTGTGCTACCACCGCCATCAAGGTTAATTGCATAATCAACTTTTAATGCTAAAAGTAAATTCTGCATTTCCGCGAATGCCATACCTGGCTTTTCAATAGCAATTAAATAAATATTAAATTTATTATAGGCTAATACTGTTCTACGGGCTTTATAATTTAACTCTTTAGCATAAGTAATTTGAGCTTTTTTGCCAGCTTTAATTAATACTGGATAACCGCTAACAAAATCTTCAAATTTTTCTGTTCCAATTATACCATATTTTAATTCACCATTAATAATACCAAAACCTTCTTTATAAGAAGAAGTAGAATTAACGATTACGCCATCGTCCATATAATTAAAACAAGTAGCACCATTATCCATGCTAAAGAAACCACCATTAGTTAAAATAGTAGGTTTAACCGCGCAACTATCATAATATTGCTTTAAAGTCTAACGCGGTTGAGCGCATAACGCCATATCCAACTTACTAATTTCTTCTTTTGGAATTTCAATAATTTTTACATATGAATAATTGCTTGGAGAATATATCTTCATCAAATCACCTTCCTTAATATTTTTAAGGTTTCAATGATTCTTATTAATGAAATATACCCTCGATTGGCACGGCTACTGAGATTCGAACTCAGATTATGACAGCTTATGGAGTTAAATATAAGATTTGAACTTATATCTTGAGCCATTCTTCATTTGGAATATTTTTTATATCACTTTTTCTATAAGGTAAATTATAACTTTTACACCATTTTCTAATGGCATTATCACTCACGTTATATTTTTTTCCAACCTAAAGAAAAGAATTATTTCTAATATCTTCTTTTAATTCTTCTCTATTTGGTCTTTCTACTTTTCTCTATGCCAAATTTGCACAATCCACACAATATAAACTATCAGTTTTAATTTTCTTACCACATTTAGAACAAAAATATGAGATATTTTTACTTAATTTATTTTTTGCTAAAAATAAAGAATCTCTAATGG
>ULRK01017365.1_pt1 | contig 12487 bp, 9 predicted proteins | sample 1955341 | NCBI WGS metagenome assembly ULRK01 (sample SAMEA4835680, study PRJEB28245) | human gut metagenome | biome: gut microbiome; material: fecal sample | place: Denmark | collected 2008
TGAGGCCAAAATCGCCGTTTTCTATGCTTTATGCAACTTCACAGCATAAGAAAACCTTTTGGACACACAAAAAGCGCAGAAGGCTTCCTTTGAGAAACACCTTCTGCGCTTTTTTGTTTTTACATTGCGATCCAGCCAAGGGCATTTGCCACCGAGCTGACCAGAATGATGGCCGCAAAGACGGGGCACAGATACTGGATCATGAAGTTGAAGATCTTTTTACGGCGGAAGGGCTTGCCGCTCAGCGTCACCTCTTCTTCGATCTTCTGCACGCCGATCACGCGGGACACCAGCAGGCAGGTAGCAATGGCTGCAATAGGCATCATGACAGAGTTTGTGAGGAAATCGAAGAAATCCAGAAACTGCATCCCGAACACCGTCACGCCCGCCAGCGGGCCATAGCCCAGTGCCGAAAGGCTGCCCAGCGCCACCATGATCAGGCCGATCAGTGCCGTTGCGCGCTCGCGGCTCCAGCCCAGCTCGTCCTCAAAGGTGGAGACAGCGCTCTCGGTCAGGGCAATGGAGCTGGTCACGGCTGCAAACAGCACCAGCAAAAAGAACAGGATGCCCACCACATGGCCAAAGCCCATGCTCTCGAACACCTTGGGAATGGTAATGAACATCAGCGCCGGACCGGCCTGCAGGGTATCCGGGGCGCCGCCGGAGAAGGAGAACACCGCCGGAATGATCATCAGGCCCGCCATGATGGCAATGGCCGTGTCAAACACTTCCACGTTCTCGGTGGATTCCTCAATGGAGACATCCTTTTTCATATAGGAGCCAAAGGTGACCAGAATGCCCATAGCGATGGACAGTGAATAGAACATCTGGCCCATGGCCGTGACCACCGTCATCCAGGAAAAGTTTGCCACGTTCGGCACCAGAAAATACTTCACACCTTCCAACGCACCCGGGCGCGTGACCGAATAGCCCGCAATGACCACCGAAAGCACCACCAGCACCGGCATCATCACCTTGGAAACACGCTCCACGCCGTTGCGCACACCGGCAAAGATAATGGCCAGCGTAAAGGCCGTGAAGATCAGAAAGCACACCTCTGCCGACAGTCCGCTGGAAATGAAATTGGAAAAGTAGCCGTCCTGCGAAAGCTCACTGCCATGGCCGCTGATATACTCCGACAGATAGCGGATGACCCAGCCGCCGATGACCGAATAGTACGGCACGATCAGAATGGGAATGACCGCATTGATCCAGCCGCCGAACCGCAGGCCGCCCTTTTTGCCAAAGGCTCCAAAGGCACCCACCGGGCTTTTGTGGGTCATGCGGCCCAGTGCCGTTTCGGCCACGATCATCGTGTAGCCAAAGGTGACGGCCAGCACGATGTACACCAGCAGAAAAATGCCGCCGCCGTATTTCGCGGCGAGGTACGGAAACCGCCAGATGTTGCCCAGACCCACCGAAGCGCCTGCGGCCGACAGCACAAAGCCGATCTTGCCCGAAAAAGCGCTGCGCTTTTGTTTTTGTGTATCCATATTGCAGATCCTCTTTTCCTATATTCCTGTACATAAGTGGTCTTAGTGTACCATATCTGTCCGTCAAATACAACGGTTCCGCCTGTTTGCGTGCAAAAAAACAAACAGCGCCCCGCAAGGGAGCGCTGCCTGTTTTTATAAGCGGTATACGCGTTGCTCTCAGAAGATGCTGTAGCCCAGCAGCTGCGGCAGGGCGGTGGTAAGCGGGCCCCACAGGCTGATGGAGATCAGGACGATCACATTGCAGATCACGTAGGGCGCTGCGCCCTTGAAGATCTCGATGATGGGCATACGGTTGATCTTGTTGCAGGCGTTCAGGCACATGCCGACCGGCGGGGTGACCAGACCAATGGCCAGACCGGTGATCATCATGGCACCGAACTGCAGCGGCGAGAAGCCGTACTGCACCATGACCGGCAGCAGGATGGGGGTGAGCAGCAGGATGGCCGGGCTGACATCGATGAAGGTGCCGATCATCAGGATCAGCACATCAAAGATCAGTGCAATGGCCCATGCGGGCATGTTCAGGGACATGAAGAAGGCACCCACCGTCTGCGGCACCTTCTGCATGGTCAGCACCCATGTAAAGATGGTGGTGAAGCCGATGATGAGCATGATGGAGGAAGAAGAGATCAGGGTCTTTTTCAAAGCCTCCCAGACACCCTTCCATGTCAGCTCCTTGTAGACGAAGAAGCCCACCAGCATGGAATACAGCACGGCCACACCGGCACTTTCGGATGCAGTGCACACGCCGAAGGAAACGCAGATGATGATGAACAGCGGCATGATGAGGGCAGGAATGCCGGAAAGCAGGCTCTTGGCGGCGCGCTTGCCGTCAAACTTGACCTTTTCCGGATGCCAGCCCTTCTTGGCGCTGATGATGTACACCAGCACCAGCTGGGTCAGGCCGATCAGGATGCCGGGCACGGCACCTGCCACGAACAGCGCACCCACCGATGCACCGGAGATCATGGAGTAAACGATCATGGGGGTGGAGGGCGGGATGATCATGCCCATGGTAGAGGATGCCACCGTGATACCGGCAGAAGCTTCCGGCGGGTAGCCTTCCTTCTCCATGGCGGGGATCAGGATGGAACCCAGAGCCGAGGTATCGGCCACAGAGGAACCGGAAATACCGCCAAAGATCATGGAAGCCACGATGTTCACTTCGCCCAGACCGCCGCGGATGGGCCGCAGCAGCTCCATGCAGAAGTTGATGATGCGCTGGGTGATGCCGCCGGTGTTCATCAGTTCGCCAGCCAGCATGAACAGCGGCATGGCGATCATCAGCTCACTATAGGCACCGTTCCACACGCGCTGCGGCAGCATGGTAATAAAGGTAGGTGCATAGATCAGGATGTAAGTCACACAGGAAGCGCCGATGGCGAAAGCCAGCGGGATGCCCAGCGCGGCAAAGAAGATCAGCAGCACCAGAAGGATGAGCATTGCCATAGTTGTGTATTCTCCCCTTTCCGCTTATGCGTCGTCACGGCTCAGCGCCTGATTCTTGGGCGCAAAGTAGGAAATATCGGCCTTGTACAGGGTGATGATCTTGATCACGACGCAGATGGCACAGATGATGCCGCACACCGGCATGATGCCGTACATATACATCATGGGGATCTCCATACCCTGACTGATCTGCTTACCGGCAACGCCCACATACTTGAAGCCCTGATAGGTGAACACCAGCACCACGGCCAGCACGATGAGGTAATTGACGATAGCCAGCCAGCGCTTGCGGGCAGGCTTGACACCGTCGTAAAGGATGTCGATCATGACGTGCTCGTCCTTGATCACGTTGATGCCCATGCCCCAGAAGGTGGTAAAGGCAAACAGGGTGGTGTTGAACTCTGCCAGCTGCTTCCAGCTCAGGGAGAAGCAGTAGCGCGCAATAACGGTAAAGATCACAAGAGCTGCCAGCAACGCCATGGCAACAACGCCGATGGTAAAGTATACGTCGAACAGCTTTTTCCCGAATTTTTTTAGGTTTTCGATGGTGCTCAGCCCCTTTCGGTTATTTTACAACTTTTTCCATCGGCCTGTTACAGCAGAGGGCAGCCCGCAGGCTGCCCTCTCGCCTTTACCGTAACATGGCCGTTCTAGCCTTTGGTCATTTCTGCTTATGCCTTTGCGACGATATCCTGCATCTCCTTGATCTCGTCGGCGGTGCAGATGCCCTCGGTGACACACTGGTCGTACACGGACTGCACAGCGGTCTGGAAGGCCTTCAGCTCATCGGCAGAGGGCTCGTAGACTTCGCAGCCGGAATCCACGATGGTCTGCTTTGCGGCGCTGGAGTTCTTGTCGATCAGCTCGTCGTTGTACTCGCCCATCTTGGTGGCGCACTCGGTAATGATATCGCGGTACTCCTCGGGCAGGCCGTTCCACCATGCTGCGTTCACATAGAAGGGGTCCGGATGGAACTGGTAGTTGACCTCGGTGAAGTACTTCTGCACTTCATAGAACTTCATGCCCTCCACGTTGACCCAGGGGTTTTCCTGACCGTCTGCAACGCCGGTCTTCAGGCCCATGTACAGGTCGGAGTACGGGATGGTAGTGGTGGTAGCACCCATTGCCTGGAAGGTCATGTCAATGGTCTTCATACCGTTGGTGCGCATCTTCAGGCCCTTCAGGTCTGCGGGAGCCTTGATGGGGTGCTTGGAGTTGGAGAACTGGCGGTAGCCGCCTGCATCGCACAGGTTAATGATGACAGTGCCGGTCTCACCTTCGGCCTCAGCGCACACCTTCTGTGCCAGATCGCTCTGCAGCAGAGCCGTGACCTGCGCACGAGTGTTGGTCAGGAAGGGCAGGGTGAACATCAGCAGACGGGGGCTGAAGTCGAACTGACCGCCGCGCATGCCCTGCACGGTGCCGGCCACGACCTGCTCCAGCATCTCCTTTTCGGTGCCCAGCTGGCCGTTGCCGTAAACCTCGATCTTCACATGGCCGTTGGTGGCCTCTGCCACATCGGCGGCAAACTGCTCCATGGAAACAAAGCGGGGGTTGCCTTCGGGCTGTGCATGACCCACGGTCATGGTGAAGTCGCCCAGAGATGCAAACTTGTCCTCACCGGCTGCTGCGGCACTTGCTGCAGTGCTGGTGGATGCTGCGCCGGAAGCAGCCGGAGTGGATGCACCGGAACCGCCGCAGGCTGCCAAAGCACCTGCAGCTGCCATTGCACCAGATACCTTCAGGAAATTGCGACGAGAGATCTTTTTCATAATCTTCCTCCTTGTTTCAGGGGCGCCGTTTTGCCTCATACGCCAGCAAAGTTTTTGGCGTCCCCTGTATACAGCATTTTCATTGCACGCTAATCGTAACAGAAAATTCACATCCGCACAAGAGCCAAACTTCACCAACTTCGCAAAGTTTCTTTGTGCATAACTAACAATCTTATCCGTTTCTCGTGGAAACTGTTACAATCTGATGACACAATTCCGTTCATTTTCATCTGATATATCAATTTTTGTCAAATATGATAAATTTCGGAGCTTTTCCTATACTTGTATACAGGCTATTGTATACTTCATTCTCATACGTTGACAATCTCTTTTTGGCAGGCTAAAATAGAACTATCTTATCATCAACTGTGTAAATGGAGTGTGAGCACATGGCTGAACAGCTGCATCCGGAGGACATCTACCAGACGCTGGAATATGAGATCGTCACGCTGAAGATCAAGCCCGGAGAGACCATCAGCGAGAATCAGCTGTGCAAACGGTTCGGCATTTCGCGCACACCGGTGCGCGCTGCCCTGCAGCGGCTGGAACAGAACGGCTTTGTGCAGATCATTCCCTGCAAGGGCACCATCGTCACCCCCATTGATCTGGATATCGTGGATCAGATCGTGTACCAGCGCACCGCTGTGGAAAGCATGGTCCTGCGTGATTTTATCCAGGTGTGTTCCCCCAAGGAGTACATTGAGATCAAGCATAAGTATGACCTGCTGGAAGAGATGGCCCAGACCATGACCGACCCGGACAATGTGGATATCAATGCCTTCCTGACGCTGGATCTGGAAATGCACGCCATCTGGTTTTGCAGCATGAACAAGTGGTATATCTGGCAGAACCTGACAAAGCCGCAGCCGGATTATTCCCGCTTTACCCGTCTGGATGTGGTGCGGGCAAACAATGTGCCGGATGTGCTGAGCGAGCACCGGGAAATTTTGCGGGTGATCCGGGAAAAAGACCTGGATGCCATTGAACCGCTGATCCGGCGACACCTGTACGGCGGCCTGCGCCGCATGGGCACCCAGCTGTACGCAGAAAAGTACAGATCCTATTTTACCGGCATCTGAACCAATAAAAAAACAGGCGCATCCGCCAGCCTTTCGGCCTTTGGATGCGCCTGTTTCGTTTTTTGTATGATTTACTGCTTGTGGTACTTGCGGTCCTCTTCCTCGTAAACAGGGTCACAGGTCAGGTACATTCCCAGCCGGTTCAGGGTGCTGGTATCCACACCCGAAAGTAGCACGGTGGAGTGCACATCGCAGCCCTTGAGGTTGGGCAGCTGATGCATGGCCGCTGCAGCCTGCTCGTTGGAAGCAGCCGAGCTGGAAAGCGCGATCAGGATCTCGTCGGTGTGCAGGCGGGGATTCTTGCCGCCCAGATAGTTGGTCTTGAGGGTCTGGATGGGCTCAATGGAAGCCGCACTCACAAGGTCGGTCTCCTGCGGGATACCGGCCAGCACCTTGAGAGCATTCATCAGAGCAGATGCTGCTGCACCCAGCAGCGGACCGGTCTTGCCGGTAACAACGGTGCCGTCCGGCAGCTCAATGGCGGCAGCAGGGGCCCCGCCGGTGCTCTCGCTGCGGGCATGAGCCTGCTTTTCCACTTCGCGCTGGCCCACGGTCAGGTCGGCCTGATTCATCAGCAGTTCCAGCTTGTAGCGCTCGGTCTCCTTGACCGTGCCGGTGATCTTCTGCTCACACAGGCACTTGAAGTAGCGGCGCAGGATCTCCTTGCGGGATGCTTCGCGGCAGACCTCATCGTCCACGATGCAGTTGCCTGCCATGTTCACGCCCATGTCCGTGGGGGACTTATACGGGCTTTTGCCAGCGATCAGCTCAAACATGGCGTTCACCACCGGGAAGATCTCAATATCGCGGTTGTAGTTGACGGTGGTCACGCCGTAGGCTTCCAGATGGAACGGGTCGATCATGTTCACATCGTTCAGGTCGGCTGTAGCGGCCTCGTAGGCCAGATTCACCGGGTGCTTGAGGGGAATGTTCCAGATGGGGAAGGTCTCGAACTTGGCGTAACCGGCCTTCACGCCGCGCTTGTACTCATGGTACAGCTGGGAAAGGCAGGTGGCCATTTTGCCGCTTCCGGGGCCGGGGGCCGTGATGACCACCAGCGGGCGCTGAGTCTCGATGTAATCGTTCTTGCCGTAGCCCTCGTCGCTGACGATGCGGGCCACATCGTTGGGGTAGCCGGGAATTTTGTAGTGGCGGAAGGTGCGGATGCCCAGACTGTTCAGCCGCTTTTCAAAGGCCTCCACCTCCGGTGCAGCGGCGTACTTGGTCACGCACACGCTGCCCACATACAGGCCTACTTCCTGGAAGGCATCGATCAGGCGCAGCACATCCAGATCGTAGGTGATGCCGTAGTCGCCGCGGATCTTGTTGCTGATGATGTCCTCGGCGCTGATAACGATGACCACCTCGGCCTGATCCTTCAGCTGCAGCAGCATCTGCAGCTTGGAATCGGGCTGGAAGCCCGGCAGTACGCGGGACGCGTGGTAATCATCGAACAGCTTGCCGCCGAATTCCAGATAGAGCTTGTTGTCAAATTTCTTGATGCGCTCGCGGATATGTTCTGACTGCATCGAGAGATATTTGTCGTTGTCAAATCCAATTTTCATCGTTCGTTTCCTTTTTCCTCTTTGCTGTGCCCGGCACACCGCACCGGAACTTTTCCATAACAGAAACAGTATACCACACTCAAAAACCGGGTGCAATCCAAAAGGGCGGCTTCAAAGTTTTTTCCAGCAAATGCGGTGTTTCGCGCTGTTCTTTGCTGCATTTTTTGTGAAAATGGTTCTTGCCGCGTTTTTGACAGCGGGTGTATCATGTTATATCTGATTGGATTGGAAGTCGTGGGCGGTTACTTTTTCTTTTTATCCTTCTGATCCTTCGCGCGATCCTGCGTAATACAGCAAGCCCCCGGGTCTCCCCGGGGGCTTGCTGCGGCTTTATGAAGTATCTCGAATATGGAGGGAATGGCGTTTATTCTGCGTCGGTACGGTTTTTCTTGAGCAGGCTCAGGATCACAGCACCCAGCACGCTGCCCACAGCCAGCGCCACACAGTACAGAGCGGTATGGTCCACAACTGGGAACACGAAGATGCCGCCGTGCGGTGCACGCAGAGCGCAGCCGAAGGTCATGGAGAGCGCACCGGCCACCGCTGCGCCGGCCACGCAGCTGGGCAGAACGCGCAGCGGATCTGCTGCTGCATAAGGGATCGCACCCTCGGTGACGAAGCACAGGCCCATGACGTAGTTCACGATGCCGTTGCGGCGCTCGTCGGCAGTCCACTTCTTGGGGCAGAAGGTGGTGGACAGAGCGATGGCGATGGGAGGAACCATGCCGCCCACCATGACAGCGGCCATCACCTCATAGTTGCCGGAGGCAAGGGCTGCCGTGCCAAAGACGTAAGCTGCTTTGTTGAACGGGCCGCCCATATCAATGCTCATCATACCGGCCACGATGGCACCCAGCAGCACCTTGGAGGTGCCGCCCATGGCGTTCAGGCAATCGGTCATGGCAGTGTTGATCATGCCCATGACCGGGTTGATGCCGCACATCACCGCGCCGAGGACGAGCATACCGCCCAGCGGGTAGATGAGCATGGGACGGATGCCATTCAGGCTGGCAGGCAGCTTTTCGGTGATCTTTTTCAGCAGCTCGACGATGTAGCCTGCAGCAAAACCGGCCAGCAGTGCAGCAAGGAAGCCGCCGGAAACACCGGTGGTCTCACCCGCTGCAATGCCTGCAAAGTTGGTGCCGTTCATGGCCAGCACACCGCCCACAAAACCGACCGCCAGACCCGGACGGTCCGCGATGGACATGGCGATGAAGGCAGACAGGATGGGCAGCATGTAACCGAAGGCTGCGCTGCCCACCGTCTTAAAGAAGGCAGCGACCGGGGTGTTCATGCCAAAGTTGGAGGGATCGATGGTGTAATCGTCCAGCAGGAACGCCAGTGCGATCATGATGCCGCCGCCCACCACGAAGGGCAGCATGTGGGAAACACCGTTCATCAGGTTCTTGTACAGAGTGCGGCCAAAGCTGTCCTTGCCGGAAGCATCCCCGGCGGCCTGTGCGCCGCCCTCGGCGTGGTAAACAGACACCTCGCCGTGCACGATCTTCTTGATGAGCTCCTCCGGCTTGTGGATGCCATCGTCCACCCGGGTGAACAGCACCGGTTTGCCGTCGAAGCGGGCGGTCTCCACCTTCTTTTCTGCTGCCACGATGATGCCGTCGCAGTTTGCGATCTCTTCTCTGGTGAGGATGTTCTTTGCTCCATCCGAGCCATTGGTCTCCACCTTGGTGGGCAGCCCCAGCTTGTCACCGGCCTTGGTCAGGGCTTCCGCTGCCATATAGGTGTGGGCGATGCCGTTGACGCAGGCGGTCACGGCCAGAATGCGGTAACCGCTCTGGGGGATCTCCTGCTGGGTGAAGCTTTCCGCGCCGAACTGAGCCTCCTCCTGTGCATCGATGCAGTCAAGGAACTCTGCCGGGGTCTTTGCGGCCTTCAGCTTTTCTACAAAGTCCTCGTTCATCAGCATCTGCATCATACGGGCCAGCATGTCCACATGCAGGCTGCCGTTTTCCGGAGCCGCAATGGCAAACAGCAGGTCGGTGGTACCGTCGTCCTCGGCATTGTACTGCACAGGGCTGCTCAGCCGCAGCGCCGCCAGACTGGGCCGGGTGACTACATTGGTCTTGGCGTGGGGCACCGTGATGCCGTTGTCCACATAGGTGGAGCCCTCCGCCTCACGGGCATAAAGGGCCTTTTTGTAGGCATCCTTGTCCGTGATGTTGCCATGGGTGGCCTGCAGCTCCACCAGACGGCTGATGATCTGCTCCTGATCGGTCAGAGCCTCATCCAGTGCGATGGACTGCGCGGTGAATAATTCCGTAATACGCATGATTTTTCTCCCTTCCTGTATAACTGCAACCCTCTCCGTCACAGAGGGTCAGATTTCCTTCATCAGTTCGTCGATTTTTTCTTTGGTGGCAAGGCCAAGGCTGAACGCGGTGGCGCTGCCGCAGGCGGTGCCCAGACGCAGTGCAAAGGAATAGCTCCGGGTCTGCATCCAGCCAGCCACAAAGCCGGCCACCATGCTGTCGCCTGCGCCCACGCTGTTTACGACCTTGCCCTTGGGGCAGCCGATGCGGTGCACCTCGCCATTTTCGTCCACCAGCAGGGCACCGTCGCCCGCCATGCTTACCAGCACGTTGCGAGCGCCCTTTTGCTGTAGGGTGCGGGCCGCAGCAATGATCTCTTCGTCCGTAGTCAGCACCCTGCCCACGATCTCGCCCAGCTCGTGGTTATTGGGCTTGATGAGGAAGGGGTGGTACTGCAGCACGTTCACCAGCAGGTCGCGGGTGGCATCCACCACAGCACGCACGCCCCTGCCCTGCAGCCGGGCCAGCAGCCGCTCGTAGGTATCCTGCGAAAGGCTTGCCGGGATGCTGCCCGCCAGAATGAGGATGTCATCCTCGTTCAGGCTGTCCAACTTCTTTTCCAGCTCCTGCATGGCGCTCTCCGGAATGTCGGGGCCTGCGCCGTTCAGCTCGGTCTCCTGCCCTGCCTTGATCTTGACATTGATGCGGGTCATGCCCTGTTCCAGATGCACAAAATCGGTCTTTAAACCCTGTGCAGCAAGACCGCGTTCCAGCCATGCGCCGGTCTCACCGGCCACAAAGCCCAGCGCCACGCTCTCGCAGCCCAGCTGTGCCAGCACACCGGACACATTGATGCCCTTGCCGCCCAGCACGCAGTCCTCGCCTTTGGCGCGGTTCACCTCGCCTACTTCCAGCGGTGCTTCCAAGCGCACCACATAATCGATGGCCGGATTGAATGTTACGGTGTAGATCATACTTCCGTCTCCTTTACCAGTGTGAACTGTTTGTATTTGGGGTTGGGGCAGCGGTTGGTGAGAATGGCACCGCCCTGCAGGTCGGCAATGACTGCCGGGTAGATGCGGGAAAACTTGGCATCATCCACAAGGAACCAGGCTTCCCGTGCACGGTGCACTGCCGCTGCTTTCACGGCAGCTTCCTCGGGGTCCGGCGTGGTAAAACCGGCATCCAGCGCCACACCGTTGGCACCCATGAACGCCTTGGTAAAATTGTAGCGCTGCAGGCTGGTGACTGTGGGTGCACCCACAATGGCTTCGGTCTCGGGCCGCAGCAGTCCTCCGGGCAGATACACCCGGCAGCCCTTTCGGGCCAGTGCCCGGGCATGGGCCACGCCGTTGGTCACATAGCTGGCTTTGAGGGCATCCCCCGCCAGTGCACGCACCAGCTCCAGCGTGGTGGAGCCTGCATCGATGAACACAAAATCATCGGCGTTGATGAGCTTTGCCGCCGCCTGCGCGATGCTGCGCTTCTGCTCCACAGCCTGCGACTCCTTGGCCTCCATGGTGGGTTCATCCGCCAGAAAACGGCTGTCCGGCAGGGTGGCACCGCCGTGCACCTTGTTCAGCTTGCCCAGCCGGTCCAGTTCGGTCAGGTCGCGCCGGATGGTGGATTCGCTGGTGTTCAACGCCTCGCACAGTTCCTGCACCGTCACGGTGCGCTTGCGGTTCAGCTGTTCCATGATCAGGCTGAAGCGTTCTTCTGCCAGCATCGGCATCCTCTCCTTTGGTTTGATCTTATCTTTGACGGTTTATGACCGTTTGTGCGTTGTTTTGGTTGATCACATCTTTATTATAGCAAATACAGCGCCAGAATCAATCATTTCCAGTCAATTTCATTCATTTCCGTTCACAAAAATTTGTCTTGAAATTTGTGCAGGGAGTACAAAAGCTGGGATACAAGCATTTTGTGCAAACAAAAAAGCCGCCGTGCGTACCAATCGCACAGCGGCCGGAGAGATGGCTTATTGAGGAATCACTCGGCAGTCCAGTAGAAATCGTCGCCGGGCATTGCGCCGCCCACTGCCTTGGGGTCGGCATCAAACAGCACCTGCAGATAAGCGGATGCGTTGGTCTTGAGCTCGTCGCCGGTCAGGCAGACGATGTTGCAGTTGGGCAGGGCCTTCTTGGCAATGGCAGCCTTGGCCACAACACCCTGCTCCTCGCACAGAGCGGCAGTGCCGTCCAGATCGGTGTTGGCAGCTTCCACGCTCTTGGCGTAGTCGGTAAGGAATGCGGCCACAACATCCGGGTGTTCCTCGGCATACTCCTTGCGCACCACGGTCACGCCGGTGATGAGCTGGGTATCCGCAACCTTGTTCCATTCCTCGGTCAGATCGAGGGCCACACGCAGGGTGTCGTCCTGCAGGCCGGCTGCAGTCACATAGGGCTGGGGCAGAACTGCAATGGCATCCTCGGTATTGGCCATCTGGGCCGTGACCTCGGTGGCCTCGCTGTAGTATTCAATGGTCACGTCCTTGTCCGGGTCGATGCCGTTGGCGTTCAGAAGATAGCGCAGCACGTACTCCGGCGTGGTGCCCTTGCCGGTGGACAGGATGGTACGGCCTGCAAGGTCTGCCATGGACTGGATCGTATCGCCGCCTTTTTCCACTACGTACAGCACGCCCAGCGTGTTGACGGCCACAGCCTGAATGCCGCCCTCCGTCTTCTGATACAGGGTGGCGGCCAGATTTGCCGGGATGGCAGCCATGTCCAGCTCGCCCTTCATCAGCAGCGGCACGATCTCATCGGCAGCGCCGTAAAGTTGCAGGTCGTAATCCATGGAAGCGGTGCCATCCTCTTCCATGCTCAGCAGGTTGACAAGGCCCATGGTGGTGGGGCC
>ULRK01067106.1_pt1 | contig 12478 bp, 9 predicted proteins | sample 1955341 | NCBI WGS metagenome assembly ULRK01 (sample SAMEA4835680, study PRJEB28245) | human gut metagenome | biome: gut microbiome; material: fecal sample | place: Denmark | collected 2008
AATGGCTCCGGTCTGTACAAAGTTGGCTTCCGAATCCACTACATTCAGTTTTGTGATCTTTGAATCGTTCCAGGTATAGTTCATGCCTACTGTCCATTTCCAGTCTTTGGTATGTACCGGCACTGCATTAATGGAAAATTCGAGTCCTTTATTATCCATTTCACCGATATTCGTGGTAATCACAGAAGAATAGTTGGTTCCCGAAATCACAGGAATCGTATTCAGCAAGTCCTTGGTGTGGCGTTGATAATAGTCCACAGAACCATAGATACGGTTATTAAGGAAGCCGTAATCCAATCCGATGTTATAAGTTTCGGTAGTCTCCCATTTAATGTCGGAGTCATAACCATTCGGACGATACGTATTATACCATTTATCTCCGAACTGATAGCAAGCTTCAGGATAGGATACTGTGAAAGTTGTCATATAAGGATAGTCGTTCAGAATATCCTGTTGTCCGGTCTGTCCGTAGCTCAGACGCAACTTCAGGTCAGACAGAATATCCGAATCTCTCAGGAAAGCTTCCTGGCTGATTTTCCACCCCAATGCCACGGAAGGGAACAATCCCCAACGATTGCCTTTTGCAAAACGGGATGAAGCATCCGAACGCAACGTAGCTGTAATCATATAGCGGTTATCATACGAATAGTTAAGACGACCGTAAAACGAAAGCAGATAATATTCCGATTCATAATGATTGGGAGAGAAGAGTTCCTTGCCCTCCGGAGAAAAGGTAGTAGCATCAAACTTCTTCCAGAAATGCTGCCAGCCGTATCCGCCCATGGCACTGAAGTTATGCTTCTCATTGAAAACATGAGAATAGTTAGCGTATAAGTCCAGCAGATAATTCCGCTTGTTCTGCTTGGAGTCATAGACAAGACCTGTACCATCCTTCATGTTAGAGGTGTACATCATTCCCGCCAGTTCGGGCACTTCCTTCGAGTATTTACTGGTCAGGACATCGTATCCCAGGTTCATGTTCAGCTGCAAATCTTCCAAATGATGTACCTTATAGTTGAAGGATGCATTACCGATAGAGCGTGTCACTTTATTGCGGATGTCCTGCAAGTCAAGTTGCGCCACCGGATTATCCGTCTGGATGGCCATCGGAGAATTACCGTTCATCCAGATAAAATATCCCAACCCCGGATCAGTAGCCGCAGTGGCACTTCCGGTCCTAACCGGACGTGTAGGATCATAGCGAAGCGCGTTATTTACGACGCTTTCATCGACTTTCTTATTATTCTCATAAGACACTTTCAGGTTCAGATCAACCGTGAGATGATTATCAAAAAACTTGGGCGAAATACCTCCGTTGAATGTAAATCTCTCGTAGTTATTGGTACGTATGACACCGTTCTGATTGGTATATCCAACCGAAAGGCGATAAGGAGCATTTTGCTTCACTTTACCCGATACAGAAAAGTTGTGTTCCTGTCCGAATGCCGTCCGATAGATTTCATCCTGCCAGTCGGTCGATGCCGTGCCTAAGGTCACAGAAGCCGGTACTCCGGATACAGTGGGAACAAACTGGCGAAATTCATCGGCAGAAAGAATATCCAGCGTTTCAGTAACTGTACTTACCGACAGGTTCGTTGAATAATTAAAGCGCAAATTGGTATCAGCCCCTTTCTTCGTAGTAATTACAATCACACCGTTCGAAGCCCGCGAACCGTAGATAGCCGTAGCCGAGGCATCTTTCAACACCGTAAAGGTTTCTATATCATCGGGATTAATACCACCAATCACATTGCCACCACCTTCGATAGTAGAGTTATCAACCGGTACACCGTCAATCACAATCAACGGATCATTGGAAGCGGAAAGCGAAGCACCGCTTCGGATGCGAATCGTGGCGCCTGTGCCCGGAGCACCGGAACTGGATACTACGTTTACTCCCGGTACTTTACCCACCAGGGCATCCTGAGCGGTCGTGCGCAGTCCTTTATTAAAATCATCCGGCTTAATGGCTGTTACCGAGCCTGTTGCATCCGACTTCTTTACGCTTCCGTAGCCGATGACAACCACATCTTCAAGCATCTCGCTATCTTCCGTCATCACGATCTTCATGTTGGCAGAAGCAGGCATCTCCACGTTTTTATACCCTATATAGGTAATCAGTAATGTAGCCTTAGGATTTGTGATCGAGAGAGTGAAGTTACCGTCCACATCACTGATCGTTCCGTTTGACGTTCCTTTCTCCAAAATATTAGCTCCAATAATAGGCAGATTATCCTTATCGAGGATATTGCCCTTTACAACCGTTTTCTGTGCGGCAACGCTCACACTGAAAACCAAAGCAAACAGTACCCAAACATACCGCCATCTACTTCCAAAAGTTTCCGGATTCTTCTTGTTTTTCATAATAGTTTTAAATTAGTTTATTATACGTGTAACAAAGGCATCGCGTGTCTCATACGATACGAAGCAAAAGTAGTTTCAATGGTATAGCAGAACAACTACACGAAGTGGAAAAGTAAGTAAATAAAGAAGAGAACAGAAAGTAACATCCTATTTATCAATACATTGACAAATAAGAGTAAAAGAGAAAAAGTAAGATCAAAGGAGATGTAAAACTACAGTTTCTGTACCTGAATTGCCAGATCCTTGCCCGGAATGATCGCTTTATTCCGCATTTTCATCCGGTAGTTGTAAACCGTTTGAAGTGAATAATGAAGGAAGTTGGCAATCTTGGAATTATCATTTATACCCAAACGTATGAGAGCATATATACGCAACTCAGGCGTCAGCAGTTCACCTTCCTTCAGCTGCACGCGCTCTTCTTCCTTCAACAGAGCATTAAACGACTCCACAAAATTAGGAAAAATGGAAAGGAATATAGTATCAAACTTACTGATGAAAAGCTTGAAATCATCGGAAGTGGAAGATTGTCCGCGGAGTGTCTTTGATATATCCGCCATAGAGCCTGTATTTGCAATCTTCAGTAATGCCTTGCGGTCGTTCTCCTGCTTATAGATATATTCGGAACATATATTGAACAGCAACCCGATATATTCTTCCTTGATATGATTTGATTCCTGAATCTGCTCATTCATCCGGGTGAGGTTCCCAGCCATTTCCTGCAAACGCAGATTCTGTTCGGCCAGCGATTGCTTCACCTTCAGCAGTTTGGTATTCTTCTTACGGATAAAGAAGAAAGCGACAACCAGGGCTATTACCAATATCAGGAGTATCAGAAGGGAAAAGAGCACCCGATTCTCATCAGCCTTAATACGCGCATCATTAGCGGCCTGAATGATGGGGAGATATCCGGCAATGTCAATAAAGCGATAGCGGGCTTTCCCGAAGTTCACATCTTCCAGGGAACATGAAATATAATTATAAGCCCTTGCAATGTCTCCTTCCTGGAAGAGAAGTATTGCCAGATGCTGCAAAGACATATACACCTTCTTGGCATTGGCAATATCAGTCAATGAAGCCAGAATAAGATAATGCCTTGCCTGCAAAGTATCCTGTTTCCCCAAATACAATTCTGCCAGAAGATACTCCATTCTCGCTCTGTCCGAATTATCTTCTGCACTTTGCCCATAATAATCTTCCAGCAGCCGGATAGCCTCATCCCACTTTCCGGACATACTCAGCCGACCGCATTTATTGGTAACATAGCTGGAAGAATGTGGTTCGCTAATCGCAATCAGCGTGTCTTTATAAGCCTTTATCTGCTGCCAGGCAAGTTGTTTGCCGGGCTCATCTATAGCATCATTATAGCAGGATAAGTAAATGGTGTGGTATAGATAATAGAAATAAGTATCCTTTTTTACATCTTCCGTCCGTTTCACTTTGCCAAGCATAATCAACGCATTCTCATGCTTTCCCATTTTGTTCATTACATCGGCTATGTTCATCAGCCCCTGGTTGATTAGCGTTTCATCCTTCAGACTTTCTGCCAGTTGCAGTCTCTCCTTTGCGATAATCATAGCCGTATCAATCCGAAATGAACGGTATTTAGTGAACAGATTCCCTAATATATCAAACCTGAGTTTATCATCTTCCGCATAATCCAGCGTCCGGCGAATGTCTGCTATTTCCTTTTCCACTTTTTGCTGGTAAACCTCACGATGCTCGATCATCTTATCCAGTTTTAAAAGCAGGGCATCATCGTCCGCTTTGACCGCAGCCCACAGACCGGAACAAATAAAAAGACAAAATAAGATAGAAACAGAATATCTGGACATTAGACTACAGGTTATATACTTCAAGAGCAAAGATATAGATTTTTTCTCTATGATAATCCGTGTACTGCCTCTTTTTAGCAGATAAAAGGCAGCTTACTTCTTATTACCGATCTTTATCAAAGCCATTCCGATGGCTATCCATAATAATTCGCGTATGCGGGTAATCAGTCCCACATAAACGCCCAATGCCGGAGACATGTGCAACCCGTCCACAGCCAATGCCAAACCACCTTCGCGTGCGCCCAGCTGCATCGGAAAGAAGAATATCAGATTACTGAACAAAGAAGAGAAAGCCAGTATCAACACACAGTCCCACCCGTTAACGTCCGGTGTGAAAACGCTTAGAATAATGTATATTTCAAGACTGGAAAGTATGCGTGCCGAAAGTTCCAATAGCAAAGAACTATAGAAAGTTATCTTATGCTGGCTATGCAGCAAGGCTATCTGACTATCAATCTGTTCCAGAGTATCTTTTTGCTTCACAACGAAACTATACGCCCACTTCCTGATAAAGGGTACCTTCTGTAAGAACCGGAAAGTCTTCACCGCCATCCCATTTTTATATCCACGGGTAAAGAAATAGATAGCCAACAGACAAAATGCCCCTATTGCAGTGAGCAATATTGCCATAAAGGTATTCACAGGATACAGGAAGATATATAAGAATATGGAGAGAAACCAGAACCAAAAGTGAGAAAAGATGTGCATCATCACATATAGAATGACCGAAGACGTAGCTTTACTTACGCCTACATAGGGAGTCAGTTCCATAATCCGATACGGTTCACCGCCCATCAGTCCGCCGGGTGTAGCGTAATTTATGGCAAAACCTGTGATCGACAACTTACAGACCTTCCAGAAAGGGACGCTATATTGACGGTCGTCCCTGATTATCAGATACCATGAACAGGTATTTATCAGATAGACAAAGAACCACAACAACATGATTACAGGAAACCAAAAGCCTATGCGCTTCACGTTCTCCCAAATGTCGGAATAATCCATGTCCATTGTACAAAGCATGATGACAATGGCGAGTATTCCGAAAAGCAAGAACAAGTTACGGTATCTATTCTTCATTGTAGGAAACCGGTTATTAATCAGTCAGATCACGATAGATATCCCCCAGTGTCTTTCCCAATACCGGGTGTATCACATCGGGCGCAATCTCCGCCAACGGCTCCATCACAAAGCGGCGTTCCTGCATCAGCGGATGAGGCAATTTCAGTGTAGGGGTATCCAGAATAAGATCATCATACAACAACAAATCGACATCTATCACACGGTCACTATACACACCGTTCACCGATTTATGGGTACGCCCCATCTCCTGTTCAACGGACTGGGCTATGGAAAGTATCTCCAACGGCGGAAGTGAAGTCTCCGCACAAACGGCAGCATTCAGGAAAGCATTATCAGAAGTAAACCCCCACGGGGCAGTAGCATAAAAAGCGGACAGGGAAACAATCTTCCCTATCCGCTCTTTTATATGTTGCACGGCAAGACGGAGATTCTGCTCCTTATCACCGAGGTTGGTTCCTAAACTGAAATAAACGTGCATTACTTATCCGTAATCAACATCGCATCCCCATACGTACCGAAACGGTAACCTTCCTTCAAAGCCACATTGTACGCCTCCATTACCTGATCGTAGCCACCGAAAGCGGCAACAATCATCAGCAACGTGGAAAGCGGCATATGGAAGTTGGAAATCATCGCATTGGCTACTGTAAAGTCATAGGGAGGGAAGATAAACTTGTTAGTCCATCCTTCGTATGCCTTCAGGTGACCGTCTGTGCTTACGGTACTCTCAATGGCACGCATCACAGTGGTACCTACAGCGCAAACCTGTCTGTTCAGGTCTTTGGCACGATTTACAATGCCGACAGCTTCTTCGTTCACAATCATCTGTTCAGAATCTGTCTTGTGCTTCGTAAGGTCTTCCACATCAATATCACGGAAGTTCCCCAAACCAGCATGCAGCGTAATATACGCAAAGTCGATACCTTTAATTTCAAGACGCTTCATCAATTCACGGCTGAAGTGCAGACTCGCAGTAGGAGCCGTCACCGCACCCTCATTACGGGCAAAGATAGACTGGAAACGCTCCGAATCTTCCGCCTCTACAGGACGGTTGATGATACTGTGAGGCAGCGGAGTTTCGCCCAACGCATACAAAGCCTTCTTAAACTCATCGTGCGGACCGTCATAGAGGAAACGGAGCGTACGGCCACGAGACGTTGTATTGTCGATAACTTCAGCTACCATAGAGTCGTCATCACCGAAATACAGCTTATTGCCGATACGGATCTTACGGGCAGGGTCTACCAACACATCCCACAGACGGAGTTCTTCATTCAACTCACGCAAAAGGAACACTTCAATACGGGCACCAGTCTTCTCCTTGTTGCCATACAAACGGGCAGGAAATACTTTCGTATCATTGAAAATGAACACATCCTTATCATCAAAGTAGTTCAAAACGTCTTTGAATTCTTTGTGCTCAATCTCACCTGTCTTTCTATGCAGCACCATAAGGCGCGACTCGTCTCTGTACTTTGTAGGGTGCAAAGCAATCTTCTCTTCCGGAAGCTTAAATTTAAATTGCGACAGTTTCATATCTATTCTTTCTTTAAGTTATTCTTCTGTTTCTATCTCTTGAGCGTCTATCCACTCTTTAAAATCCATCGGATCTAGGCAATCTTCCAACCGGACATCACCTACACGGGTACGTTCCAAAGCCGTAAGATGGGCGCCACTGTTCAGCGCTTCACCAATGTCGCGGGCCAAGGCACGGATATAAGTACCTTTACTGCATACCACACGGATCTTAATTTCCGGCAGATTACATTCCAGCAACTCTATCTCGTCAATCACCAGCAATTTCGGTTTCAACTCTACTTCTTCACCCTTACGTGCCAGGTCATAGGCGCGTTTGCCATTTACCATACAGGCCGAAAAGGCGGGGGGAACCTGTTGTATCTCACCGATAAATGTCTTCAACGTTTCTTCCACCAACTCCCGCGTGATATGCTCAGTAGGGTAAGTGGCATCTATCTCGTGTTCCAAATCGTAAGAGGGGGTAGTGGCACCCAATTGAATGGTAGCGACATACTCCTTCGTATGATACTGGAACTCTTCTATTCTCTTCGTAGCCTTGCCCGTACAGACAATCATCACCCCTGTTGCCAAAGGATCGAGCGTACCGGCATGGCCTACTTTCAACTTCTTTACTTTCATCCGCCGGCAGATGTGATAACGCGCATGTCCCACAACCTTGAACGATGTCCATCCCAGCGGTTTATTGAAATATAATACTTCTCCTTCTTTAAACTTCATCCGTTATCCTTGCATTTGTGACAGTACGATGGTTACGATACCGGCTATTGCACAATAAACAGCGAAGTATACCAGTTTTCCTTTCTTCACAATATTAATCATCCACTTACAAGCCAGACAACCCGCCACAAAAGCTGCAATAAATCCTATCAGCAATGATAACGTTGAAATGCTTCCGGCAATGTCTTCTCCTCTCATCAACTTGATACCATCCAGCAGCCCTTCACCCAATATCGGAGGCATTACCATCAGGAAAGAGAATTGAGCCAGCTTTGCTTTATTGTCACCCAGCAACAATCCGGTTGCAATCGTGGTACCGGAACGTGAAAGTCCGGGAAGCACCGCACAAGCCTGAGCCAAACCTATAATGAACGCATCTTTCATGGAGATGTTCTCCTTCTGCTTCGGTTTATAGTAATAAGAGAATGACAGCAAAGCAGCCGTTACCAGCAACATGCAACCTACAATCAGCAGGCCTGAACCGAAAACTGCCTCCACCTCATCTTTAAAGAATACACCCACAATACCGATAGGCACCATAGATATCAGGATATTGATTACATAACGTGTTTCATCATTCATCTGAAACTTAAACAGTCCCTTGAAAATCCATTCGATTTCTTTCCACAAGACCACCATTGTACTGAACACCGTAGCTACGTGCACTACCACCGTAAATGCCAAATTTTCCTCTCCCTGAATACCAAACAATGCCGAACCGATAGCCAAATGTCCGCTACTACTTACCGGCAAATACTCTGTCAATCCCTGGATCAAGCCCAGGATGAGCGCCTCAAACCATTCCATGTAGTTGATTTATAAATTATAATTTATGAATTATGATAGGGGACACATGCCCGCACATAGCTTTTTATTCTTTTATTCCTTCATTATTCATTTGTTTATCACGCGGTTTGCGCAATACGGCGTATATCATGAGCAAAAAACCCACAAGACATACCACGGGAGCTACTTTAATACGTCTCGCACTAAAAATATCCGGTTCAAAGTGCGTCGGGGTAGACACCGGACCGGTCATCAGGATAAAACCGATAATCACCACCGCCATTGCAACGGCAAGCAGGATAAAGTTAGTTTTATCGAAAGCAAATTTCTCTTTACTCATCTCTTTATTTATGATTTAATTGTTTACAATTTAACTTCACTCAAAACATCTCTTATTCCTCTATTAACGTATAAGCTGTAATGTTCAATACTATATATAATAAAGCGTACTCGCCTTCATCCGCAGGAACTTATTGATGGACAGGTATGCACAGAACCACGTGATACACACTCCAAATACAAGCACCGATACGGAAACCAGCAACATGACATTGGGTGTGATAACACTGATCAGGTCAGGCTCATACACCACCAACCAATATGCCGCAGCCCACAGAACACCATCGGCAATGACAGCCGCCAACACACCGATCCAGAAGTTACGCCACAGGAACGGACGCCTGATAAAACTCCAACTTGCACCTACCAGCTTCATCGTATGAATCAGGAAGCGTTTAGAGTAAATAGTCAACCGGATGGTATTATTAATCAATGCAAAGGAAATGAAAGCCAGTAATACAGCCAATCCCAACAACATCAAACTGATATTACGGATATTCTCATTAACCATATTTATCAGGTCTTCCTGATAACGCACTTCCTGTACATTGGTATTCTTCTTTATCTCTTTTTCTATTTTGGCAATACTGTCGGTATTCGCATAATCGGAGTGCAGCTTCACTTCGATAGAAGCATGAAGAGGATTGTATCCCAGAAAATCCTGCGGATCTGTCCCCATCGCCTCAATCTGTTCACGAAGTGCCTGCTTCTTCGAAATATACTCCGTAGACCGTACGAATACTTCCTTATCCAGTCTTTTTTGTAACTTCAGAATATCCGTTTCCTTCATATCATCGCTGATGATAATAGAGAAATTGATATTCTCCTTTACATACACAGAAAGATTGTGAGCAGTCAGTACGAAAAACACCACCAATCCCAGCAGCAATAACACCAGCGTCGTACTGATGCTGGAAGTAATGAACTGCATATCAAAATAGGATACGGAATTATTCTTGCTTTTCGTCTTCATGCCTTATCATCTTACCATTTTATCATCTTACCACCTCATATCTTATTTCTGCTTCTTCCTGAATACATAAATCATCGAGCTGCTTCGCTCCTTGCTCGCCAACGTGCTGAACCACGCCAACGTACCACTGAGTATCCCCCGGAAGAAAGACATCGAATGTCCCATATACTTTTCGCTTAGCATCGACACATAGAATGCATCAAACGGCATCGGATGGCGTGCAGCCAATATAAATTCATGCTTTGCTCCCAATCTCTGAATAGTGCCGGGCGTAAAATGCCATAAATGACGGGGAACATCGTAGGCAGCCCAGTGCGCACCATATTTCTTCGCATCATACGAGGAGCAATTGGGCACGGCAATAATCAACACGCCTTTCTCCGTCAACAGGCTATTCAGTGTATCCCACGTTTCATTCAAATGTTCCAGATGTTCCATGACATGCCACAAAGTGATGACATCAAAACTTCCGGGAGCAAAATCCTGTAATGCGGTATCGGGTTTCACATCCAGACCGAAATGTTCTTTGGCAAAAGCACGCGCCTGCGCATTCTTCTCCACTGCTTCCACCTGCCAGCCCCGCCGCTTCATGGTATCGGCAAAATATCCTGTTCCCGTACCGATATCCAGCAAACGTCCTTCTTTCCGGTGTGCTTCACGAGCCACCAGACGTGCCTTGCGCCCCAGCATATAACCACGCACCCAATGGTACGCCTTATTCATAAGCCCCTTTTTCGTATCAGAATGGGAAATATAATCGGGAGTCTCATAATATTTGCCTATCTCAGCCTCCACAGGAAAATCTTGCGTAAAGAGAAAGTCGCAATCCTGACAGCGGCACAGATAAAATGCCTCGCTGGAAGCATAATGGTCTATGCAAGTCATAGCACGCTCTATATGCGCACTACCACATACCGGACAGACTTTTATGGTGAGTTTATTCATTGAACGTTCTGCAATAATGAAGTGCAGCCTGAACTGAACAGACCGCACTATACCCGAATTTGGTGCAAAATAACAAATAAAAAGTGACGCATCGGGCTTTCTTTAAGGAGATTTAATAAAAGAGAAGTTTAAACACTTGTTTTAAATAAAAAAAACATATATTTGTCGGTACAAGAACACTTCAATCACATACTATCATGAAAAACGCTTTACTCTCCTTACTTTTTTGCTTCTGCTGTTTTCAGCTATTCGCTGACGGACAAACTATTCTACCGAACCGGAAATTCGGCAAACCTACCATGGAAGAACTGAACATGGCTGTTTATGAACCCGACTCCAGCGCCACCGCCGTTATCCTGTGTAAGCTGACTGACATCAGTTATAAATGGGGAATAGAAAGCTTCCGGCTGGTTTCTGAGTATAAAGTAAAAATAAAGGTACTCAAACCGGAAGGAACCTCCTATGCCGATGTCATCATTCCCTACTACGAACTGCCTAATAACGCCATGAAAGAAAATATAATCGGACTGGATGCCAGCGCCTACAACCTGGAAAACGGAAAAATTGTACGTACCAAAATGAAGAAAGATGTAGTTTTCAAGGAGCGTGTGGGCGAAAGCCGGATGAACCTGAAATTCTCCATTCCGCAGGTGAAAGCCGGAACGCTGATAGAGTATGAATACCGGGTAGAGTCCGATTTCTTCTTCAGTATCGACAGTTGGAAAGCACAAAGTGATATTCCTATCTTATATACCGAATATAATGTCACCATACCCGAGTATTTCAAATTCAACATAGAGATGCACGGTGCGGAAAAGCTGGAAACCGTAAACGAAAACGCTTCCCTCAACTTATCCATCGGATCGCAATTGCTCCGATGCTCCGGGACGCATCTGAACTTCCAGGGCAACCAACTCCCCGCTTTGAAAGACGACAGTCATGTGTGGTGCGCAGATGACTACTGCACACAAGTAAACCTGGAATTGCAGGGAATTGATTTCCCCGGTTCCCTCTACAAATCGTTCACCCAAAGCTGGGAACAGATTGACGAAACATTACTGAAGGACTCGGACTTCGGTAGCAGACTGAAAATGAACAATCCGTTCAAAGAAGAAATGACTGCCCTGCATCTGGAACAAATGAAGGGAGCGGACGAAAAGATATGTGCCATCTACACGTTTCTGAAAAACAAAGTGAGATGGAATGAGAAATATGCCTTATATAGCAAATCACCCAAGCAAGTGCTGAAAGAAGGCACAGGCAGCAATGCCGACATCAACTTTATCCTTATCAGCATGCTGAAAGATGCCGGAATACCCGCCTATCCGGCAGTAATGAGCCGCCGGGATATGGGCATACTTCCTTATAGCCATCCCAGCATCCAGAAACTAAATACATTTGTCGTAGCCATCAGCCCTACAGACAGTACTTTGGTTTATCTGGACAGTTCCGTAGAAAATGGCTACCTTAATGTCCTCCCTCCTGTACTGATGACCAACCGTGCACGTATTATCGCTCCGGACAATCACAGTCAGTGGGTCAGTCTGGAAAATGTAGGGGCAAACCTGCTGAGATCAAGCGTGAAGGCCGGAATTTCTTCTGAAGGAGTTGTTACAGGCACACGTGAAACTGTTTATATAGGTCAGTATGCCTCCCGTTTGCGTAACAAATACCGCACAGCCAAGGACAGTACCGAGTTTGCCAGTAAACTGGCTTCCGAAGAAAACATACAGGTGAAAAAACTCCAGATGGAAGGGAGAACCCACTTCTCACCGCAAGTGTATGAACTGGTAGAATTTGAAAAGCAGTACACTGTTAACGATCAGTTCATTTACGTCAATCCGCTTGTATTCCTACATGTCTCCGAATCTCCCTTCAAACAGTCGGAACGGAAACTTCC
>ULRK01003077.1_pt1 | contig 12470 bp, 8 predicted proteins | sample 1955341 | NCBI WGS metagenome assembly ULRK01 (sample SAMEA4835680, study PRJEB28245) | human gut metagenome | biome: gut microbiome; material: fecal sample | place: Denmark | collected 2008
CCTTAATTCAACTGATGTAGAAAGCATGGCAAAACAGCAATTTAAAAATGGCGACATTGTACTTTCCCTTGATCCCGCTAACACAAATGCGGAAGATCGCCCCGCCGGGATCAATACACTTCAAATGAAAAATCCATTGGATGAAGTTTTGGAAGAAACGATTTTAGATATGGATGGCGTAAAGAATATTGAATTTATACAGGGCTGTGTTTCAAATATGGAATTTCCCACTCCTTTCAAGGATGGTAACAGCCATTTCTTTACCCAAATTGGAATCCCCGAAAATCAGTACGAGGCCTTTTCGCAAGGACTAATTGAGGGAACCGCAGACCGTCAGAAACTTATCAATGGAAAAGGAGTTATCGTTGATAATTCAACCAAGTTGTTAAGCGACTATTATAATTACACCCCTCAAATTGGCGATATAGTCAAAGTGGAAACAGCGGATGGACAATGGGAAGAATTTACTGTAATGGGGATCGGGAAAGCTCCTAATCTAGGTGGGGATTCAGCTTCTTTCTATTTTCCGCAGGAACTCTTACCTATGATGAAAGAAAATGTTTCCAACTTCAATATGACCTGCATTGTAGATGTAGAAAGAGATCAGCTTACAGAAGTTGAGAATGAGATTTTCAAGTTGGCAGAAAGTCGTGGAGGGATAGAAGTTTTCAGTATCAGTGATATTATTACTTATCTGCAAGAGGAAATGAATAATATAAAGATGCCGTTATATGGATTGGTATTTTTTATTGCTGTTTTCGGGCTGATCAGCCTTATCAATACGTTGATGACAAACATTATATCAAGGCAACAGGAATTTGGTGTTTTACAGTCTGTGGGATTGAGCAGTAAGCAATTCTCCAAAATGCTGCAAACAGAATGTTTCTATTATGTTTCTGGTACGGCTATTCTAACTTTAACGATTGGAACTTTAGCAGGCTTTGTACTCTGCAAAGTTTTCAATCAGGTTGGGACATTCGGGACATTGACTTATCATTTTCCAGTTTTAGAAATAAGCATATATTTTGTAGCGCTTTTCTTAATACTGGCAGCTTATTCCCTTTTCTCTGTCCGATATTGCAAAAGACATTCTGTGATCGAGCGTATAAAGACAATAGAGTAAATTTTTCTTTATCAAAAAAATATGTTTTCTGTAAATATCGGGACATTGTAACAGTTTACCCTGATTTTCAATAGAATTTTTGAGGTGCTATAACATTTCGTAGACATTTGAGTTTTACAATGCTCTTATTAACTAAGGAGGTGGCAGGCTATGACTTGGCCTTTTGAAAATAATACAAATGGAATTGTCAAGAATCTGGCGAAGAGAAATTTAAAAAGCGAAAAACGAAGAAATATCATGGTAATCATATCAGTAGTTTTAGCCGCTTTTTTAATCAGTCTTTCTGGTTTGGTTGGAGTCTCACTGATGCAAACAGAAAAGAAGAAAGTGATAGATACTTACGAGGCAACTTATGTACAGGTTGATGAAGCACATATAGAAGAGTTAAAACAGGTACCGGATTTTGCACGTGTGGGAGAATACTATATGTACGGGAAGGAATCTTCTACACAGGGATTTAATGGCTTCTTTGCTTATGCTGATAAAGAAACCCTGTATATGGCACGTTCCCAGATGAAATTGGCAGATGGAGATTTACCGATAGAGAAAAATGAAATTGTAGTAAGTAAAGAATGGCTTTCTAAATTCTCCCCAGACTGCCATATAGGTGATTCTGTTACCTTGGATACGGAAAGTTTTTCAGGGGAGTATACTATTTCAGGCATTTTAGATACAACAGGGCAAGAAAAACAAAATATGTACTATTTTCTTATCTCAAAAGAAATGCTGGAGCAGTGTAAGAAGTATGAACCTGACGGATTCTTTGCCTATGTACATCTGAAAAATGTAGATCAGTTAGACGGAGAACTTATTAAATCTTATGTTCAGAAGATCAAAGAGGAGTTACAGATACCTGGAGTCGGATTTCAGGATGCTTATTTCCGTTATATTGACGGAGACATTTCCATGGAGAATGTTTTGCTGCTTATGGCTTTTGCCGGTATTGTTTTGGTAGGCGGATGTGTTGTAATCCAAAGTATTTTCCGCATCTCCATTATTGATAAAATAAAAAGTTATGGACAGCTTCGGACTATTGGTGCTACCAAAAAGCAAATTATGCGTATTGTAAAAAAAGAAGGACATTCTCTGGGGTGGAAGGGGTTGTCTATCGGGATTTTGCTTGGTTTAGGAGTAACACTCTTGTTGTTTCCTAGAGGTTTTTCTCTTTTAGGCTATCTTTTAGTGATTGGATGTACAGTATTGATCTGCTGGACAATGATTTGTCTGTCTATCCGAAAGCCAGTGAAATTAGCCGCAAATATTTCACCGGTTGAAGCAGTTCGTTTTACTTCGCCTCAGAAGAAGATAAAGAACCGAACAAAGAGAAAAAAGATTAGTCCTTGTTCTCTCGGAATGCTGAACTTTCGTAGGGATTGGAAAAAAACAGTCAGTATTGTGTTTTCTCTAAGTTTGGGCGGGATTCTGCTTTTAGCTGTTAGTTCTTTGCTGATTCTGCAATCGCCGGAAAAACTGGCAAGACAGCACTTTAAAAATGGGGATTATAAGATTTATATGGATTCGGATAAGGAACATATTGATCTTCTCAAACAGGGAAATCCATTGAATGAAGAATTGAAACAGGAAATCCAGGATATTGATGGAGTGGAAGAGATTCTGGTCACAAGGAAATCAGCAGGTTTTGAAGCCACTTTCCATGGAATTACTGCTCATGGTACTTGCGACATGATCACTAGAGAAAATAGGGAACTTCTGGTACAAACTGTTTTAGAAGGGAGTATGCCTGGCGACAATGGTATTTTATTGAAAGACAATTATCGTGATTTTGATGGAAAAGAAAAAGTGGGGGAAACCATAGAACTTTCATTGGGAGAGAAAACGATTCCTGTAACCATATCAGGTTTTTTTGATGGAAAAAAAACTATCTTTGCCAGTGGACATGGTCCAATCGGAGTGGATGGACCAATGATGTTTTTGCCGGAAAAACTGTTTCAGGAGTTAATACCAGATGTAACTAATTTTGATTACTCCTGGGATATTGTCTGCGATCCGTATAAATCGGAAAAAGTGGGAAAGGCTTTGGAGAATCTTGTTGTTTCGCATACTGATACTGGTTTAGATACCTTTGAGGATAAGGTAGATAGTTATGGGTATATGAATGTAGTATATGGCATAATGCAGGTGATTTCATGGTTCATCTTTTTGTTTGGTGTGATTAATCTTATCAATACAACACTTTCCAATCAATATTCGCGGAGACAAGAAAATAGTGTGCTGTGTTCTGTCGGGTTAGCTCCGAAACAATTGACACAAATGGCTGTATGGGAAGGAATGGGGTATGTAGTTAGCAGTATTTTGCTTATGCTTGCTATTGGGCTGCCAATTACTCTTCTGGTATGGAGGAAATTTAGTATTAGTTCTTACGCTGGACGAATCCTTCCTTACGAATTTCCATGGTTGCAGATGGGAGTATATGTAGTAGTACTTGTGACCGTAGAGTTCATTTTGTCCATTTGGACAATCCACAGGCAGAAAAAACAATCCCTGATTGAACAAATGCGGGCAATGGAATAAGAGAAAAATGCTTTTGCTGAAAAGTGTGGAACATTTTGGCAAAAGCATTTTTTTATGGAAAACATTTTTTCCTGAAAGAAAATAGGATATAATCAATCTATGTTTTGAAATGATATTATCAGAAAAACGGTATTTAGGACATTTCTGTAACATTTGAGGTTTAAAATAGCGACAAGTTTAGAAGATGGGAAAGGAAGAATCTGGATTGAGGAAAATTTTAATTGTAGAAGATGATAAAGTACTAAATAAAACACTGGCTTATAATCTTACTGCGGATGGTTATGAAGTAACTTCTGCATACAGTTTTCTGGATGCAGTAGAACGATTGAAAGAGAGTGAATTTGATATCGCTCTGTTGGATATTAATCTGCCGGATGGGAACGGTCTGCATTTATGTGATGAAATCAGAGGAAGAGGGCAGCATACCTATATTATGTTTATCACAGCAAATGATAAAGAAGGCGATATGCTGAAAGGCTATGAAGCCGGATGCACAGATTATATTACAAAACCATTTTCAGTGATGGTTCTCTGCAAAAAGGTAGCCGCTGTTTTTGCAAATATGGAATTGCGGACACCAAAGCATGATGTATTTGAGGATGAAGTTTTGAAAATTGACTTTTCCGAGCAGAGTGCGGTTTTGGAGGGAAAGGTGATAGAGTTTACACCAAAAGAATACCGTACCTTATTTTTATTTGTAAAAAATCCGCACATTATATTAACGAAGCGGCAACTGATTGAGAAGTTGTGGGATATTGATGGGGATTTTGTAGATGAGCATACGCTTACTACCATTATCAGCCGGATTCGCAAAAAGATTGAAACAGATGAGCGAAAATATATTAAAACTGCTTATGGAATGGGGTATCAATGGATAGGCGGTGAATCACGATGAAATTACAGAATTTATCAACCAGAGCTTTTCTGCGGCTGATCGTTGGAGGTGCTTCACTGACATCGATTCTTTTGTTGTTCATCCTTTATGCCTTCACAAAAGATATAAGGATGATACTTGGTGGTTTCAGCGTGATGATCCTTCTGTTTCTATGGGGTGCAGTCTTTTTGCATTATTTCCAGAAGAAACTATCGGTATTTACAGATGGACTATGCCGAACATTAGATGAAATGATGGACAGTACCGTTCGTCCGCAAATAAATTATGAAGCAGAAACACTGTTAGCACGCATCAGCCATCGTCTGGAAAGATTATATCATGTAATGCAGGAAACCCGGCATAAAGTAGAAGAAGAAAAAGCAGAATTACAGTCTTTGGTATCTGATATTTCACATCAGACCAAAACACCGATAGCAAATCTAAAAATGCTCAATGACACAATGTTGACCAGAAGAATTACTGATGAGACACGTAAGGAATTTTTACATGCTACTGCCAGTCAGTTAGATAAACTGGACTTTTTGATTCAGGGAATGGTGAAAACATCACGATTGGAAACTGGAGTGATCACCTTGGAAAAGAAAGAATCAGATATTGCGGATACACTTGTAGATGCGATAAATGGGGTTCTTGCTCCTATGGAAAGAAAGCATCTTCATTTATCCGTAAATTGTCCTGAAAATTTAACAGTTTCACATGACAGTCGCTGGACCTCAGAAGCATTGTTTAATCTTTTAGACAATGCAGTAAAATATACTCCGGAAGGAGGTGACATTCACGTAACAGTACAGGACTGGGAGATGTATTTGGAAATTGCCGTAACGGATACGGGAAGAGGCATTCCGGAAAGTGTCCAGGCAACTATTTTCAAACGATTTTATCGGGAAGAAGCTATACATGATGTGGATGGGATTGGAATAGGATTATATCTGGCACGTGAGATTATCACTATGCAAGGTGGCTATATTACAGTTGAATCAGAGGTGGGAAAAGGCTCAACTTTCTCTATATTTCTTCCTCAAAGATAATGAAACGGCGGTCTGTTTATTCAGACTGCCTTTTTTGAAAAATTTTTTAAAAAAAGATTTTTAGGACATTTCTGCAACATTTGACCTTTACCATATACTCATCAAACAAAGAAAGGAAGTAGTGATTATGACAATTTTACAGACAAAGGATTTAAAAAAATATTATGGCACAGAACCTAATATAACTCGTGCTTTAGATGGTGTAAATTTTTCTGTTGAGCAGGGAGAATTTGTAGCAGTGGTAGGAACTTCGGGTTCTGGAAAATCCACGTTGCTTCACATGATGGGAGGATTGGATACTCCAACATCAGGAAGTGTAGTTGTAGCAGGGAAGGAACTGGCTAAAATGAATGATGAACAACTTACTATTTTTCGCAGGAGGAATATCGGTTTTATCTTCCAAAATTACAATCTGGTTCCGATTTTAAATGTTTATGAAAACATTGTCCTTCCGGTAGAGTTAGATGGAGATACCGTAGATCAGAAATTTATGGATGAAGTTGTTACTATGCTGGGATTGGAAGATAAGCTGAAAAGTATGCCAAATAATCTTTCCGGTGGTCAGCAGCAGAGAGTGGCGATTGCAAGAGCATTGGTTGCTAAGCCTGCAATTGTGTTGGCCGATGAACCTACAGGTAACCTTGACTCCAAAACCAGTGCGGATGTTTTAGGACTACTTCAGAGAACCAGTAGAGAGTTCGATCAGACATTGGTAATGATTACACATAACAATGCTATTGCACAGCTTGCTGATCGTATTGTGAGGATTGAAGATGGAAAAATAGTAGGATAGGGGTTGATTTATATGACGTTACCTTTTGAAAATGATACAACAGAAATAATTCGTAAAATCGTTTCTGCACAATTAAAACATGATAAATTAAAAAAATATCTCTCTATTTTTGCAATTTCTCTTGCAACATTTTTAATGACAGCAGTATTATTGCTTGTTTCAGGGATCATAGAAGTGAATACAAATGGTGGAAACAGTATTACAGGTTCTTATCATGCCCTTGTTTCTGGTCTTACAAAACAACAATATGAAAAATTATCTGCGGATGAACGAATAGAAAAATTAGGATTTAATGCATTAGTAAAAAGTGCTTCTTACGATGGCTTACAATTAAATATTTCTTGTTCCAATGAAGATAGTTTAGTGTTAAATGGATTATCTGTTTCTGAAGGGAACATGCCACAGAAGAAAAATGAAATTTTAGTTGAAAAAGATTATCTGTCAAAACAGGGGATCGATGCGAAAATTGGCGATAAAATTGTTTTGCCGGGAGAAAACAATCAAGAAAGACAAGAGTTTGTTATTTCCGGTTATATAAAAACTTCTGCGAAGGGAACAGATCGTTCTTTGTATGCAGCTATTGTTTCTATGGAATATTTTCTTGACATAGATGGTTGGAATACCTTATCGCCAATGGCAATGTTTCGTTTAAAATCCCAATATGCCTCTGAAAGTGAACAGATTCAAAATGAGATTACAAAAATCTGTAAAGAAGCGGGTATTTTGCAGTCACCATCTATCAATCATGCTTATTTGGAACTAAGCCAGCCATCTGTTTTATTGGTGATAGCAGGAATTGCCGGATTAGCCATTGTTATTATGGCAGGAATTTTGGTTATTTACTGCATATTTTATATCTCTATTATCAATTCTATTCGTGAATATGGCCAGCTTCGTACCATAGGCATGACAGAAAAACAGATTAAAAGATTAGTGTACAAAGAAGGAACTTCTTTATCCTTGATAGCAATACCGATAGGTCTTATAGTGGGAACATTTTTATCGTATTTTTTGGTTCCGCAGGGATTCCAATTTAAAAATTTACTTTGGGCGTATCCTATTGTTATATTGTTTTCTTATATGACAGTACGGTTATCTATTAGAAAACCAGCAGTTATTGCAGCAAGCGTATCTCCGATAGAGGCGTATCGATATGAGACGGGCTCAAATTATGGGTATAAGCATAAAGGAAAAAAGATAACTCCTATTTCATTGGCGAAAGAGCAGATTATACGAGATAAGAAAAAGAATGTTCTAACGATTACATCTCTGGTTTTAACAGGAGTATTGTTGTTTGGAGCCTCTTCGATACTTTCCTCTATTAACGCAAGGGATATGGCATTGTCTGGATTTTCATTAGGACAATTTTATATTCGAATACAGGATCAGGAATTAAGAGAAAATGCTTTAGAAACTGTTGAGAGCAATAGTCCATTTACAGAAGAAGCATATAGCGCTCTCAGTCAAGTGAGTGGTGTAAAACAAATAACAACAATTACCAATCTTCCGGTGTCTAATGACTTAAATGCAAAAGAATCAAATGGGGCAATCGTTGGATTTGACGAAACCGATATGGATTTAATCAGAGAATGTAATTTAGGTAAATCTATTCCAGAATATCAAGAAATAACATCTCAAAATCAGATTATTATTGGACGTCCAAGTGATTTTGAAGAATATTTTGGAATACAGCCGGAAGTTGGAAATTCTATAAAATTGAAAGTGTTTGACGGCACAGAGACAAAAGAGATGGAGTTCTCAATTGCTGCCGTATTGGATGAAAGTAAAATCGGAAATAATGGAGATAAAATTGATATGCTGTTACTTCCAAATGATTCTATGAAAAAAATCACCTCATCTAATATGACATATCAGTGGGTAATTTGTGTGGATGAAAAGATGGAGCAACAAGCAGAAAAAGAAATTAGACAGATTCTTGTGGCAAATCCACGATTAGCTGTTACTACATTATCTGGAGCTATTGCCCAAAATGAGAATTTCTTACAAGGAATGATTTTGGCACTTGCTGTAATTATTGGATTTATCAGTTGCTTTGCAATTATGAATTTACTAAACACCATTTTTACCGGTGTGATTGTTAGGCAAAAAGAATTTGCTCTCATGCGTTCCGTAGGAATGACACAAAAACAGCTTACAACCATGGTATGTTGTGAAGGGTTGCTTATTGTTTCTATCGGATTGATTTTGTCTTTGATTGTTGGTGGTTTTATCGGTTATCTTCTTTGCGCTTTATTAAAAAATGGATTGATGACGTACTTAAATTATCAGTTCCCATTTAGTGTGACGTTGTTTTATTGTGCGCTAGTTGTGATTTGTTCTTTGTTGGTATCAGAAATTGCGTTAAGGCATCAAAAAAATATGTCTCTTATTGAACTTTTAAGGAGGTGACACATATGACGCTACCTTTTGAAAATGATACAAAAACCATAATAAAGCGTATTTCGGGCAGGAATATATCAGCAAATCGAAAAAGAAATATCTTTATTATTATTACGATTGCACTTGCGAGTACATTATTATCTGCAATTACCCTTTATGGATTTGGAATTACACAGAAAACAAAAAATCTAAATAAAAAAACAGCACAGATTGTATATCATGCAATTTCAGAAAAAGAGGGTTCGGAATTATACAAAGAAAAAGAGATCGCGTGGATTGGAGAATTTTTCAATGCATTTTCTGAAGAAATAAACCATTCAACCGTAAATTTTACTTACGCAAATGCAGATATGCTAAAATCTCAAAGTATGCCTTATTCGGGAAAGTTACCAACTGCGGAAGATGAAATTGTAGTACAGGAATCTTTTTTGGACAGCTTGGGGTATTCAACTGAATTAGGACAGACAATTAAAATACCATTTTCTGACGGGATGAATCATGATTTCAGGTTGACAGGAATCTTAAATGTTAAAACCGGAGATATTGGACGATATACAGCTATTATATCGAAAGAATTAGTGAAACAACAGTATGGAAATAATACAGTTATAGATTATTACCTTGGATTAAAAGACGCTCAAAACATGAGCGAAGAAGATGCTACGGAATATGCAGACACTCTTGCAAAACAATTACACATCCCCGATGATAATGTGATTGTTCGCTCCACTTATTTTAATGTGAAGAGCGAAAATTCTGGAAGTGAAATGCTATTTTATTTCGTGATTGGATTTGTAACCTTTATTGGCTCCGGCATTGTGATCTATTCCATTTTTTATATTTCCGTTGCAAGCAATATACGTAACTATGGGCAGCTTCGCACGATTGGAACAACGAAACGGCAGATTAAAAAAATGGTTTACCGAGAAGGAAAGTTACTTGCTGCTGTTGGGATTTCCATTGGTTTGATTATAGGTAATGTAATCGGATATTTTCTGATTCCGGAGGGCTGGTACTGGCTGACTTCTTTATGTGTGACGATTGGGTGTGGGTTCTTTGCTTTTACAATGGTAATGCTCTCTATTCATACTCCTGTAAAAAAAGCTGCCGCAGTATCTCCAATGGAGGCTCTTCGATATTCGGATTATAAAGGAAAGCCTAAAGAAAGTTCGGCGCTGTACCGAAAAATAACGCCTGCATCACTTGCTAAAATGAATCTGTCCAGGCAAAAAACAAAATCTATATTAACCATATTTTCACTCGCATTTGGAGGCGTGTTAGTTGTATTGATTTCAACGATATTAGTTTCCTATGATGGAGTTGCAGAAGCGCGTGGGAGGGATTTTTCAAAAGGCGAATTTAATATTAACCTTAATGCTAATCAATCCTTTGATACTGCAAAAGTTTCGTTGACTAAATTACAACAAAAAAATATGCTGAATGAAAATTTTGTAAAAACAATCAAAGCTATCGATGGTGTTACCGGAATCAAGCGGTGGTATTATACGGACGCAGAATATCGTGTAAATGGAATTTCTGGAGATTGGATTCAGGGATTTAGTCAAGATGAACAATCTGATTTAGAAAAAAATCTCATAAAAGGAACTGCTGATTATGATGAATTGATTGCGGACAAAGGAATTATCCTATTACAAGAACGTGCAGATCTCAATGGAATGGATGTTGCTTTAGGTGATACAGTAGAAGTTGATTACGAAAATGTATCCGGTGATATTATGACGAAAACTTATACTGTGAAAGGCATAGTAAGCGATTATAATTATACGGGATTCGATAAATGTTTTTCTCTCCCGGAACAACTTATAAATGAGGGAACTGGGATGGATTGCACAGGTACTATTTCCGTAATTACAGACAAAGATAAATTCGATACCATTGAAACTTCATTAAATCAGCTGATAGATAAAAACAGTGATTTGGTTATGGATACCATAGAAGAAAGCGTAAATTATTATAATAGAAATCAGCAACTACCTTTCGGTGCATTTCTGATAGTAGCTATCATTGTTGTGTGTTTTTCGCTGATCAATCTCGTAAATACAACCATTACAAATTTTTTGTCTCGGAAGCAGGAAATTGGAATGTTACAGGCGATTGGTTTAAGTAAAAAACAACTCATCCGAATGCTTTGCTATGAAGGCATGATTTATTCACTCTTTGCTGTGCTTGTAACATTGATTTTAGGAGTTGGACTTGGAAGTTTATGTATTCAGATCATGCGGTCATTAAATCCATATTTTTTCTATTCATTCCCATGGCCGGTTGTATTGATATATTCGGCTGTTCTGTTGGCTGTTCAGCTGATATTAATTGCATATACAACGGGAAATTTGAAAAAGCAATCTCTTGTTGACCAAATCAGAACAATGGAATAAAACGAATTGGAGCAGGGAAACTTGATCCAATTATATAATAAACTACAATATTTTTTGAAATTAGGACATTTCTGTGACATTTGTATTTTACAATATGACTATAGAAAGTAGGTGTCCTTTATGAATAAAAATAATATCATAGATAATGGCGAATACCATATTTCACGAAATAAGATTAAAGAAATGTGTATCATGCCCGCCTTTATTATGAAGGAAATAATAAAAGTGATAAAAGAAAACCAAACGACAGATATAGCAATACCACTTTGGAGGGTAGTGCCAGGAGAATATGAAGAATACGCATATCAGATATTAAATTCCAATGCAGATAAGGAAAGATTTGATTATCCATATATATCACACAGACCTTTCCGATACGGTGATGTTTATTGGATTATGGAACATCAATTACAGGAATTGGAAGTAAATGGGAATAGGTGCTTTGAAGAAGCTCATTTTATACCGGACGAAGCAATAATTCATGTGAAGTGCAGCGAGTATTTCTTCAGGTGTTGTAAAGAAGCAAAAAGGATTTTTTACGACTATGCAAAAAATTATGTGGAGGAACTGATATGCTAAATACATTGATCGGGGTGTGAAGAGAAACAGAATTATAGTAATTGTGGATGAAAACGAATTGACATGGGAAAGTCTGGGCTTTTTGAAGCAACAGGCAGAGATTTATCAAGCAACAGGAATCCAGGATGCTCTTTCACATCTTTCAGTTTGTTCTTATCACTTGATTTTGATTGCATTACAACAAGAACCGGAAGCAATATGTCAGTTTGTAGAAACAATCCGAAAGCTAGTGATAACCCCTATGATTGTCTTATTATCTGAACATGCTGAAATAAGAAGTAAAATCATTCACTTAGGGGCAGATGCGGTATTGATACAACCATGTGCAGCAGAAGAAATCGGTTTGCAGGTGTATGCATTGATTCGCCGTTACACAGAATGGAAGTCGGAAAGAAAAGAAGAAAATCCGATACTGGTTGGGAAACTGGAAATTTTTCCATTTCAAAGAAATGTGAAATGGGATCATAAAATAGTCCCGGTTGTAAAAAGAGAGTTTGATTTCCTTTATCTTTTAGCATCTACACCGGGAAGAGTATATACATACTGTGTGAACAGGGCTACGAACTGCAAAAGGGCCAGATGGATTCCTTTGTGAAAAGCGAGATTGAAAGTGAGATTGCCGTTGCCAACGCCCAGCGGCAGATTGCGCAGAATCCGGCAGCGGAGCCGGTTGTCACGATTCTTTGGAGTGAAAGCCCCCATCTGAAAGACGGCCAGCAAATGC
>ULRK01002575.1_pt1 | contig 12227 bp, 13 predicted proteins | sample 1955341 | NCBI WGS metagenome assembly ULRK01 (sample SAMEA4835680, study PRJEB28245) | human gut metagenome | biome: gut microbiome; material: fecal sample | place: Denmark | collected 2008
CCCTGGTAGGTACCGGTATAACCCAGCATGCCGCGCACATCGGTAACAAGGCGCGGGTTTTCCAAAAAGGTTTCGGCAATAAATTGGGCGCGCAGGGGGTCGCCGGGCATCAGCACGGTTTTGGCAAAATCGCCGGGGTTGGCGCGGTTGTGTGGGGTAGACATATCAGATACGCTCCTTTATGTTGGATTTTTGCGGCCGGTTGGCCAGCCGCTGTGTTCCATGGTTTGTTTTGCGGCCTATTCCATTTGGGTAGATATATATTTAGTATACCACATTTTTCCGTTTTGTGGTAAACTTAGTATGAATTCACCACAAAGTTTTTCGGGGGTGTTGTTAATGCAGCTGCCTGAGCACTGCACCTTATGCCCGCGGCGCTGCGGGGCCAACCGCGCGGCGGGCCGCACCGGCTATTGCGGCGCGGGGGATACCCTGCTGGCCGCCCGCGCCGCCCTGCACCATTGGGAGGAGCCCTGCCTGAGCGGGGACCCCAACGCCGCGACCGGCAGCGGCACGGTATTTTTTACCGGCTGCACCCTGCAATGCTGCTACTGCCAGAATTACAAGATCAGCCAGCAGGGCCTTGGCAAGCCGCTGACGGCGGAGCGCCTGGCTGAAATTTTTATGGAATTGCAGCAAAAAGGCGCCAAAAACCTGAACCTTGTCACCGCAACGCAATGGCTGCCGTGGGTGACGCAGGCTCTTTATGCCGCCCGCCGCAATGGGTTGACCCTGCCGGTGGCCTATAACACCGGCGGGTACGAAACCGTGGAAACCGTAAAGGCTCTGGCCGGGTATGTGGACATCTGGCTGGCGGATTACAAATATGCCAGCCCTGCCCTGGCGAAAGAGCTTTCCGCCGCGCAGGATTACCCACAGGTGGCGCACGCCGCCATCCGCCAAATGCTGTTGCAGACCGGTGCCCCAGTGTACGATGCCGACGGCTACCTGCAAAAAGGCGTGATTGTGCGCCACCTTGCCCTGCCCGGCCACAGTGATGACAGCCTTGCCGTTTTGCAGCGCCTGGCCGACCTGCGGCAGGAAACCGGCGTGTCGTTTGTGCCCAGCCTGATGAGCCAGTTCACCCCGTTTTACCGCGCCGCAGAGCACGGTTTGGGGCGGCGCATTACCACCTACGAATACCGCAAAGTGGTTGACCGCGCCATCGCCCTTGGCCTGACGGACGGCTACATGCAGGAAAAAAGCAGTGCCCGCGAGGAATACACCCCGCCGTTTGACCTGGAAGGGGTCTGATGCGGTGGCTGCGCAAGGAGGTCTTGTGTGAACATCTTCTCTTTTGTCTATCTGGCGGTGTTCCTGCTGGCAGGCTTTTGCATTGCACGCAGGGCGCTGCCGCAGGCGGGGCTTTCGGTCAGCATTCCGCTGGGGTGCGGGTTCGGGGTCTCACTGCTGGCATTTGTTCCGGCCTGTTTTGCGGTGGTACTGGGTTTCCGGCTGCCTGCCCTTTTGTTGGCCGCAGCTGTTGTGGCCGCGCTGGCCGTTTGGTTGGCGCGGCACGGCACGCCGTTCACCCGTGTACTGGATCCGGACGCCGCCGCTCTGTGGGCCTGTGTGCTGCCCTTGGCTGTTGTTACCCTGTACCTGCTGCACACCCATGTGCTGCATCTGGTAGACGGCAGTTATCACACCGGGCAAAGCTGCTATGGCGATATGGCGATGCACCTGGGATTCATCAAAAACATTGCCGTTACCGGCAAGCTGCCGCCGGTGTATCCCCTGCTGGGCGGCGAGCACCGGTTCGGCTACCCGTTTTTGTGCGAGACCGTTTCCAGCGTTTTTCTGGTGCTGGGGGCAGACGCCCGCACCGCTTACCTGCTGCCCATGCTGGCCGCATTCATCAGCGTGTACGGCATGATGTGGCAGCTGGCGCGGCAGGTGTTGGGCAGCGCGGGCAAAGCTTGCCTGGCTTTTTGGCTGTTCTTTATGGGCAGCGGGTTCGGGTTTGTGTATTTCCTTGGCAGCGCCGAGGCGTTTGCCGGCATCTTTACCGGGTTTTACACCACCCCCACCAACTACACTGCCGAAAACATCGTCTGGGTCAACCCCATCGTGGATCTGCTGATTCCACAGCGGGCCACCCTGTTTGGCTGGTGTGTGCTGTTTCCCGCGCTGTATCTGGTCTGGCGGTTCTGTATGGAGGAGGAAACCCGGCTTTGGCGGTATCTCGCTCTGCTGGTTCTGCCCCTGCCACTGATGCACACCCACAGCGCACTGGCGCTGGTGCTGATCTGCCTGGCGTGCGGGGTGTACACCCTGGTTTGCCGCCCCCGCACCAAGGCCGTGCTTGCCCCATGGGGATGGTTTGCCTTGGTGTGCGGCGTGGTCTGGCTGGTAGAAATGTGGAACACCGTGTTTGCACAATCGCTGGACGGGCAGCACATGCTGCGGCTGCATTTGAACTGGATCAACGGGCAGGATGACGGCACCCTGAAAGACAATTATTTCTGGTTCTACATCAAAAACATCGGCCTTGTCTACCTGCTGCTGATCCCGGCATTTTTCCATGCCAAACCCAAGCAGCGCTGGCTGTACGGCGGCGGGTTGGCCATTCTGGTTCTGGCGGAATTTGTTGTGTTCCAGCCCAACAATTATGACAACAACAAGCTGCTGTATATCTGGCATCTGCTGGGCTGCCTGTTGGTGGCCAGCCTGCTGATGGATTGGTTCAGCAAAGTTCGTGCTATCCCCTGGCGGGCGCTGGGGCTGTGCCTTTGCTGCTTTATCGCCATGTTTGGCAGTGTGCTGACTGTTGGACGCGAAGCGTTAAGCGACTACTGGCAGTGGAGCGCAGACGACATTGCCATGGCGGATTATATTGATGACAATGCGGAAACCGATGCAGTATTCCTGACCAGTGACAGCCACCTTTGCCCGGTGTTCAGCCTGGCCGGGCGGCGCATTTTGTGCGGCTCCGGCAGCTTTGTATACTACCACGGCATGAATTATACCGCTGAATACAACGCCATGCACCAGCTGTACGAGAATCCCGATGAAGCCCCCCTGGCGCAGTGGGGCATTGATTATGTGCTGTTTGACAGCTATGTGTTCAGCAACATCCAAAATGCGGACGAGAGCTGGTATGCAGCGCGCTATCCCCTTTGGTACGAGAACGGCGGCAGCCGCATTTATAAAATCAACGGATAAGTTTGTTCCGTATCAATTTTCCCAACATAAACAATCACTCCGCCGCGGGTCCGGTTTTCAGCTGGTCCTGCGGCGGAGTTTTTAGGCAATACCGCATAATTCTAAGTGCCGATACGGCGAGCGAGGTGCGGCAGCTGCTAAGCCAAAAGCGCAGATAATACTTTGTGTATTATCGAGCATTTTGGCAGCGCAGGTGCCGTGCCGCAGCCGCCGGAGCGGTGCTTAAGCCGTAAGGCGGGAATTATGCGGTATTGCCTTTATTTTATAATTTTTTAAGACGACTTTTTATTGCGCGGCACCCGGCGCTTGGGGGCGGCTTTGCGGGGCTGGTTCTGCTTTTTGGGGGCAGCCTTTTTGGGCTGCGGGTGTACCCGCACAAACTGGATGGGGTTGCCGTTGGGCAGGGTACGCTCTTCCACTTCCAGCACCGGGAAGGACGCCAGGAATTTATTCAGGCTCTTGCTGCCAAAGTTACGCACATCAAAGTCCGGGTAGCGCTTGATGAGCTGGTCTCCCACGCGGGAGGTTCGCACCCAGCCGGTGCCATCGTCCATCTCGTCGATCATATCGCAGACCAGGCGGCAGATGGAATCGCGGTTGATGGCGGTATCGTCCCCCGCGCCAACCTGGGCGGCGGCTTCGGCGGCAGCGGTGGAATCCGCGCTGGCATCCTCGCTTCCACCATGCTCCAAAATCAGGTCAAGGTACTTGAACTGGTCGCAGGCTTTCACAAAGGGACCAAGTGCCTTGCTTTCGCCCATGCCGATGACCAGCTTGCCGGCTTCGCGCAGGCGGGCGGCAAGGCGGGTAAAGTCCGAATCGGACGAAACGATGCAAAAGCCATCCACATTGCCCGCATACAGCAGATCCATGGCGTCAATGATCATGGCGCTGTCGGTTGCATTTTTGCCGGTGGTGTAGCTATACTGCTGGATGGGAATGATGGAGTTGTTCAGCAGCACATCCTTCCAGCTTTTCAGGCGGGCATCAGACCAATCGCCGTAAATACGTTTGCAGGCCGCCACGCCAAAGGACGCAGCTTCATCCAAAATCACCTTTACATATTTGGGGCTGATGTTATCCGCATCGATCAGAACTGCCAGTTTCAGATCCTGCATCGCAGCCTCACTTCCTTACCGGTTTGACCGGGCGGTCAAAGTACATATAAATCTGGCAGGGGATCATGCCGTTATAAATTTTGCGGCGCTTAGCGGCCTTTTTGCCAAAGTGGGCTTCAAAATCAGCATCCGCCGTAATGGCATACAATCCTGCGGTGGGGCTTGCCTGCCACACCTGGCCCAGGGTGCGGGCCAGGGCGGCGGCTTCGGCGGCATCGCCCAGGCGCTCGCCGTAAGGCGGGTTGGTCAGGATGATGGAGCTGGGGCGCGGGGCAAAGTCTTTTACGTCTGCCACCTCAAAGCGGCAGCGATCCCCCACCCCGGCCAGCTTGGCGTTGGCGTTGGCCAGCGCCACAGCGTTGGGGTCAATATCAAAGCCAAAGCCCTCGAACCCGGCATCCAGGCGGGAAGCCGCCAGCGCTTTCTGGCGCTCCTCCGCCCAAACGGCAGCGGGCACAAAGTCATAGTGCTCGGCGGCAAAGCGGCGGCGCAGGCCGGGGGCGATGTTCAGTGCTTTCTGGGCTGCTTCGATCACCAGTGTACCGGAACCGCAGAAAGGATCCTGCACAGTGCTGTCGCGCCGGACAAAACCGACATCGGCAATGGTAGCGGCCAGCGTTTCCTTGATGGGGGCCAGCGTGGCGTTTTTGCGATAACCGCGCTTATGCAAGCCGTCGCCGGAGGTATCCAGCATCACTTCCACCACGTTTTTACGCAGGGCAAAGCGGATTTTGTACAAAGCACCGGTTTCCGGCAGAGTGGTGGTTTTGTGGCCGTACTGCAGCCGCTTAACGATTGCCTTTTTGACAATGCTCTGGCAGGCAGGTACGCTGGAAAGCTGGCTGGACAGGCTGGAGCCCTTGACCGGGAACTGGGCATCCACCGGGATCAGCTCCTCCCACGGGATAGAGTAAACGCCGTCGAACAGTTCATCAAAAGTTGCGGCGGGGAAGGTTTTCAGCAGCAGCAGCACGCGCTCGGCGGTGCGCAGGTTCAGGTTTGCTGCGGCGATCATGGCGGCATCACCCTCAAACGCCACGCGGCCATCCGTCACCTTTACGTTCTGCGCACCAAGGCGTTTGACCTCAAAGGAAAGGGTATGCTCGGTGCCAAAAAAGCAGGGAGCCACCAAAGTATACATGTTGGGCATAGTGTGTCCTTTCTGGGGCTGTGCATGGCACAGCCGGATATGCGGGGCCGGGCATATTGGGTCAGCCCCGCGGGATAAAAATTAGATTATGCCGTTACATAACCCAAAAAAGGCCCTGCCAAGCAGAGCCTGCATCTTATGGGCGTTGCAGTTGGCGTACGCTGCAGAAATCAGCCGCGGCGGCGGGAATACCCACCGCGATGATTCTCGGTAACGCGCTTGAGATCCGCAATTTTTTCTTCGCTCTGGGTCTTATAGCGTGCCATCATATCCTCAAAGCTCAGGTCGCCCTGCGGCTGCGAGGGTTTGGGCTGCCAGACACGGGGGGCTGCTTCGCGGCGGGGCGGGCGGCCGCCAGCCGGGCGTGCACCACCGTTACTGCCCTGCTGCCCTTGGGGGCGCGGGCTGCGGGGCGCGCGGGGTGCGCGCTCCGGTGCGGGCTGGGTCTGCTTGATGGACAGTGCAATCTTGCCATCCGGCGCGATGGAGATGACCTTAACCTTAACGGTCTGGCCAGCTTCCAGCACGGTAGCAAGGTCCTGCACAAACTCATAGCTTACCTCAGAAATGTGAACAAGGCCGGTTTTGCTTTCCGGCAGGGCAACGAAGGCGCCAAACGGCTTAATGCCGGTAACTTTGCCTTCCAAGATGTCTCCAACCTGTAATGCCAAAACTATAATACCCCTTTGCTGCCCGGCAAAACTGCCGGGTATCGTTATTGATGGAACCTTTGCTTTCAGATTCCGCTTGTATGCCTTGCAGGCAAGGCCTGCACTGTTAAAGGCTGGTTGAGTCCGCAAAAAACAGAAGCCAGCCTTTTGCATCTTCCATTGTACCTGGCATGGTAATCCGGCGTAATGCTGTTACTTGCCGCTCAGATCCACCCAAATGCGCTCATTGGGCTTGGCATAGCCATCGGCGCGGGCGCTGCGTTCAATAATCGCGTCTTTGCCATCGGCCAATGCGCGTCCCAGCTCTTCGTTTTGGGCCTGCTGGGCGCTGAGCTGTTCGCGCACCGCGGCGAGTTCCTGCTGTTTGGAGCCGATGGTGATCTGGCACTGGATCAAAGTAAAAAACAAAGAACAAAACAGTGCCGCCACAGCCAAGGGAAGCAAGCGCCGCGCAATGCTTTTGTGTTGGTTCATGCGGCAGCGCCTCCTTCCGGGCAGGTATCAAAATGCCGTTGTGTGCAAACCATTGTACCGCCTGCCCGCACAAGAAGGTCTTATGCAGGCATACTTAAATACAGTTTAATTATATAATATTGTGCGCTTGTTTTGCAACACATTTTTCGGCTTTTTTCCGCTTTTCTTGCATGAATCTTGTGCGTTGTACCGCCGGGCGTGCCGAATCTTTCTGATCCGGGCCAGCAGCCACTGTTTGAACGGGTGTACCGCATAGTCCGCCGCAAAGCGCAGCGGCCAGACCAGAACAAACACCGTGCCGCGCAGCGCCCTGTGCACCGCGTGGGAAACGCACCACCGCCAGCACAGTGCCCCCAGCCCCATGGCGGCGGCCATATACCAGCGCGCCGCCCCGGTAGCCGAAGCCCCCGCCGCGAAGCCGCAGCAGACAAAGGCCGCGGCAGCAAAGGCCAGCACATCCCACACAAAGCAGCGCACCGGGCCGCTGCCAAAGGCAAGGGTCGCCCCATCCCGTACAGCGCCAAGCAGCAGGCCTGCTCCAAGACAAAGCAGCACATCGCCCAGCACTGCCCACAACGGCGGCGATGGCACCATCAACGCAGCAGGCGGGCCAGCAGCCCACCGCTCTGTTTTTTGCTCTGCTGGTTCTCGGTATACTGCAAATATTCGATCTGGCCGGAGATATGCACTTCCCCCGTGCGAACCGAAAGCTCGCTGACCTGCATTCCTTGCCCACCGATGGTCAGATCCCCCAGCGGAGTTTGCAGCGTTGCGCCCAGTTCATCACAGCTCACAATACGGGTCACACCGGTCACCGTCAGCCGGGCGCGGTTTTCCAGCGTCAGGGCATGGGCGCGCGGCGGAGCAGGCAGGTCGGATTGCTGGGGGGCATGTTCCCCAATCGGGTGCGGGCTGGTCAGTTCTGGCATGGCGGTTTCCTCCGGCAGCAGTTGTTGCTTACCCTATACCATATGCCGCACACCGCGCGGTTAGAACTCCCCCGCCCTGGTTTTTCTCAGCCTTCCAGGATCTCAAACAGCTCGCGGGCAACATCCTTGCCCTTGGGTTCATCAATAGAAAGCACCCGCACCTTGACGGGGCGGTTGCCGAAGGTAATCTCGATCACATCGCCGATCTTTACGGCATAGCTTGCCTTGGCGGGTTTGCCGTTCACGATCACGCGGCCCGCATCGGCCACATCATTGGCCAAGGTGCGGCGCTTGATCAGGCGGCTGACTTTCAGGTATTTATCCAGTCTCATGGTTCATCCTCATCTCTATGGCAGCGGTACTCCAGCCACCAGGCGGGAATCATGCGGCGCTGCCTATATCATAAAAGCCCGCCGCGTTTGGGTGCGGCGGGCTTTTTCATTCAGAGCGTATCTGACACCTGAACAGATTACTGCACAGCGTCCTTCAGTGCCTTGCCAGCCTTGAATGCGGGCAGCTTGGAAGCAGCAATGGTCATGGGCTCTTTGGTCTGCGGGTTGCGGCCCTGGCGTTCCGGGCGCTCGCGGACTTCAAAGGTGCCAAAGCCAACCAGCGAAACTTTGCCGCCGTTCTTCAGCTCTTCGGTGATAGCAGCCAGTGCTGCGTTGACAGCCTTTTCGGCGTCCTTCTTGCTCATGCCAGCTTCAGCGGCAACGGATGCGATCAGTTCAACTTTGGTCATTTGTTATATACCTCCAAATTAAATAAATTGCGTTTTTTTTGCCTTTTCAGGCTACCGGCCCGGCTGCTGTGCAAAATGCCTCGTTGGCTTTTTGCAGCGCCTGTTCGGGGTCTACCCCTGCCTGCCGGGCCAGATTGGCGGCGGCAAACAACAGTTCGCCCACAGCCTGTTCTGCTTGCGCGCTGGCGGGCTGCACCGTTTGCAGGTTTTCCGCCGCGTCTGCCAAGGCTGCAGCATCGGCCCCCTGCAGGGCTGCACCATGGCGTGCGGCACGCTTTTGCAGCTTGGCCGCGCGCATCAGCGCGGGCATGGCACGGGGCACACTTTCCAGGTCATCGGCCAGGGTGCGGCGGCCCTTTTCTTTATTTTTGAGCGCATCCCAGTCCGTTATACCTTCGTAACCTGGTTGGGTGCCAAAAATATTTGGGTGCCGCTCAATCAGCTTTTGGCATACGCCATCGCAGACCTGTTCCCAGGTAAAGCGGCCGGTTTCCTGTTCCATGCAGGTATGGAAAGCAACCTGCATCAGCACATCGCCCAGCTCTTCACACATCAGTACCGGGTCATCCAGGTCCAATGCGTCCACAGCCTCATACGCTTCTTCCAGGAAGTTCATCCGAATCGATGTATGGGTCTGAACTTTATCCCACGGACAGCCGTTGACCGGATCCCGCAAAAGGGTGATAATGCGGACAAGATCGTCTGCCGTGTACGGGCGGTTGTGCGGATATTCCATGCATGCTGCAATGCTGCCTGCCCAGGATGTACCAGGGTCCGCCTGAAAAAACAACAGGCAACATCATACCTCTCATTCTACCGTTTTGTCAAGGAAACAATACAAGTTGCTGTTTGACAGCCGAGTTACCTGTTTACAGCTGTGCGCCGCAATGGTTGCAGAACAGTGCGTCTGCATCCACATCTGCATGGCAGACGGGGCACTCTTTGGTCTCACCGCGCGGGCGGTCAGCCGCATCGGCCAGAGCCTGCTCCTCCTCGGGGGTCAGGCCGGCGGGGTCATCGTGGTAGGTGGTGGGATCGTTGGGGTCCTCAGCCTCCTGCTCAGCCTCCTGCTCAGCCTCGGCAGCTTCAGCGGCAGCGGCCTCATCGGGGGTCATGCGGGCCTTGATTTCCTCAATCGCCTTTTCGATTTCGGCAATGTTCTCGATATATTTATCCACCAGGGGCTGGTTTTCCTCTTCTGCCTTATGCAGGCTGTAAACCAGTGCGCCCAGCTGGCGCTGTGCCTTGGCCAGGCGGTTCTGCTGGGATGCCAGATCCAGCTGGTTCTTGCCCTTATCTGCAATATCCATGGCTGCCTTGTAAGCGGTATCCACAAACTGCATGCTCTGTTCTTTGATCTTATTGATATCCAGTTCAAACATAATGTAACACCTCGTTATCATCTGGCCCCGGCAGGGCACTGCGCCACAGCTGCGCAGCCCGGCCGGGTGGAATGAAAAGCCGTAAAAATTTATTACTTTCGATTTCACGGCTTTTCCCTGTAAGGCTTATTATACCGTATCATTGCCTGGTTTTCAATCTTGTGGCGCAAAGAATTATGTCCAAATCGTAAACATTTGGACGTAACAGGAAGTTTTATTGGTTTTCGGTTCCAATGAACTCCCGCAGCATGCTTTTCTGTGGGATCAGCGCGGCATTAATGGGTACAAAATACGCAAACCGGCTGCGCAGGTCTGCCATGCGGCCCGCATTGGCGCTGGCCGTCAGCTGGTCAATATAATATTCCCAAATCCCCACCTCGCAGCTGAATGAAGTATCCAGCACAAGGTTCGCCCGATTCTTGAACGTCTTGATATACTGGTCCTCTGCCTTACAGACATGGGGCCACAGGCCGATGGTAAAATCGGCATCATGCCCGCGGAACCGCCAGTCCCGCGTAATGCGGCGGGCAAGGCGAACATCGCGGGTGGCGATCAGCCGCGCACCGTCCGGTCCGGCATATTCTTCCCGCAGGCTGGCGTAAATATTCAGCACAGCATCCTGCGGCAAAGTCTCGGTCAGGATGGGGTTAAAGGCGTGCAGTCCCTCCACAACCACCACACCGTCGGTGCAGTCGATGTGCTGGGTCTGCGGGGCGGGCAGCTGGGTCATAAAGTCAAAGATCGGCGCATCGCACACGCCGGTCTGGGCCAGCTGCTGCAGGCAGTGCTGCACCAGCGGGATATCCAGCGCTTCCACGCATTCGTAATCATCCCGGCCATCCGGCTGTTTGGGGTAGCGGCCCTCGCCCACAAAAAAGTCGTCCAGGCTCAATACCCGGCTGCGCACGCCTTTGCTGCGCATGGCGGCGGCCAACTTGTTGGCGCTGGTGGTTTTGCCCGCAGCGGAAGGCCCCGTCAGCATGACAATACGGCGGCCGGATGCCAGAACATAGGCCGCGGCGGCATCAATGCGGCTCTGGTACTGCTGTTCGCTCAGCTGCACCAAATCAGCCGGGTTGTGCGCGGCAAGGTTGAGCAGCTCACACCCCACCATGCGCTTGGGGGCACGCGGATTCACCACAGCTGGGATATTGGTCATAGAACTGTTTCACTCCTTCCTTGCGTGCAAGGATCGTGTCAAAACGGTCGATATATTCTGTCGGATACTTATAATTAAAGATACGCTCGATCTTGCCGTGACGTGCACCGGGGGCCACCAGCTTTGTAGAACCGCCCGCACCGGCAGAAAGAATGGTGTGGACTTCCTCCATGATATAGATATTATACAGGCACTCGTACCCCGGCTTGCACCAGCCCACGTTTTCCAGGTTTTGCAGGGTGCCTTTTTGGCGGTACAGGTAGTAGGGGCGGTAACCGGCTTTTTCCAGCAGCTCGCAGCTTTCCACCATAGCGGCCACATCGGCATAATCCGCAGCGCGGTGCTCCACCACCAGGTTGGACGCCCGTTTCAGCGTGAGGGTATGCACGGTGATATTTTCCGGTTCCAGGTCAATGGCCGTCTGCAGGCTATGGCGGAAGCCTTCCACCGTATCCCCCGGCAGACCCGCGATCAAGTCCATGTTGATGTTATCATGCCCCACGCGGCGGGCGGTCCGGTAACAATCCAGGATATCCTGCGCCGTGTGGCGGCGGCCAATGTTGCGCAGCACTTCATCCGAGAATGTCTGCGGGTTGATGGAAATGCGGGTTGCGCCGTATTCTTTGATGATGCGCAGTTTTTCTTCGTCGGTACAGTCAGGGCGTCCCGCTTCCACGGTAAACTCTTCCAGGGCGGGCAGGTCAAACTGCTCGGCCATGGTGCCCATCAGCTGGCGCAGCTGCTGCGCGTTGACGCTGGTGGGGGTGCCGCCGCCGATATACAGCGTTTTGATGCTGAGGTGTGCGGCGTCCGCAGCGGCGCGGGTAGCGGCAAGCTCCTTGCACAGGCAGTCCACGTAGGGGGCCACCAGCGCACGGCTGGATTTATCCCCCACCGTGCGGGAAACAAAGCTGCAATAGCTGCAGCGGGACGGGCAGAACGGAATGCCCGCGTACACACTGCAATCCATCGGCTGGGCGCGCTCCAGCACCGGGCGCTGCAGGTCCGCAACACTTTTGGCCATGGCAAAACGGCGCGGCGTGCAGTCAAAATGCTGCAAAAAGCGCTGTTCGATTTCTTCTTCGGTTTTGCCCTCGGCGCGCAGGTCATGGATAATGCGCACCGGGCGCACGCCGGTCATCATGCCCCAGGGCGGGCGGATACCGGTAACGCCGCACAGCATGGTGTACAGCATGCGGCACAGGGCATACTCCTGCGTGCGGGCATCCCCCTGGGGCGGGCGCTGCTGCACCCAGGTGGTTGTGCCGTTCTGCCGCACCAGAACCAGCAGCAGATGCCTGTGAGCCACAGCCAGCACAAGGTCTGCGGTATCGTCCGGCAGGGTCTGGCTCAGCTCCGCCGCCGGGTAAAAGATGCGTGCGGTATGCTCGGCCTCATACCCAGCTGCCGCACCGCGCAATACAATTTGCATAAGAA
>ULRK01031209.1_pt1 | contig 12215 bp, 8 predicted proteins | sample 1955341 | NCBI WGS metagenome assembly ULRK01 (sample SAMEA4835680, study PRJEB28245) | human gut metagenome | biome: gut microbiome; material: fecal sample | place: Denmark | collected 2008
AAAGAAAACGGCGTTGAAACGCCCGTCTGCACGACGAAAGACACGAGCCTTGTCGGCATGCACAACTATGAAAATATCATGGCGGCTATCGCGATGACCCACGCCATGGGCGTGCCGCTCGACACCATCCGCCAAGGCATAAAAGAGTTCACGGCGGTCGAGCACAGAATAGAATTCGTCGCCGAGAAGAACGGCGTCAAATACTACAACGACTCAAAGGGCACAAACCCCGACGCGGCGATAAAGGCGGTATGTGCCATGCCCTCGCCGACGATCCTCATCGGCGGAGGCTACGACAAGAAGTCGAGCTACGACGAGTGGGTCGCGACATTTGGGGGCAGAGTCAAAGAGCTTCTGCTCATAGGCAAGACGAAATACGACATTTCCGCCGCCTGCGACAAGGCGGGATTCAAGGCATACAAATTCGTTGATACGCTCGAAGAGGCGGTCAGCATAGCCGCCGCTGACGCAGAGAGCGGCGACTGCGTACTGCTCTCCCCCGCATGCGCGAGCTGGGATATGTTCAAATGCTATCAGCAGCGCGGTGAGATATTCAAGGACTGCGTAAGAGCGTTATAAAAGCCATAAAATAAAGCGAGCCGCCGCGGGATATCCGCGGCGGTTTTGTGTTGGGGTGCTCGGCACGCGTAATAACTTGGCGGTAGATGCGGCAGTGATGCATCAAGTCGACGCGCAAAAGAGGTTCGCACCAATAAAATCGTGCAAACTTCGCGGGCGGATGATATCCGCCCCTACTTACTTTGAGCGAAGCGAAACAATCCCTCAGTCTTGACTTCGCCGAGCCGACTCCCCTGCAGGGGAGCCTGTTAAAGCGAACTCGCACGAATGAGAGCCGCAATCAGCAAACAGCAAAAATACCGCAGGGCTTTTGCTCTGCGGTACTTTGATTTCAGGCTTTATTTATGCTCGGCGAGGTATCTGTCCACGACGGACTCGACATAATCGGGGCGGTCGGTGATGATACCGTCAACGCCGTTTTCGAGCATCTGGATAACATCCTTTTCCTCGTCGACTGTCCATGCGTTGACCTTCATACCGGCGGCATGGGCGCGCTTGACAAGCGTCTTTGTGGCGAACGCCTTGTGCGGATGCATTGCGTCGCAGCCGATCTTCTTCGCAAGGTGCAGAGGCTGGAAGAACCATCTTCTGACTACCTGTCCGTAAATCGGATAGAGATACGCCGTCTTGCACTTGGGCTCGTACTTCTTCGCCTCAACAAGCATCTTATAGTCGAAGCTCGAAATGAGGAGCTTATCGAAAAGTCCGTATGCCTTGGCGGCGTCTATCGTCTTGCGGACAATGTCTGCGCGGTCGGTCTTGCAGGGCTTTATCTCGATGTTCATGACGCTGAGCTTATCACTCTTCTGCATGCACTCAAGGTATTCTTCGACGGTAGGCAGAGTGACGCCGGCGAAGTCCTTGGAGAACTTGCTGCCGAAGTCGAGCTTGCGGATATCCTCAAACATATAGCTGCCGATAGCGCCGGTGCCGTTGGACATCTCGTCAACGGTGTCGTTATGGCAGATAACTATATATCCGTCTTTTGTGGAATGGACGTCGGTCTCGGTTCCGTCGGCTCCGAGCTCGATCGCTTTTTCAAACGCGGGGATCGTGTTCTGCGGGGCATAGCGGTTAGCACCGCGGTGTGCGATTATCTTTGGCTTATTCAACACTGTTCACCTCTGAAAAATTTCTGAGGACATTATAGCACTTCGCCGCTGAAAATTCAACAGGAATGTGATAATGCTGAAATAATTATTAAATTTCTGCTTTTATTGTACTTAAGTCCAAAACGCTGTTGCAAGCTATTAATATTTTTGCTATAATGATAAGAGCTTTTATGCAAATTGTCGATGCTTCCCGATTGAATTTTTTTCATATCGGGGGGCTAAAACAACTGTCTGCGGGCGTATTTTCCCTGCTTCGCCGCGGACCTGAAGGAGTGTTGAAATGGGAAAGAGTAATCTCAAGGAAAAGGTCAGCACGACATGGAACAATGTCGTACTGCACTGGAAAACACCCGCCTTGGGCAAATATGTCTCCTACAAAGAGATAATTGCCTACGGCGTCGGAGGAATGGGCGTTCAGTTCGTCATGTTCTTCTGCTCGCTTATCGCGCTTTCCGCAACGAGCTTCCTTGTCGGAAACACAATAGGCATCAAGCCGATGCACTTGCAGTATATGGCGGTCGCATCGACTATTATCGGCTTCGGAATCACTATCGGACGCTCTTACATAATCGACAGCGCCCGCTTCAAATCCGGAAAATTCCGTCCCTGGCTTGCGATAACCGGTATTCCCACCGTTATTATAGCGGTCGTGTTCGTCTGGCTGCCATATGAGACGATGTCGTATATGCAGAAAGTCATTGCGGTTTTCCTCTGCTATAACCTTCTGCAGTGCTTCTATCCGTTCTTCCAGCAGGCATACACAGACCTTGCAAACGTCATATCGCCCAACTCCCATGAGCGTACCGATATCGTTTCGGTCTCGTCGATCATCTACTCCATGGCGCCGTCCCTCACGGGTCTTTTCGTGCCGATGCTCTCGACGCTCACCGGCGGTCTGAACTCCATCACCACCTACCGTATAATCCATCCCCTCGTCGCCGTTGTCGGACTTCTTCTGTCCTATGTGGCATACGCGGGAACGAGAGAGAGAATAATCGTGGCGGAGAGCCACGTTACCCAGTTCAAATTCTCCGACGCATTCCGCGCCGTTGCAAAGAACAAATATTTCTGGATAACCTCCCTTGCAGGCTGGCTCGGCTTCCTTGAGGGCGCGGTCGGCGTTATCATCGGCTGGACATTTATATATGCCTATCCCAACAGAATGGGTCTTTACGGAGTCGCAACGACGCTCATCGGCAACGCGGCGCTCTGGGCAATGCTCATCTGTCCGATAGCGATAAGAGTCCTCGGCAAGAGAAACCTGCTTATCTGGTGCAACGTTACAAACGTCGTGCTCATCGGACTGCTCTATCCCCTTTACAACAACATTCCCGCGCTTATAATCCTCTACTATCTCAACGGATTCGTCAACTCTTTTTCAATAGTCTACACCCCGGGCATAAACGCCGATATGCGTGACTATCAGCAGTATTTCACCGGCGAGCGCATAGACGGAATGTTCGGCGCGGTCGGCATAATCGGCTCGTTCATCGGAATGTTCACCGGCATGGTGCTCCCGACCATCTATCAGATGCTCGGCCTTGAGGACAACTACGACGTGCTCGAAGTCGCTTCGTTCAGGGAGGATATGTTCGACGTGCTCATCATCGCCGCAGTTATCGGCGCGGCGCTCAACTTCGTCCCCTACCTCTTCTACGATCTGACCGAGACCAAGCAGCGCGGCATAGTCAAAGTGCTCAAGATACGCGCGATGTTCGAGGACTACGGCAACGGTATTCTCCGCGACGAGAGCATCGTTGAAGCCATAGACATAATCGACGAAGCAAATCTCCTCTACAAAGACAGAACCCTCATGACCACAAAGGACGACATCAAGAAGGCAGAGAGACTGCCCGCGAGAACGCCCGAGGAAAAAGAGTTCAAGAAGAACGAAATCAAGCGACTGAAAGCCGCTTACAAAGAATTCAACACTCAGAACCGCGGCATAAAGAAAGACCGCATAAATCAGGCAAAGGCCATGCCCAAGAGCACCGACGCCGAGAAGGCGGCGAGAAAAGCTGCGATAAAGGCCGCGAAGAAAGAGAACAGAGAGCTCAACAAGCTCAATGCGGACATCTCCGTGTGCGATTTCATCATCGACGAGATGAACAAATACGACACCCTGCGTATCCAAAAGCAGGTCGAGCGTTCCCGAGCGCTTGAGGCTGCCGGATATGCCGGAATATTCAACTACAGCAAAGAGGACATGGCTGAAGCCAAGGCTCTGCCGAAGTCCACTCACGAGGAGCGCGAGATTCGCAGCGACGCCATAACCCACGCCCGCGCGCTCAAGAACGCCAGAAAGGCAATGATAAAGTTCTACGGCTCGCCCGAAAATATCGTCGAGCCTTCAGACGATGCGTTCAAGGCCGCAGAGGCTCTGCCGGACGACACCTTCGCGCATCAGCTCGAGAAGAAGAGAACCGTCAAGAAGCTCGTCAACGAGAAGTCGAAGTACATCAGAAGCGTCAAGCCTCTTCTCGACGCAAGACGCCAGCTGACGGAAAAAGAAAACTACGCGCATCTTGACGATATCCGCGCAAGATACGCCGACGCAAAAGCGAACACCGACGCCGAGTACGAGGCGCGCAGAGTCGAGATCGAGAGACTCGAAGAGGCGCGCAAGGCAGACCTCGAGCGCAGGAAACAGGAGCGTCTGGCAAAGAAGAACGGAAAGTGAGGAACAGACGATGAAAAAATTCAGTAAAATAGCAGCCGTTGTTGCGCTGATGCTCGTTGTCTGCCTCTCTTTCACAGGCTGCGGCAATCTCGGCAACGCGATAATCTCCGCCCTCTCCCTCGATGTCACGGTCGACGACCCGGCGCTCATCAAGGTTGAGGATATACTCGACAAGACCGTCAAGACGGAATCCGTCAAGAGCGGCGACTTCACCTATACATTATATACCGACAACACCGCCTGCATCACGGGCTACACAGGGAGCAACCCCGTTGTTTCCATTCCCGCGGAGATAGACGGCACAAAGGTAGTCGGTCTCGAGAACAAGGCTCTCAAAAGCAGCAGCACGCTCAAGGAGCTCATACTCCCCGACTCTGTCGAGGCAATCGGTAACTATGCCGCGATGTACTGCGACAGTCTTGAGAAAGTAACCATCGGCAAGAACATCAAGCACATCGGCATCAGCGCGTTCGAGGGCTCGCAGGAGAACGCCTACACCGGAAAGAGCAAGCTTACGACCGTTGTTTTCAACGGCGCGCCCAAGACCATATCCGAAAAGGCTTTCTACTTCTGCTCCGCGCTGACCGAAATAGTCCTGCCCGAGGGCGTTGAGACCATCGGCGACTGGGCGTTCGCGAAGTGCTTCAGCGCAAAGAAGATAATTATCCCCGAGGGCGTCACTCAAATTGACGACCACGCGTTCCTCAAGTGCACCGGAGCGGTCGAGATATCGATTCCCGGCACGGTTGAGAGCATTGCGGTGAGCACATTCTACCGCTGCTCCTCTCTCGAGAAGCTCACCATCGGCGAGGGAGTCAAAAAGCTCGAAAAGGGCGCGTTTGAAGAGTGCAAATCGCTCAAGACAGTCGTCCTGCCCGAGAGCATGGAAGAGCTCGGCAAATATGCGTTCTACAACTGCACCGGACTCGACGAGATAACCATTCACTCCGGAGTCACCGCGTTCGGCGGCGAGATATTCAAGGATGTCGGCAAGCTCACGATTTCGACCGAGAGCGGAAGCGACGCCGAGAAATACGCGCAGGACAACGGCTTTGACATTGCCGTTATCGGCTGACGGAGGATGAATGGGAACGATAATCGCACTCGGCGGCGGCCGTTATGACGACGGCGAGGTCATGCCGATATTTGAAAGAATAGTCCGCGAATCGGGCAAAGAAAATCCTCATGTCGTGTTCCTGCCGACTGCCGGGCACGACGACACCGAGGACGACGAGCCCATATGGGAGAGCTTCGAAAAGCTCGGATGCACGGTTGAAATACTCAAGCTCACCGACCCCGCGAACACCCGCGAGCACATATATGATACGCTCGTGAGCACGGACATTGTCTACGCCGGCGGCGGAAACCTCGAGTTCATGATGAACACATTCAAGGCGACCGGCGCGGACGAGGCGCTCAGAGAAGCGTATAAACGCGAAAAAGTCCTTTCGGGGCTCAGCTCCGGCGCAATGTGCTGGTTCGACATGGGATATGACGACTGCGGCGAAAACGGCAGCTTCATGTTCATCGACTGCATCGGACTTCTCCCCTACTGCTACTGCCCGCACTTCATCAGCGAACGCTGGCAGAGTTTCGGAACAGCCGTAATAGGCTGCCGAGTCTCGGGCATCGGAGCCGAGGACGGCGCGGCGCTCATATTCAAAGACGGTCATTTCTCCGCCATGTGCGGAAACGACGGCGGAAGCGTGTTCTATTTTGACAAAGACACCGGCTTTGCAAAGAGCGACATAACCGAGGATGCGTCGGCGCTGGATATATAAAACTTCATGCAGGGAAAACGGATGATTTCTGTTTTCCCTGTTTTTTTATTGGGGTATCTATAAGCCTGTAATTCCGGCACACGGTTTAATAACGAACTTGCCTAAATCTGCTGAATATGATATGATTTTGTATCGGCTATGCCGATAGCGGACAGCCGCAAGGGCTGTCCCTACGGGATATATGAGCTATAGTCATTGCTGAATATTCGATTTAGTTGCAATATGGAGGACAATTATGTGGTGCTTGCCCAAAGACAACTCAAAAGCAGTTATTACTGCACAAGATCAAATACATAGCGCTCATCGCGAGTGTCACTTGCAACTACCCGAAACGGCAATTTTATTCTTTATGGGCAAAGCGACGGATTACCTCATATCGCAATATAATGCAACAGAACTGCCTGAACCGCTTCCGCGATTTCTTAATTCCTGCCCAATTTGGGAGATTGGGAAATTCCAGCTATGCTTTGCGGACGGAGGACGCGGTGCTCCGCAAGCAGTAGATACAATCGAAACTCTCGCCGCATTAGGAGTAAGAAATATTATTTCCGTCGGAATGTGCGGAGCATATGATGAAGTCGTCCATGTCGGTGAAATTATCGCTCCGCAAAAGGCTTTTGTGGAAGAAGGAACATCACTTCATTATTACGAGGACATCGAATACTCAAAGCCGGACGGTAACCTTCAAAAAGCTGTCACATCTTTGCTTGGCATACGCAACCATTCTATTGTCTCGACAGATGCCGTATATCGTCAGACGTTGTGTAAAGAACAGTTATGGCGAGATAAAGGTGCTGTCGGAGTAGATATGGAAACATCGGCAATCTTCAGCGTTTCCAAATATCTCGGATTAAAGGCTGTCGCTATGCTAATGATTTCTGATATACACCCAATTGATTCAAATTCTGCAAAATGGGAATGGAAAATGACAAATGAAATGAGATATAATCTCGTCGATCAAGCCGTTGCATTTGCAAAAGCGATCAATAACACAAAATAATATCTCGCCTATGCCGGATTGAGCCTATTCGAGTTTGTGCCGCTCGCGCGGCAGCGGTGCGTCGAGGTCGCCGCACCCTACAAAATCAGACTTTATTATTGGGCGCAAGCGAGGCAATTAACCAACAACACTCCCTCCGCATATTCTTATAGTAAATGAATATGCGGAGGTATTTTTATGCCCGATGTCTATCTCAGTCCTTCAACTCAGGACTATAACCCCTACATAATCGGCGGGAGCGAGAAATACTACATGAATCTCCTCGCCGACGCGATGGAGCCGTATCTCTCTTCAAGCGGGATAAGCTACGGCAGGAACGACCCGAACGGCAACGCCGCGGCGGCTGTTGCACGCGGAAACAGAGGAAACTATCGGCTCTATCTCGCCCTGCACTCGAACGCCGCGCCAGAGATATATGAGGGTATGCTGCGCGGACCCGATGTCTACTACTATCCGACGAGCGCGCAGGGAAAGCGAGCGGCGGAGATAATCGCGAACGGACTGCGCGAGATATATCCCGAGCCGGAGCTTGTGAACACGCGCTCTTCAACGGAGCTGCTTGAACTCAAGCGGTCGAAAGCCCCTGCGGCTTATCTCGAGCTCGCCTACCACGACAACGAGCAGGACGCGCGGTGGATAGCCGACAACATCGACGCGATAGCGGAAAATCTTGTCATAAGCATTGCGGATTTTCTCGGCGTGCCGTTTCATCCGCCGGTATTCCCCGCCGAGGGCACCGTCCGCACGCAGGGCGGAGTTCTGAACGTCCGCCGCGCGCCGAATACGACCTCCGCCGTTATCGGCACTCTCCCCAACGGACGCACCGTAAAAATAATCGGCGCACTCAACGGGTGGTATGCCATCGACTTCGGAAACACAACAGGTTACGTTTTTGCAGGAAACATCAAGAGAAACTGACACAGTTTGTACACAAAATTGACATATTCATACACTTATACGCTTTTTTACGACGGCGTTTGTATAAAATGCAGATTTTTAAACTTTTCCTTGCTTTTACCCCCAAAAAGCCCTATACTATTATTGTATTTTCACCGAACTTTTCTTTAGGGGGAACGAGGATTTGAAGCTGCTTGAGGAGCGCATAATTGCTGACGGCAAAGTGATCGGGGACGATATTCTCAAGGTGGATATGTTTCTCAATCACCAGATCGACGTGCACCTTCTTCAGGAGATCGGCAAGGAGTTCAAGCGCCGTTTTGACGGGTGTAATATAAATAAAATTCTGACTATCGAAGCATCGGGCATAGGGATCGCGTGCATAACTGCGCAATATTTCTCTGTGCCTGTTGTTTTTGCCAAAAAAGGCGCGCATAAAAACGTGGGCAGCAATGTCTACTCCTCCGTTGTCCACTCCTTCACAAAGGGCACGGACAGCAACGTTACAGTGTCGAAAGACTACATAAACAAGGGCGACAAGATACTCATCATCGACGATTTCCTTGCAAACGGCGCCGCCGTTTCGGGACTTATCGATATAATCAACCAGGCGGGTGCCGAGCTTGAGGGCGTCGGCATCGTCATTGAAAAAGGCTTCCAGCCCGGCAGAAAGGTTCTCGAAAAGAAGGGCGCGAGAGTCGAATCCCTCGCCATCATCGAGAAGATGGGCAACGGAACAATAACATTCAAAGAACAGGACGACTGAGTTATTTTTTCCCGTGCAGGACTGCGGGATAAATATAAAAAAATTTTTTGGAGGTAAGTCAAAAAATGAAGAAATTCACAAGAATCCTCGCGATCGTTCTTGCGCTCGCCACCATTTTCAGCTTTGCAGCTTGCAGCAGCAAGGACGGCGGCGAGAAGAAGATGAAGGTTGGTTTTATCTTCCTTCACGACGAGAACTCGACTTATGACAAGAACTTCATCACCGCAGCTGAGGAAGCTTGCAAGGAGCTTGGCGTTGAGATAGTCAAGAAGACCGGCATCGGCGAAACTCAGGCTTGCTACGATGCAGCGGCTGACCTTGCTGATCAGGGCTGCTCAATCGTTTTCGCTGACAGCTTCGGCCATGAGAGCTTCATGATCCAGGCTGCCGAGAAGTATCCGGACGTTCAGTTCTGCCACGCTACCGGCACCCAGGCTCACACCAAGGGTCTCAAGAACTTCCACAACGCTTTCGCTTCCATCTACGAGGGCCGTTACCTTGCAGGTATTGCCGCAGGTATGAAGCTCAACGCTATGATCAAGGAAGGCAAGTTCGAAGCTAAGGACGCTAAGATCGGCTATGTCGGCGCATTCCCCTATGCAGAGGTTAAGTCCGGCTACACCGCATTCTTCCTCGGCGTAAGATCCGTCTGCAAAGAGGCTACCATGGAAGTCCAGTTCACCGGTTCCTGGTACGACGAGGCCAAGGAGAAGGAAGCTGCTACCCTGCTTATCGGCAGAGGCTGCAAGCTCATCAGCCAGCACGCTGACTCCATGGGCGCTCCCACCGCTTGCGAGAACGCAGGTGTCCCCAACGTTTCTTACAACGGCTCCACTCTTGACGCTTGCCCGAACACCTTCATCGTTTCGTCCAGAATCAACTGGGTTCCCTACATGAAGTACATGATCGAGTGCGTCAGAGACGGCAAAGAGATCGACACCGACTGGTGCAAGGGCATCAACGAGGGCGCTGTTGAGCTGACCGCTATCAACGATAAGGTCGCAGCTCCCGGCACCGCCGAGGCTATCAAGGCTGCCGAAGAGCAGTTCAAGGCCGGCACTCTTCATGTTTTTGACACCTCCACTTTCACTGTTGGCGGCAAGGTTCTCACCAGCTACAAGGCTGACGTTGACACCGACGAGAACTACACCCCCGACACCGAGGTTGTTTCCAACGGTTACTTCCACGAGTCTGAGAAGCGTTCTGCTCCTTACTTCGATGTTGACATCGACGGCATCACTCTTCTCAACAAATAATTAAGCTATAACTTTCATTCAGACGGGGCGACGAAAGCCGCTCCGTCTGAAGCAGTTCAAAAAACAAGATTTTTAAGTTTGAAAAGCCGATTATCCTTCCTGTTTTAATCGGCTTTTGAGATTTAAAATAGGAGGATAAGTGGGCTTGAACGCAGCAATTGAACTGAAAAATATTTCAAAAAGCTTCGGAAGCATCATCGCCAACAAGGATGTATGTCTGACCGTCAACCGCGGTGAGATACTCTCCATTCTCGGCGAGAACGGCTCCGGAAAAACAACGCTGATGAACATGATCGCCGGAATCTACTATCCGGATCACGGTCAGATTTTCATCGACGGCAAAGAGGTAGTCATCCGCTCCCCCAAGGACGCGCTCGACTACAAAATAGGCATGGTCCATCAGCATTTCAAGCTCGTGGACGTGTTCTCTGCAACGGAGAACATCATTCTCGGACTTGACGAGGGCAAATTCAACGTCAAGAAGTCCGCCGAGCGCATCAAAAAGATAAGCGAGCAGTACGGTTTCGACATTGACCCGAACAAGAAGATATACGAAATGTCCGTCTCGGAGAAGCAGACCGTTGAGATAATCAAGGTGCTTTACAGAGGCGCAGATATCCTCATTCTTGACGAGCCCACCGCCGTTCTCACCCCGCAGGAGACGCTCAAACTCTTTGACATCCTGCGCCGCATGCGCGACGACGGCAAGGCTATCATAATCATCACCCATAAGCTCCACGAGGTGCTCTCCCTCTCCGACCGCGTATCGGTTCTCAGAAAGGGCGAATACATCGGCACGGTCAACACCGCAGAGACGAACGAATCAGAGCTTACCGAGATGATGGTCGGCAAGAAGATAAGCCTCAACATCGACCGCAGCGATCCGGTTGACCCTGTGGACAGGCTCATTGTCAAGGACATCAGCTGCATCAACCGCGACGGAGTCAAGCTTCTTGACGACATCTCGTTCACCGCGCGTTCGGGCGAGATACTCGGCATCGCGGGTATCGCCGGAAGCGGTCAGCGCGAGCTGCTTGAATCCATCGCAGGACTTCAGCACCTCAACAGCGGCGAGATCATGTACAACAACCCCAAGACCGGCGGTCAGGACAACCTGCGCGACAAGACGCCCATGCAGATCCGCGAGCTCGGCGTGCGCCTGTCGTTCGTCCCCGAGGACAGACTCGGCATGGGACTCGTCGGCAACATGGATATAATTGACAACATGATGCTGCGAAGCTACCGCAAGGGCAAGGGCGCGTTCCTTGAGCGCAAGAAGCCCAAGACGCTCGCAGAAAAAGTTATAAGCGACCTCGAAGTTGTAACCCCGAGCGCGAATACGCCCGTCCGCCGTCTCTCCGGCGGCAACGTGCAGAAGGTGCTCGTCGGCCGTGAGATTGCTTCCTCCCCCACGGTCTTTATGGCGGCTTACCCCGTGCGCGGACTCGACATCAACTCATCTTATCTTATATACAACCTGCTCAACGAACAGAAAGAAAAGGGCGTCGCCGTTATCTTCGTCGGCGAGGATCTTGACGTTCTGCTCGAGCTGTGCGACCGAATCCTCGTCATAAACTCCGGCAAAATAACCGGACTCGTTGACGCGAGGACTTCCACAAAGGAAGAGCTCGGTCTGCTTATGACCAAAACCGACGGAGGTGAAACCCATGAGTAAGTCAAACGGACAGAAGCGTGAGCCTCTTTTCCACATAGTCAAGCGCAGCGCCGTTCCCTCATGGGCGGCATGGCTTATCAGAATCGGCGCGGTCGTGCTTGCGCTGCTCGTCTGCGCGGTCGTGACCGTCGTCATCACCGGACAGAATCCCGCGGAGGTCTATTCCGCGATAATCTTCGGCGCGGTCGGCTCGCCGAGGCGTATATGGAGCCTGCTCCAGAATCTTGCAATGCTCCTGTGCGTTTCACTCGCAGTCACCCCCGCATTCAAGATGAAATTCTGGAACATCGGCGCAGAGGGACAGGCTCTCATGGGCGGCTTCGCGACGGCGGCGTGCATGATCCTCTTCGGCGACAAACTCCCGTCCTATCTCCTCTTCCCCGTTATGATTATAACGAGCATTGTTGCGGGCGCGATATGGGCTTTCATCCCCGCATTCTTCAAGGCGAAGTGGAACACCAACGAGACG
>ULRK01028513.1_pt1 | contig 12123 bp, 8 predicted proteins | sample 1955341 | NCBI WGS metagenome assembly ULRK01 (sample SAMEA4835680, study PRJEB28245) | human gut metagenome | biome: gut microbiome; material: fecal sample | place: Denmark | collected 2008
AAACGACTTTTAAAAATAAATAAAAAATTGTTGATAAATTCATGTTCCACATGAAACATGAAATTTTTTAATAGATATTTTTAGAAATATGTTTGTTAAATATAAATAATAATTATTTCCAAAGATTAATTAAATTTATTTTTAATAATTAATTAATTGTTGATAATCTATGTTCCACGTGAAACATAAAAACAAGCATAATTAAAATATAGAAATATAAATAATCACATCAATTAAAACTATTAAATAATTCAAAATAAAAAATAACCAACCCTATGTTCCGCGTGGAACATGAAGTTAGTTATCTAATTATTATTGCTATGTTTCACGTGAAACATAGCATAATTTTAAATCTAATTTATCAACAGGCATAAAAAAAGATACACACACTAAATAAATGTTAAAGCTGCTGACTTCCGTCCCTGACTTGGTTCCATCATTTAATGTTGTATCAACAAGTATTATATAACAATTCAAAAACATAGTCAATATAAGCAAATAGACATACATTTGTATATCTATTTGCTTATAAACTATATATATTAAAGAATTTTATAAAATTAATAATTCTTAATTGTGATTAGAATTTAGTAATAAAAATTATTTCCCGGGAAATAAAATATAAAAATGAAAACACCAAGGCTTCATTTTTTACATTAAAGACTACAGGCTTTAATGTACACTGAGAGATATAATATAGCTCGAAGTGAAAAAAAAGAAAGCTATTCACTTTCTTTTTCAATATTTTCACCATTAATATTATCATCACTAACTTCTTCTCTATCAACAATAGAAGTAGAACTAACAATACTATCTTCTTTTAAATTAATAAGTTTAACACCTTGAGTAACTCTACTCATAGTAGAAATCTTATCAACAGCCAATCTAATAATAATACCAGAATCAGTAATAATCATTAAGTCTTTACTATCATCAACAGTCTTAAATGACACAATAGAACCATTCTTTTCAGTAATATTAACAGTCTTAACTCCTTTACCACCACGATTAGTAATTCTATATTCATCAACAGGTGTCTTCTTACCATAACCCTTTTCAGTAATAACAAGTACATACTCATTAGGTTCAACAATCTCCATACCAACAAGTATACCACCATCAAGATTAATACCTCTAACACCAGAAGCACTTCTACCCATAATTCTAACAGCACTTTCATTAAATCTAACCATTCTACCATTAGAAGAAGCCATTAATATCTCATCATTACCAGTAGTTTTCTTAACAGATACAAGTTCATCATTATCTTTTAAAGTAATAAACTTCTTACCATTATTCCTAATACTATCAAATTCAGATATATCAGTCCTTTTAATTAAACCATTCTTAGTAGCAAAAACTAAACATTTGTATTCATCATCATTAGATATTTTCAATAAAGAAGTAACCTTTTCATCTTTATCTAAAGATAACAAATTAATAATAGGTAATCCCTTAGATTGTCTACTATATTCAGGAATTTCATAACCCTTAATTCTATATACTTTACCCATATTAGTAAACATAAGAATATAATCATGACTAGTAGCATTAATCAAATGCTCTACAAAATCCTCTTCATTAGTAGCCATACCTTTAACACCCATACCACCTCTATTTTGAGTTTTATAAGTATCAGCAGGTAATCTCTTAATATAACCCTTATTAGTTAAAGTAATAACAACATTCTCAACAGGAATTAAAGATTCATCTTCAATATAATCAATAGCAGTCATATCAATATGTGTTCTTCTCTCATCAGCATATTTATCTTTAATTTCAAGCATTTCAGTTTTAATAACTTCAAGAATTTTCTCTTCACTAGCTAATATTTCTTCTAATTCCTTAACTAATTTTTCAAGTTCAGCAATCTCTTCTTCAATCTTAGATTTTTCAAGTCCAGTAAGTCTCTTCAATCTCATATCGAGAATAGCTTGAGATTGAACCTCTGATAAAGCAAAATTAGACATAAGTCCAGCTTTAGCCTCATCGTCATCAGCAGACTCTCTAATAATCTTAATAACCCTATCAATATTATCAAGAGCAATCTTTAAACCATCTAATATATGTAATCTATCCTTATATCTCTTTAAATCAAATTGACATCTACGATAAATAACATGTTTCTGATGATCAATATACTTCTCAATAATCTCTCTTAAACCAAGTGTTCTAGGACTACCATCAACAAGCATTAAAAAATTAATACCATAAGAAGTTTGAAGCTGTGTATGCTTATATAAATTATTCAAAACAACGTTAGCATTAGCCTCTTTCTTAACATCAATAACAATCTTAATACCCTCTAAAGCCGATTCATCACTTAAATTAGAAATACCATCAATAATCTTATCTCTAACAAGTTCACCAATTCTTTGAATCAAAGCTTTCTTATTAACTTGATATGGAAGTTCTGTAATAACAATTCTATGCTTATTATGAGTTTCTTCTACAGTAGCCATACCTCTAATAGTAATAGCTCCTCTACCGCTCTCATATGCCCTTTTAATACCACCATTACCAAGAATAACACCAGCAGTAGGAAAATCAGGTCCCTTAATATGCTGCATAAGTTCAGTAACAGTAATATCTGGATTATCAATATAAGCAACACATCCATCAATAACTTCACCCAAGTTATGTGGTGGAATATTAGTAGCCATACCAACAGCAATACCCATATTACCATTAACTAATATATTAGGAAATCTGCTAGGTAAAACAACAGGTTCCTTTCTCTGACCATCATAATTTTCCGAAAAATCAACAGTATCCTTATTTAAATCTCTTAAAAGTTCCATCGATATCTTAGCAAGTCTAGCTTCAGTATAACGACTAGCAGCAGCACCATCACCATCAATAGATCCAAAATTACCATGTCCATCAACAAGAGTATGTCGATAAGTAAAATCTTGTGCCATTCTTACCATAGATTCATAAATAGCAGAATCACCATGTGGATGATAATGACCCATAACAGCACCAACAGCATTAGCAGATTTCTGATATTTCTTATCAGGAGTCATACCCTCTTCATATAAAGTGTATAAAATTCTTCTATGAACAGGCTTAAGACCATCTCTAACATCAGGAAGAGCTCTTGCAACAATAACACTCATCGAATAATCAAGGAAAGACTTCCTCATTTCACCAACAATATTAACAGCTACTTTTCTATCTCTTTCATGATTATTATCCTCACCCATATCTTCTATATTTAAATTTTTATCTATATTCTTATCTTCCATCATAAACCTCCTATATATCCAAATTCTCTACAAATAGAGCATTATCTTCAATAAACTTTCTTCTAGGTTCAACTTCTTCACCCATAAGTAACTGGAATGTTTCATCAGCAAGAATAGCATCATCCAAAGTAACTTGTTTTAATATTCTCTTATCAATACCCATTGTTGTTTCTCTAAGTTCTTCTGGATTCATCTCTCCTAAACCTTTCATTCTACCAATTTCATACTTCGTATTAAGAGGTAAAGTAGCTAAATATTCATCTCTTTCTGTTTCATCAAGTACATATTTAATATTTTTACCATGTTTAATTGAATATAAAGGTGGTTGTGCAGCATATATATGTCCATTTTCTACTAATGGTTTAAAATATCTATAAAATAAAGTAAGTAATAATGTTCTAATATGTGCTCCATCAACATCAGCATCAGTCATAATAATTATCTTATAATATCTTAACTTAGATATATCAAATTCTTCACCAATACCAGTGCCTAAAGCCGTAATCATAGTTCTAATCTCTTCATTAGCAAGAATTCTATCTAATCTAGCCTTCTCTACATTAAGTATTTTACCTCTAATAGGAAGAATAGCCTGCGTAATAGGATCTCTTCCCATCTTAGCACTACCAGCAGCAGAATCCCCCTCTACAATAAACATTTCTGATATAGTAGCATCTTTAGAAGAACAATCAGTAAGTTTACCCCAATAATTAGTAATTTCAAGTCCACCTTTTCTTCTAGTTAACTCTCTAGCTCTTCTAGCAGCAACTCTAGCCCTAGCAGCAGTCATTGACTTTTCTATTATAATTTTAGCATCATTAGGATGTTCCATTAAAAATCTCTCAAATGCCTTAGCAAATATACTAGCAGCTACTTTTCTAACTTCACTATTACCAAGTTTAGTCTTAGTTTGTCCCTCAAATTGAGGTTCAGGTACTTTAGCAGATATAATCATTGTTATACCTTCTCTAACATCATCACCGCTAAGAGGTTCATCATTATCTTTAAGTATTTTATTTGCTTTAGCATAATTATTAATAATTCTAGTTAGTGCAAGTTTAACACCATCTTCATGAGTACCACCTTCAGGAGTAATAATATTATTAACAAAAGAGTAAACAGTAGCATTATATCCATCATTATATTGAAGAGCAACTTCTATTGAAATATCATTTTCCATTCCTTCAACATATACAATATCTTCATGGATAGGAGTCTTATTTTTATTTACATAAGCAACAAACTCTTTAATACCACCTTCATAAACAAAAGTATCAGATTCCCCTGTTCTATCATCCATAAGAATAATTCTAAGTCCTTTATTTAAGAAAGCAAGTTCCCTAGTTCTAGTTTTTAATGTTTCGTAATTAAAAGTAGTAGTCTCTTTAAATATTTCATCATCAGGCATAAAAGTTACTGTCGTACCGGTTCTATCTTCACTACATTCTCCTATTACCTTTAAAGGTTCTACAGTATGTCCACCATTAGCAAACTTAATATAGTGAACTTTTCCCTCTTTATAAACAGTTACTTCTACCCATTTACTAAGAGCATTAACTACAGATGCTCCAACACCATGTAATCCACCAGATACTTTGTAGCCACCACCACCAAATTTACCACCAGCATGTAATACTGTATATACCGTCTCAACCGTAGATAATCCTGTCTTAGGATGTACTTCAACAGGTATACCTCTACCATCATCTTTAACAGTAACAGAACCATCTTTATTAACAATTATTTCAATATCATCACAATATCCTGCTAAAGCCTCATCGATAGCATTATCTACTATTTCCCAAACTAAATGGTGTAATCCTTTCTCACTAGTACTACCTATATACATACCAGGTCTTTTTCTTACTGCTTCAAGTCCTTCTAATACTTGAATATCCGAAGCATCATAATGTTCATTATTATTCATTTTTTATCACCTTCCTGCATCAAATTATTTCCCGGGAAATAATTTTACCATTTTCTATTTTATAAACATTAGCTTTATTTCTCACATTTTTATCAATATTTTCAATATCTGTAGTAGTAACTATTGTTTGAATATCATTATCTAAATATTTAATTACCTTATTTCTCTTATCAATATCTAATTCACTAAATATATCATCCAAAAGTAAAATAGGTGTATCAGATAAAACATCCGTAAATAGTTTAACTTCTGCTAACTTAAGAGCAAGTACAGCACTCCTTATTTGCCCATTTGAACCATATAAAGATAAATTCTTCCCATTCAAATCAAAATAAAAATCATCTCTATTAGGTCCAATAAAAGTAATCTTATACTGAATTTCTCTTGATAAATTACTTTTAAGTTTATCTTTAAACATATCTTTATCTAAATTACTAACATTAGAAGTATATATCATCTTAAGTCCTTCTAATCCTGTAATAGAACTAAATATATCCCCTATATATTTATTAACTAAGTCTACATATTTCCTTCTAAAATTATAAATGTCTATCGATAAACCAATATATTTATCATTAAGAATATCTAAATAACTCATATCACTCTCTTTATTAATATTAATAATCTTCAAAAATTCATTTCTTTGGCGTAAAACTAAATTATAATTATTTAAATTTGCTAAATAAATCTTATTAATTTGACTAATTTGAATATTAAAGTATTTTCTTCTACAAGATGGACTATCTTTAAATATTCTAATACTATCACTACTAAAAAGAATAACATTCATCTTAGAAATATAGTCACTTAATTTTTTGATCTCTTTTTTATTTATCTTAACAACCTTACCATTCTCATTAATTAATAGTTCAAGTTCATCATAAGAACCATTATAATCAACAATTCCTTTAATCATTGAATATCTACTATTAAAATTAATAAGATTCTTATCATTAATAGATAAAAAAGACTTCGTAACAGCAAGTACATAAATAGATTCTAGTAAATTAGTTTTTCCCTGAGCATTATCTCCTATTATAATATTTAAATTATTATTAAGTTCTAATAAAATATCATCATAATTACGATAATTTTTTAAATAAATTTTTTGTAATTTCAATATAAAGTTATTTTCTTGCCCATATTTTCACCTTTACTAATCTCATGTACCCCTATACATATATAATTATACCATATTTCAATAAAAATTAAAAGAAAAAAAACATATTTTCTATGTATTTTTTCCTTATTTTTCAACGGTTTTTCTCATAATTCCATTTAAGTATTTTTCTATCTTTATACACTTAGTAATTTGATTATCAATCGTAGTATAAGGTACCTTAATATTCATCTCTTTACCATTCTCAAAATATATTTTTGTACCATTACTTTCTTTAACATATCTAGTAATATTATTATAAGCAAGCCATATACATTTCTTAGAACTAGGAGTACATGTAGGAAAGAAAATAATCATATTATAAGAAGATACAATAATAGGAGTCTTAATATAATAATTAAAAATATCAATAACAAATTGCCTCTGAATATTATAAGAATTACCATAAAAATTACACCCATATTTAAGTAATTTAAGACAATCAATACTCAAATAAAAATCCTTATTCTTCTCCATAACATAAGTACCATATCCATTAGAAGTAAAGCACAAAACATCATCAGTAATAATATAATTTCTCATAAAATCCCCCTCTCCACATATAAAAATATGTACCATGTATTAAAGCATATAATCATGTCGAATTTTATCAAAATATGTCGTAAATTATCAAAAATTTTTCTTTTCTTAACATTTCTATCATCAAAATTACTGTTTTATCACAAAAAAAAATAGATAAAAGAATCAAATCTCTTATCTATTAAACAAATATAAATCAAAATTAGCAAGTCTTAATAGGTAAAACAAGTTGTACCAAAGAATCATCTTCATTACTCTTAATAACAATAGGAGAACTATCATTATTCATACATAAAACAATCTTTTCTTTATTAAAACTCTTAATAGCATCTAACATAAACTTAGAACTAAACGAAATTTCAATATTCTTATCATTTTCTACATTGATTTTTTCCTCTACTTTACCAATTTCTGGACTATTTGAAGAAATCATAAGTTCATTACCTTTTAAAGATAACTTAATAGTATTCTTTTCTCTGTCAGAAGTAAGTAAACTAGCTCTATCAATCATATTATATAAATCATTAAAAGAACATTCAAGTAATATATTAAAATTCTTAGGAATAATATCACTAGTAGTAGGATAAGTACCAGAAAGTAATCTAGATAAAAATACAATATTACCATATTTAAATAAAACTTTATTACTAAATAAATGTAATTCTAAAGATTCTTCATCATTATCAAGCATTTTAGTAAGTTCTACTAAGTTTTTACCAGGAATAACAATATTAATATCACTTTCATCTACTTTATCAATAGCTACTAATTTTCTAGCAAGTCTATATGAATCAGTAGCAATAACATCTAATTCACCATTATTAATTCTAAAATTAATACCAGTAAGAAGTGGTCTAGTTTCACTTTGTGAAATAGCAAATACTGTTTGATTAATAATATCCTTAAATACCCCATTATTAATAACAATAGGTTCTTTAGTTTCATCTAAATCTAAATTAGGAAATTCATTAGGATTAATACCATTCAAATTAAATTCTGTATTATCTGTACTAACAATCATCTTATATCCATCAATAACTTCAATAGATATATCTGTATTAGGAAGTTTTCTTATTATCTCAACAATATACTTACCTCCTATTACTATACTACCAGTTTCTTCTAAACTTGTTAACTTGTTCTTTGGTATAAAAGATCTAATAGAAACATCAGTATCACTTGCATATAAATATAATCCATCATCCTTTAAATCAAACTTAATACCTGTTAATATAGGAATTAAGTTTTTAGTAGATATTGCTCTTGCTGTATTATTCAAACTTTCTAATAATATTTCTTTCTTTACGACTAATTTCATTTTTATCATCCTCTTTCTTTTATTATTTATTATATTATTATTATTATGCTGTGGATATTGTGGAAAACTCACATATATCCTTGTTTTATATACCTTTACTTATCCACAATACTTGTTGATAACTTTAAACTTATCCACTATCAACAACTATATTCTCTTTTTTAACTCCTCAATTACTGTTTGTAACTGATAATTTGTCTCCAAATCTTTCTCTATTTTTTGATATGCACTTATTATAGTTGAGTGGTCTCTACCTCCAAAGTAAGTTCCCATTTTTGGATACGATTCATTTGTCATTATTCTACACAAGTATATAGCTATTTGCCGCTGATAATTTATATCTTTACTCCTTTTTTTACCTTTTAAATCTTCAATATCTATCTTAAAGTACTCACAGACAATCCTTTGAATCCTATGGATATCATTTTTATATACACTACGTTCACTAATTTTATCTTTTAAAGCTTCAATAGCAATATCCAAAGTAACAACTCCATGGTTCATCATCAGTGCATAAGCAAAAACCCTTGTAATTGCTCCTTCTAACTGTCTAACATCAGAATCATTAATATTAGCGATATATTCAATAACTTCAATTGGAATATCTTCCGCTGCTTCCTGATGTGCTATCTTCCTTTTAATAATATCTACTCTCAGTCCAAAATCAGGTGGAGTAATATTAGCAGTAAGACCCCAATTAAATCTTGTAATAAGCCTATTTTCTAACATCTTCAAATCATCAACAGACCTGTCGGAAGCTATAATAATTTGTTTATTTGAGTCATGTAACTGATTAAAAGTATGAAAAAATTCTTCTTGCCCCTTAGTAGCGGATCCCAAAAATTGAATATCATCAATAATTAAAACGTCAATATTTCTATACTTATTCTTAAAAGAATCAATCTTATCAAAAGTATTCTTCTCATTATTTCTAACTGCTGCTATATAATCATTAACAAATTGTTCACTTGACACATACAAAACCTTTTTATTAGTATTTTGAATAATATAATTACCAATAGCATGCATTAAATGTGTTTTACCAAGTCCACTTTTACCATATAAAAATAAAGGATTATATGCTTTACCAGGTTTTTCCGCCACCGCTCTAGCAGCAGTAAAAGCAAACCTATTCGAGTTACCTACAATAAAACTATCAAAAGTATATTCGCTATTTAGATTAGCGGAAGCACTAGTTTGATGTGGAACTCCCATATTTTCATTAGAAGTACCAATAATAACCTCTTCATTATTATCACTAATTTCATTAATTTCGTTTTCTAAAATAAATTTAAAATTAAAATTTGTTCCCGTAATAGAATTAAAAGTTTCTTCAATATCATCAATATAATTTTCTTCTAAATGTTTTTTATGTAAAGCTAAAGGAACAATAATAGTGGCAGTACCACCATCTAACTTATATAATTTAGTATCCTTAAACCAAGTATCATAAGATAAAGGAGTAATACGTTCTTTAATTTTATCAAGAAATTCATTCCATAAATTATCCGTATTCATATCAAAACCTCCTTAATCAAATCTGCCATTAATCTTATTATATCTCAAAAAAAAATTTTGTCTAGATATTTTTTTTAATTAACAGGTAAAATAACAAGTTATCCACAACTTATCAACAATATAATACCATATAAAATAAGACTTTAAAAGACTTTTCCACAATTTTTGTCAATTTTTGTTGTCAACAGTCAACAGGTTTACTTTTCCACAACCCTGTGGATATTGTGGATAAATAAAAAAAGCCTTGATTTATAAGGCTTTATTCTAGTTACTTTTCCACTGTATCATCCACTTGTCAAATATTTTAGCATTTGTACTCTGTGGTTCTGGATTAGGAAATTGCATTTTTACAATAAGTGGAATCTTCATCATCTTACCAAATGCAACACAAGTACCAGATTGAAGTGATTTTTGTTTTTCAATAACATCACTACTAATATTAGGAACCATCTTTTCAATATACTCCAAATCACTAGGATGGTTAATTTTAAATATTAAGAAATTACTACACTGTGATAAAACAGTTTCAGATAGTTCAGTAGGTCTTTGTGTAATTAAGTCAAGACATATACCAAATTTTCTACCTTCCTTAGCAATTCTTTCAAATATATTATATCCAAGAATATTAATATCATTATCCTTCTGAACATATCTATGAGCCTCCTCTAGCATAAGATGCATTGGCATACTACCTCTAGTAGGAAGTTTTTTAGCAAAGTTAAAGATAATTCTTGCATATACCTTAACAAGAGCTTTAGCAAATCTATCATCTATATTTTCTAATACAAAATTAATAATTTGTGCTCTCTTATTATTACCAACTAATATTAAATCAGATATAAATTCATTTACAGTAATAAACTTATCACATTCAAAATACTTTCTCATAGAACTATTAGCAATAGTATGTAATTTAACTTTTAAAGCCGTAGCTTCAGCATAAGATTTCTCATTAAGAAGAAGTCCTTCAGATATTAATGTAAAGTTAAGAGCTACTTCTAAATCGTCAATTGTAAAGAAAGTAGGTACATAATCTTCATTCCACTTAGTCTCATTATCTACAAACTTTTTAATATATTCAGTAATAAGAATTCTTTCTACAAATTGTCCCTGACTATCAATTTCAAAACATTTTCTAAAGGTTCTAGTATAACCAACACCAGGTACTTCAACATCTAAGTTAAGTTCAGGTGTATGACAATCAGTTAAAATAGAAAATATTTGGTCTCTAATTCTAGCAGATACTTGATTAGAATACATAACTGATACAATAGCGGATGCAATTAAATGGTTTTTATATCTATTAGATTCCTCATCATTTTTAGCAAATAAAGAAACATAAGCAAGCATCTTTTCAATAATCATAATTTGTGAATAATCAGTTACATCAAGTATATTAGCATAATCATCAACAGAAAGTAACCATAAAGGTAATTTAAGAATATTAACTCCCTTATCAGTATCAGTACTAAACATCTTGTAATTAAAATTATAATTATAACTAGAAATACTACTAAAAGCACTATCATATTCATCAGTATTATTAAATATAAAAATAATACTATTAAAAGGAATGTAATTAGGCATAGTAAATAAATTTTGTACTAATCTAGCAACACCATAAGTTTTACCAGAACCAGTATTACCAAAAATAGCACTATGATTGCTCCACATATCATCAATATTAATTTTAATAGGACTATCGTTATACAAAGGAGAAAGTCCTAGCATCATTGCAGTATTGTCATTATACCCAGTAAGTTCTGCTAATTCATCAGCATTAATAATTCTAATTTTAGAATTAATACTAGGTTTTCTAATAATACCATCATAAAATTTGCTTCCATGAAATTCTCCTAAAAAACTAATTTTAGCCTCTCCGTTCATAATTTCTTCTACTTCACCTAATATTTTTTTATTATTTTCTTCAAAAACAACATTTAAGTTAAGTAAATCATCAGTAATAACATTATCAATTTTAACAATAGCATAATTTTTACTAATAGCAATAATTTCTTTAAACATAATCGCCCTTCTTTCTATTCTAAGTAAATTATACCAAATAAATATCAAAAAATAAATAACTTTTTAATAATTTTTTAGAGTAGTTCGCACTTTGTTGCTCACTATTTTTAAAGCCTCAAGTCTTTAAAAAATAATTTTAAGCCAAAATTGTCTTAAAATTAATATTTTTCTTCAATTATTTACAAAATATTAAATATATAGTATAATTTCATTAGTGGTGATTTTTGTGAAAAAAGAAGTAAAACAAAAAAAGAATAAAAAAAATATAAATAAAAATAAAAAAACAAAATATGAAGAAATAAAAAATAAAGTTAAAGATTTTATTTTAAAATATTATTATATATTAATTATATCATTACCTTTTATATTAATCGATATAATAACTAAA
>ULRK01025952.1_pt1 | contig 12098 bp, 5 predicted proteins | sample 1955341 | NCBI WGS metagenome assembly ULRK01 (sample SAMEA4835680, study PRJEB28245) | human gut metagenome | biome: gut microbiome; material: fecal sample | place: Denmark | collected 2008
CATCGGCCAGGGCATGGTGGTGGTTGGCAAGGTCGAAACCGCACGCCGCCGACACGGTATGGAGCTGGTGGTTGGGCAGGCTGCTGCCGAACGTCCTGCGCGAGGCACGGCACGTACAATAGAACCGGTAGCCGGGATAAGGCATCCCGTACAACTCGAACACGGCGCGCAGGCACCCCTCGTCGAAGGGCGAGTTGTGCGCCACGAGCGGCAGCCCCTCGATACGGGGCGCAATCTGCTTCCACACGTCGGCGAAATCGGGCGCCTGGGCCGTATCCTCGTAGCTGAGGCCGTGGATGGCCGTGGTGAAACGGCTGTAAAAATTAGGACGCGGGCGGATCAGGCTGTAAAGCGTGTCGACCACCTCGCCGCCACGCACCACGACGACGCCCACCGAGCAAACGCTCGTACGCCGGCCGTTGGCCGTCTCGAAATCTATGGCTGCAAAATCTTTCATCGGTCAGGAGTGAATATCCTTCGCAAAGATACGGATTTTAACGCTTCCCGGTATCACCGGCAACGAAAAAACGGCCGCCTTTCCGAGGGCGGCCGTCGTTTCTGCCGGAGCGGGTTATTCGGTATACTCGTCGTCCGACGTGTCGGGCGTAACCCATGAATCGGCCGGGGTCAGCTCCTCGACCTCCGCCTCCGTCAGGAAGGCGTCTTTGTCGAACATGATGTCGTCGAAATAGTTGACCGTGCACTGGTAAGCGCCGTAGTTGTATGTCCAGTCCTTGGAGTAGATGCCGAAGATGGCCATGATATCGCCTTTCGCGCCGTCGCGGACGACGGGATACTGGGCGAAACGCGAATAACCGCTCGTGCGCACCGTATAGACCCCCTTCTTGTTGGTCGTCGAAGGCAGGGTGCTGTCATAGGTGAAAAGCACCGAACCGTAAAGGTTCGTACCGTCGTTGCTGAACGCCCAGCGGTACCAGACCTTGTTCATCACCGGACGGATGTCGGTATACATCCACGCGGGATAGATGTTCGACCCCACCGTCCCGTAACGGCACGTAACGCCGCGCAGGATCACCAGACGCCCGAAATACTGCTGCCCGTTCTGGCCGAAGAAATCGTCGCAGTTGGCCTCGGTGACCTCGAGGATCTCCTTGCCCAGCTCCAGCTGCGTCTCCTCGCCGAGGAACACGCGCTTGCGGATCTCCGTCGGGTCTTCGATGTTCGAGTTGGCATAGAATTTATGTTCGCCCACCTTGTTGTAGGAATCGGTAGGCCCCTCGCCCAGCGACAGCATCATGCGGTAGTTGCCGATATAGAGGCCCGAGACCTTGACATAGACCCAGTTCGAGGGGATCGTACCCGTGGCCTTGTCGAAACGCCCCATCGGATAGGTAAAATAGAGCCCCGTAGTGAGCTTCACCTCGATGGCACCCGAATCGTCCACCAGGTAGAGCGACTTGTAGACGTTACCCTCCTCGTCGCTCGACTGCACCTTGCCCTTGATGTAGTAATCCAGCCCGTCGGGCGACTGGCCGATCTGTACGTACTTCGTATCGCCCCAGCTCGAGTTGCTGCCCGTACCGCCGAGCGACTTGTGCTCATCGAGGAACATCTGTTTCACATCGGCGATGGAGATATGCTTCATCCCCGCGAAATCCTCGTCGGTATAGACTTTGGCAGGCTTCGGCGCATCGAAATCATTATAGCACCCCGTAACCGCAAACATCACGGCCAGCACGGCACATAACTGAAATATCTTTTTCATAATCGTCATATCGTATTAGAAGCGGAAATATACATTCAGGTAATAGGTCGTCCCCAGCAGGTAAAAGTACTTCGAATCGAACGGCACGTAGTACTGGATCGGCTGGGCGGCCGCACCCTCCTTGTTCACATAGGTACGGCGCGAAAGGCGCATCTGTTCGTAACCGCCCGTGCGGATCGTCTGGTCGTTGAGGATATTCTTCACCTCGAGGCTGAAGCCCAGCTGGTAGATGCGGTGGATGTACCAGTTCTTGCCGACGCTCAGGTTGAGCGTATAGGCCGAGTCGAATTTCTCCTGATCGCGCAGGTTCATCAGCGCCGTGTATTTCACGGCGCCGGGGAGCTGTGCCGCCTCGTCGGGGCGCAGTACCGTGGCATAAGCGGCACGGGTACGGCGCGCGGGGTTCATCGAGAGGTAGATACGGTCGTAATAGTTGAAATCGACCGAGGCGAACCAGTTGCGCGGGCCGCGGTAGCTCAGGCCGAGGTTGAGCGCCGTCTGGGGCGTGCTTTCGACGTAGAGGTCGTCCCAGAGCACCTTGTCGCCGCGGAGCACCTCCTCGCTGTTGTCGCGCGTCTGTGTGAAGTTGGCGTCCGACGTATAGCGGTAGTCGCCCAGGCTCAGGGCGCCGTTGAACGAGATGCCGCCCCAGATGGGAACCACGACGCCCACTTCGAGGCCGTAGTAACGCTTGTCGATGCCGCTCATGGCGAAGTTGGTGAACGACGACTGCGTATCGTCATAGTACGAGATGACCTTCGACTGGTCGGCGACCGAGGTATAGTAACCCGAAACGCGCGCCGTGATCCACGGCAGGTTGAGGTTGTACGACAGGTCGACGCCGAGTACCTTCTCGGAATCGAGGCCCGGCGTAGTCGTATTGCGGGTACGCGCCGAAACGAAAGCGTCGCGGAACTGCGGGGGATTGACCATGTAGGCCACATTGGCGTCGATGGCATGCGCACCCGAGAAACGGTACGAGAACTCGCCCTTGAGCTTGTAGGTCAGGTAGTCGAGCGTCTTCGATTTACCGAGCGAGTTGTTCGCGAAGAGTCCCTTGCGCAGCCGGCCGTCGCGCCACATGGCCGTATAGCCGACCTCGCCGCCGAGGCTCATCGTGAAACCGCCGAACGAGGCGTAATACTGCGCCCAGACCTGTGCCTGGCGCAGGTTGGCGTAGTAATCGTAGCTGAACTTGTCGCCTTCCCCGACGCGGCGGGCCTCGCCGTGCTTGAGGTAATAATCCAGGTCGTTCTGCGAAAGCAGCGGGTTGTAGTTGCCGTTGTCGCGCAGGGCGAACTTATCCACGTCGAGCCAGTAGTCGGCGCCGAGCAGGTCTTTCACCTGGTCGTAGTACTCCGTGCGGTTGATACGCGCCGTCAGGCCTCCGCGCAGCACGGACTGGTTGCGGAACGTATGGGCGATGTTGGCCGCGAAGTTGAAATCGCGCTGGTCGGTATGGCGTTCTTCGATCATGTAGATGCCCGAAGCCCCGGACTTGTTGCGGTTGTAGTTCATGCGGAACATGTTGTCGTAATCCATCTGGCTCTTGCTGGGGTCGGTGATCCACTCACGCATCGAACGCAGCGCAAGGTCGTTGTACGTCCCCAGATCCGAACTCTCGATGCCCTCGGACAACTGGAGGATACGGTTCGTGTAGAAGCTGGGCAGGTAACGGTAGTAGTCGGGGCGCGGGTCGGGGCCGTCCGTCCACGTCAGGGCCGAATAACCGTTCTTGCCGAAGCGGAACGAAGCCGCGGCGGCAAGTTTGGTATTCGACGAAATGTCGAACCCGTAGTTGAGCATCACAATCGGCTCGTGGTAATCGCGCACGCGCGAGTTGCGCAGCTTGCCGTCCTGCTTGCCCACATTGGGGTTGTAATAGTTGTTACTCAACAGGTCGTAGGCTTCCTGCGTCGACGCCTGCTGCGCTCCGCGCTCGGTCGGTGCGCCCAGGATGGTCAGCGCCAGGTTGTGGCGGTCGCCGCCGAAACGCTTTTCGACCGATGCGAAGTAACCGTAGGCATTGTAGTACACCCCGTCGACATAGGAGTTGCCGCCCTGGCGGGTCGAGAACGAGAAGGCGTACGACCATCCGTTGTCGAGCAGGCCCGAAGCGTAGGAAACCATCGCGCGGAAGCGGTACATCGAGTTGCCGTTCACGACGCTGGCACGGAAGCCCTTGCGCATCTGCGAAGCGCGCGCATTGACATTGGTCGTACCGCCGATGCCGTCGATGCCGTAGCCCGACGAGCGCAGCCCGGCGGTATTCTCCTGGTTACGCGTGGCATCGTTCAGGCCGCTCCACAACGACCAGGGGCCATAGCCCGTCATGGCGTCGTTGAACCGGATGCCGTTCAGGTAGATGCTCGAATACTGCGAATCGTAACCGCGCACGTTGAAACGCATCTCGCTGAATTTATACGAGGCAATGTTGTTGAAGACATCCTTCGACGACGAAAGCGACGAAGGCAGCGACTGCCCGTCGGCCGCCGTATCGGAGTCGAACTCCGCGAACACGGCGTCGTCGATGACATACTGCACATCGGGGGCCATCACCACCGAATTGAGGTTCTTGACCATCTTGTCGACACGGATCGCCAGGTCGAGGTTCTCGAACTCGGGGGCTTCGAATTTCAACTGGTATTCCCCTTTGGGCAGCTGGTCGATATTGAAATTACCGTGGTTGTCGGTCATGACGGTGACGCCGAGCGGTTCGACGACCACCTTGACATTGCTCAGTGCGACACGGCCGTCACGCGAGACGACCTTGCCTTTGACGCCCCCGTCCTGGGCATACGCCCCGGCACAGGCCAGCGTGAGCAGGATAACAAGTAAAGCTCTGATCTTCATAATTACTTTGTTGGGTTATTTACCGATGTAAATGAATACGGGAAGGTGGTCGCTGTATCCCCCCTGGAAATTGTTGCCCACGAACGTACGCAGCGGGTAGCCCTTGTACTGGCCTTCCTGCTGGAACAGATAGGGGGCACGGAAAATATTGCCGTAATATTTCCCCTTGGGGGCACGCTCCAGCTTGAGCGAACCCGTCGAGCCGGTAGCGAGGTTCTCCGACACGACGATATTGTCGAACAGGTTCCACTGGTCGCGGTAGGCAAGCGAACCGATACCCGCCTTCAGCATGTCGATAAAAGGATTGTAGTATCCGCCCGGTTGGAGCTTGCGGATGTTGCCTTCGGCGCCGAGCACCTCGGTGATGCTCTTGTCGGTGGCGTCGTCGTTGAAGTCACCCATCATCACGACCTTGGTCGCGGGGTTGATCGCCAGCACCGAATCGGCGGCATGGCGCATGATCTCGGCGGCGCGCTCGCGCTTGGGTGCCGAAGCCTCCTTGCCGCCCAGGCGCGAAGGCCAGTGGGCCACCATGAAATAGAACGGTTCCCCGTCGATCGTCCCCCACATCGTCACCACGTCGCGCGTGCGGAAATTCGGCAGGCTCTCCATCGTAAACGGGATCGGGGCGCTGCCCTCGAGCTTGAACACGTCGGGACGGTAATAGAACGCCACGTCCACGCCGCGGGCATCGGGCGAATCGTAGTGCACGATGCGGTAATTGGCCGGGGCGAGTTTGGGCGTAGCGATCACGTCTTCCATGACATTGCGGTTCTCGATCTCCGAAACGCCGATCACCACCGGGTAGTCCTTGTTGATGGCGGCGATGTCGAACAACACGCGCGAAAGGTTATTGATCTTTTTGGTGTACTTGGGCGTATTCCACTTCTTGGGCCCTTCGGGCGTAAACTCCTCGTCGTAAATCTCCGGGTTGCGGATCGTATCGAAGAGGTTTTCGAAGTTATAGAAAACGACCTTGTAGGGTTTCTGGGCGAAGCAGGCGACGATCAGCGCTGCGAAAAGCCCGGTAAAAAGCAGTTTCTTCATATAATTCAGATTAATTTATACCCCAGTCCGAGGGATTGTTCTGTGCCTTCACGTCGGCGGCAATGCCATCGTCGAGCATCGTAAAGAATTTATAGCCCGTTTTCTCTTCGATGTCGGCGACGCTCGTGATATATTCCTTCAACCCGTTTTTGCTCGACGAAGCGTTTTTCGCCCAGAACCCGATGGCCATCAACTGCGACGCATCCGTAATCTGGTCGACCCGTTTCCCCGTCCGGCCGCTCCGGGTACGCAGCAGCACCTTCCAGCAATACTCCGGAACGGCGACCGACGTACCCGCCTTGTCCGAACCGGAACCCTGCACGCCGTAGGTACCCGTCACGATATAAAGCGTATCGGCACACCGTTTCGACGATGCGGTATTCTCCATACTGAGCCAGGAGCCACCATTAAACGCAGAATTCTGCGGCATGATGTTGGTCGAATAGAAGGTCTGTTCGTTCAGCAGCGGGGAATAGGGAACATAGCGGTGGTTGGACATACACTGGTGACCGCGAATACCGCCGCTGCGATAGGAACCGAGCGAGAGGTCGGCTTGATACTGGGACGGTATGTCGGGATCATATGCCCATGTGTCCGCACGGTTGTATGAGCCCTGCATATAACAATCGTGGATCGGATAGGCGACCCAGTTGGCGATACGTTTCTTCGTGTCGTAGCAGATCGTAAAGTTACGTGCCGTCACGGTCGAAGAGAGCGGCGCGTAATGTGTTACGTAACGGTAATCGGGGGCTTCGACATAGGCGGGCAATTCCGCCCACGCGTGATCCATCGACGCCGGAACCGAGTAGTCCGCCTGGTCGATCGTCAACGTGAATTCGTGCCCGCCGTCGAAAACGACATCGACCGCGGCACGGCGCGAAGCGCCCGTTTCATTATCGTCCAGGTAGAGGTACACGACATCGTTCGCCGAAACGAGTTTCGCCGATTTGGTCGTGGTATGCGTCCTGCGCGACGTCCAGCACCAACTGCCGCCTTCGGTCACGGTGACGGTGTAAACCGTACCTACGGGCCCCGTCAGTACGAGCCGGGGGTCGGTCGCATAGCCTTTGGCAGCGAGCGTGGTCGTCTCCGTATCGAGGAACAGCGCGGAAATATTCGCCGGGGTGTCGTCGTCGGAGGACCCGCAGCGCCCGAAAACCAGCAGGAGCGCCCCGAGCACCATAGCCCGTCCAAAAAGTTTCAATAACCCTTTTGTCAAAATCATGTAGGAATTTGCAGATAAAAATGTCAGGTAGAAAATCCGACAATCATCCCCGGCGGAAGCCAATCCGCCGGGGATGGATTATCGGAATCAGAGAGTTGCTATTCGCTCAATTCATAAAGGGCGACAGTAACATAGTCGCTAGTATCAGCATTCTGTTCTGCATAACCACCAAAACGCTGGTATGCTGATGTGTTTTGGAACAGCAGGCAACGCACAGTCGATGCAGACATCGTCTCCTTATCTGTAAACTTAATCGTATTCTTTGCCTGAACAGCAGTTGCTATCCAAATTCGACCTGCCGTATCAGAAAGTTTCAAAGTTGTACTGGAGCCATTATACTCGACAAATTTACCACCTGCCGTTTTAATAACATAACCATCCCCACTTGCCTCAATCGTCACAGCATATGCATCATTTGTAGTGTTGGACTCAATCTTGCTATTACTTACAGCAATTTCAACACCGTTAGGACGTCCAGCCCCGCCGGCAAGTTGTGCAGCTTCGAAAACATAATTCTTTTCTCCGGTTTCTGCTACAATTAAATACTTCTTACCGGCAGTTACCGCATTGACTCGCGTATAGCCGCTACCGCCCGGCACGGATTTGCCGGCCTGCGAAATCGCAACGGTCTTGGTATCCACAGCGGCACCGGCCTTCATCAGTTTGATGGTCAGCGTGGCGGTGATAGCCAACTCCGTCGTGTTTTCCTTGGGCGTCACGGTTACGACCATCCCGTTTACGGAAGTCGTGAACTGCTCCGATTTATCCGTAGCGGCTTCGATCGTGCAGTCGTCGGCATTAGCAGCCGTGACCGTCACGGTCTTGGCATTGTCCGTCGCAGCGAAAGAAAGCGACGTCGGGTCGAGCTTGGTAATCTTCGGTTCAGCGGGTGCATCACCATCCTTTTCGACCGATACGGCAATCGTGCTAAGCATCTTACTCTGGTTGGTCATACCTAACGTATAACCCTTGACAATAACAACCTGTCCATTAAGGGAAGCATCGACAAAACCATCGGCGGGATATGCCAGAGAGCCCTGCAGATCCGTACCATCGACAGCTATATTATAGTAATACCCGTCTATCGTAAGCGTGCCCGAATATTCGATATATTTAATAACGGGAGTGGCTGCCGCATAGGCATCGAAAGCGGCTCCGTCGAACTTCTCGGGAGTAGGCTGTGTGAAGGAACCGTCAGACACCTTTTCTATTACCAGGTCGGTTTCAGAGAACTGTACCAACTTACTGTAAGTAGTCGTCTTGCCGGTCACCTTGACAGTCTGGCCAATCGTAGCGGAATAATCTACCACAGGCTTATTATCTTTCCATCCAAGATAGACCAGAATCTTCCCGCTATTGTCCTGAATCAGGAAACTACGTCCGTTAATCGCCACGACTTGTCCCTGCGTAGTATAGGTCGCGCCTACCGAACCGGCAATGACTTCAGCAATGGTCTTCGTTTCAGTTACAGGAGGAGTAATATTGTCCAGGTCGACCTCCGTACCACCGATGCCCTCGAAAAGTTTCACGTCGTCGATACGGTGTGAGGATGTAAGATCCGAAGTAAATTTAATGTAAAGTTCCGAAGGCACCTGTTTCAGCGTGAAATTGGCCGTTGCCAAAGCCCAGGTGCCGTACTTGGAGTGTTCGTCGTCCCCGACAGGGCGGTCATAGGTAATTTCCGCCCAGTTTTCACCGTCTTTGCTCAGATATACATGGAACTCCGAAGTCTTGAAGGCATTGTCCTTATCTTCAAAAATACTACGGTATGAACCGAACGTAAGTTGAAGGTTCTTCTGGGTAGATTCAAGTGCGATTTTCTGAATCTCAAAAACACCGCTCGTTCCGAAAAACATATTGTTGACACCGGAAGCGTCGTCCTTGTACTTCGAATGGCTATCGTTCGAAGGCGAATTCGAACGAACACTTATACCGCTCGTTTTATAAGCAACATTGTCGGCACCCGTACCAGTCTGATTCTTCCAGCCCTCGAATGCATCTGCGAAGGGGAACTTACCATCTGCCCCCTTTTGAGCCTGCTCCTTATCGAAATCGTTAGCATAGATAGCATCGCCCGTGGGGGGGGGTGTAACCCCGCTGCCGTACTGTTTCACGGCTACGGACGACTCGGCCTGGCCCCATTTGCCGAATTCGGGGTGGATAAGCGTGAAGGAGATCTTACCTTCGCGCAGGTTCGTACCGGCGGGCAGCTCGGAAACCGTAACGGAGATCGTTCCGTTGCCTTTGCCGCTCATCGGGGAAATGGTAGCCCAATCCAGGTTACTTGCAGTAACCGTCCATTCGCAGTTCGCCGTGATGGCAACGGTCTGCGTCGTCGCCGTCTCATCGGTGAAATCAAGCGCCGTCGGATCCGCCGTCAACTTCGGCGTCAGCGACTTGTCATCGTCGTCGGAGCATCCCGTAAATGCCGTGGCAGCCACAAGGAAAAATGCACCGAAGACCAACCTAAAAAGATGTTTACTCATAAAAATAGTTTTAATTAGGTGATTATAAACTAATATCCGTTTGCAAAAATAACTTACGATTCTTCCGTTTTTTAAAGGGGAAACTATTACAAAGATAACTTTTATTTCAAAAATACAAAAGGATTTCGGCATATATTTACTGTTAAGGTTCCGTTACATAGCAAAAAAACGTTCCATGCTGCCTCGGAAAGGACAACCCGTGCGGCATACAGCCTCGCAAGCACCCAAATCAAGGCATCGGCGGAGGCTTCCGTCCGGAACCGCCCCCCTGGCGCACCTTCGGCCAGGCAAAAAAAATTCCGCCCCGGAAACCGGGACGGGCGAAGTTTCAAGGCTGGTTGGCGGATTGCATCGGCAGGGGTCATAAAACGGCATCGTTTCCGATGCTGCAAAATTACCCTACGGCTATTTCATCGTTGCGACAGTCCCGTTACAATCCCAGGAATATGGCATTGCACGCACGTTGCAGCAGCCGGCAAAGCCGCTCGGCCACACCACCCGGCCACAAAAGCAGCCTGCCCGGACTGTAAACGTCCGGGCAGGCCATGCCGAATAACGGGTTCGGCAACGATTGCAATACGGCGGCGGCCTGCCTCACACAGCGGCCGCGCAGGGATCATACCCTATTCCCACTCGATGGTTGCAGGCGGTTTCGAGGAGATGTCGTAGACGACGCGGTTGACCCCTTTGACTTTATTGATGATGTCGTTCGACACATTGGCAAGGAACTCATAGGGCAGGTGCACCCAGTCGGCGGTCATGCCGTCGGTCGAGGTCACGGCACGCAGTGCGACGCAGCTCTCGTAGGTTCGCTCGTCGCCCATCACGCCGACGCTCTTCACCGGGAGCAGAATAGCCCCCGCCTGCCATACCTTGTCGTAAAGTCCGGCATCGCGCAGGGCGTCGATGTAGATTTTGTCCACGTCCTGCAGGATCGCGACCTTTTCGGGCGTGATGTCGCCCAGGATACGGATCGCAAGGCCGGGCCCCGGGAAGGGATGGCGCCCGATGAGCTGCTCGGAGATCCCGAGCGACCGACCGACACGGCGCACCTCGTCCTTGAAGAGCAGGCGCAGCGGTTCGACGATCCCGAGGTGCATCTTTTCGGGCAGCCCGCCGACGTTGTGGTGCGACTTGATCGTCGCCGAGGGGCCGTTGACCGACACCGACTCGATCACGTCGGGATAGATTGTCCCCTGTGCCAGCCAGCGCACGTCCTCGATCCGGATCGCCTCCTCGTTGAATACCTCGACGAAATCGCGGCCGATGATCTTGCGCTTGGTCTCGGGATCGCTCACGCCAGCCAGATCGCCCAGGAACTTGTCGCCGGCCTTCACGCCCTTGACGTTCAGGCCCATGTTCTTATACGACTCGAGCACGTCCTCGAATTCGTTCTTGCGCAGCAGGCCCGAATCCACGAAGATGCAGTAGAGGTTCTTGCCGATGGCCCTGTGCAGCAGCACGGCGGCCACCGACGAGTCTACGCCGCCCGAAAGCCCGAGCACGACCTTGTCGTCGCCCAGTTTCTCCTGCAACTCGCGCACGGTGGCCTCCACGAAACTCTCCGACGTCCACTCCTGCCTGCAGCCGCAGATACCCGCGACGAAATTCTTCAGCAGGTGCGTGCCGTCGGTCGAATGGTAGACCTCGGGGTGGAACTGGATGCCCCACGTCTGCTCGCCCTCGATGCGGAACGCAGCCACGCGCACGTCCTCGGTGCTGGCCACAATCTTATAGTTCGCGGGCACCGACGTGATCGTATCGCCGTGCGACATCCACACCTGCGTGGTCGCAGGCAGGCCGCGCATCAGCGGGTCACCGGCATCGCCCCCCGTAAGCACCGCACGGCCGTACTCGCGGCTGGGCGCAGGCTGCACCTCACCGCCGAAGGCCGATGCGAGGAACTGCGCGCCGTAGCAGACACCCAGCAGGGGCAGTTTGCCCTTGATGGCCGAAAGGTCGGGGGCAGGGGCATGCTCGTCCCTCACGGAAAAGGGACTGCCCGAGAGAATCACACCCCGCACCGAAGCATCCGGCACCGGAATCTTGTTGAAGGGGTGGATCTCGCAATAGACATTCAGTTCGCGTACGCGCCGCGCGATGAGCTGCGTATACTGCGACCCGAAGTCGAGAATCAGGATTTTTTCCATAATATAATGTAAGTCCGACGAATCGGGGTTCATCAATTTCGGAAGATTTACAAGCCATGAAACTCGCCGGACTCACTCTACGGCGTCTCCGACGCCGGTTTCAGGCCTAAAATTCCTCCGGGCCTTCCTCGCTGCCAAGGAAGACCTCGAATCCTTATTATTTTCTTTTTACCGGACGGTTGTAACTTCCCGAAAGGCGCATCTCCGCGGCGAAAGCCTCGTTCCCGACTTCGCGGATGCGTGCTATGCAACCGCGACGGTCTGAGCGAAAAACGACCTGGAAAACCCCGGCGATGAAATTATTGAACTTTCCGCAGGCATCCAGCGGCACCAGCGTGCATTCGGCGCAACTCTGCCAGCCGTTCTCCCGGCAGCAGAAACGAACCTTGCACCACACGGCCTTTTCGTTATCGCGGCACCCCGGACAACTCCCTTTCCGGAATTTCCGGCATGAACCGCAAAAAAGCCCGCAGGCCGCAATCCCGGGATCGGAACTATTCACCGCGGGAATAATTGGGCGTTTCACTCGTGATGGTCACGTCGTGCGGGTGGTTCTCCGTAACGCCGTTCGAGGTGATGCGGATGAACTGCGCACGCTGCAAAGCCGCGAT
>ULRK01064966.1_pt1 | contig 12012 bp, 8 predicted proteins | sample 1955341 | NCBI WGS metagenome assembly ULRK01 (sample SAMEA4835680, study PRJEB28245) | human gut metagenome | biome: gut microbiome; material: fecal sample | place: Denmark | collected 2008
CCCTCACCGGCGCCAAGGGCGTCAAGAGCGTCACGGGCCTGGGTCTGATGCTCGGCGTGGAGACCGAGCGCCCGGTCAAGGACGTCATCGCGGACTGCATGGAGCGCGGCGTGCTCGTCATCTCGGCAAAGAACAAGGTGCGCCTGCTGCCGGCGCTCAACATCCCCATGGCGCAGCTCGAGCAGGCGGTCAGCGTGCTCAAAGACGTCTGCGCCGGAGAATAAGGAGGAACACCGACATGCATCTCAAAGGCAACGATTTTCTCAAGCTGCTCGACTACACGCCCGAGCAGATCGACTACCTGCTCCGGCTCGCCGCCCAGCTCAAGGCCGAGAAAAAGGCCGGCATCCCGCACCGCCTGTGCGAGGGTAAGAACGTCGCGCTCATCTTTGAAAAGACGAGCACGCGCACGCGCAGCAGCTTCGAGGTCGCAGCGCATGATCTTGGCATGGGCAGCACGTATCTCGACTCCACCGGCTCGCAGATCGGCAAGAAGGAGAGCATCGCCGACACGGCGCGTGTGCTCTCGGGCATGTTCGACGGCATTGAGTACCGCGGCTTCGGCCAGTGCATCGTCGAGGAGCTGGCGCAGTACGCCTCCGTCCCGGTCTGGAACGGGCTGACGGACGAGTTTCACCCGACGCAGATCCTCGCGGACTTCCTGACCATCCGGGAGCACTTCGGCTCATTGGAGAACATCCACCTCGTCTACATGGGCGACGCGCGCTTCAACATGGGCAACTCCCTCATGGTCGGCTGCGCGAAGATGGGCATGCACTTCACGGCCTGCGCGCCCGAGGGCTACTTCCCCGATGCGCAGCTCGTCGCCGAATGCGAGGCCATTGCAGCGCAGACGGGCGCGAAGCTCGACTTCATCTCCGACCCCGCCGCGGCCGTGCAGGGCGCGAACGTGATCTATACCGACATCTGGGTCTCCATGGGCGAGCCCGAGAGCGTCTGGGCCGAGCGCATTGCCGCGCTCGCGCCGTATCAGGTCAACGCGGCGCTCATGGCCAAGGCCGGCCCCAACGCCATCTTCATGCACTGCCTGCCGGCCTACCACGACAAAAAGACCGTCATCGGCAACGAGATGTGCACGCGCTTCGGCCGCGAAGCCATGGAGGTCACGGACGACGTGTTTGAAAGCGCGCAGTCGGTCGTGTTCCAAGAGGCAGAAAACCGTATGCACACCATCAAGGCCGTCATGGCGGCGACGCTTGCGGAGATCGAGCTATGAAGCGCTATCTCGTACTCGAAAACGGCGAGGTCTTTGCGGGCCTCGCTTTCGGCGCACCGTGCGACACGGTGGGCGAGCTGGTGTTCACCACCGGCATGAACGGCTACATTGAGACGCTCACGGACCCGAGCTACTGCGGCCAGATCGTGCTGCAGACGTTCCCGCTCATCGGCAACTACGGCATCATCCCGGCCGATTTTGAGGGCAAGTGCTGCGTGCGCGGCTACGTCGTGCGCGAGCAGTGCCAAACGCCCTCAAACTTCCGGTGTGAGGAAACGCTCGACGCGTTTTTGAAGGAAAACAACATCCCCGGCATCGCCGGCATCGACACCCGCGCCGTCACGCGCATCCTGCGCGAGGCCGGCACCATGAACGCCGCCATCTGCGACACGGTGCCGGACGATCTCGCGCCCCTGCGCGCCTACCGCATCACGGATCCCGTGCCGCAGGTGACAACGCCGGAGGCTTACACCCTCCGGCCGGAGGGGGATGTGCTGCACCGCGTGGCGCTCATCGACTACGGCGCCAAGCGCAACATCGCGCGCGAACTTTGTAAGCGCGGCTGCGCCGTGACGGTGCTGCCCTGCTCGGCGCAGGCGGAGGATATCCTCGCCGCCGGATATGACGGCGTCATGCTCTCCAACGGCCCCGGCGACCCGACGGACAACGTCAGCCAGATCGCCGAGATCGCCAAACTCTTCGGCCGCATCCCGATGTTCGGCATCTGCCTCGGCCACCAGCTCATGGCGCTGGCGCAGGGCGGCAGCACCGTGAAGCTCAAATACGGCCACCGCGGCGTGAACCAGCCGGCGCGCGACGTGTGCGGCACGCGCACGTTCCTCACCAGCCAGAACCACGGCTACGCCGTCGTGCCCGAGAGCGTGAAAACCGGCGTCATCCGCTACGTCAACGCCAACGACGGCACGTGCGAGGGCATCGATTACCCCGACCTGCAGGCCTTTTCCGTGCAGTTTCACCCCGAGGCGTGCTCGGGCCCGCACGACACGGCCTTTCTCTTTGACCGATTCTGTGACCTGATGGGAGGTGCGCACCATGCCGATTGATTCCAGCATCCGCAAAGTCATGGTCATCGGCTCCGGCCCGATCGTGATCGGTCAGGCGGCGGAGTTTGACTATGCCGGCGCGCAGGCGTGCCGTGTGCTGCACGACGCGGGCGTCAACGTCGTGCTCGTCAACTCCAACCCCGCGACCATCATGACCGACAAGGCGCTCGCGGACGAGATTTATCTTGAGCCGCTCACGCTGACCTCCGTCAAGCGCATCATCGAAAAGGAGCAGCCCGACAGTCTCCTCGCCGGTCTCGGCGGCCAGACGGGCCTGACGCTCGCGATGGAGCTTGACAAGGAGGGCTTTTTGCAGCAGCACAATGTCCGCCTCATCGGTACGAACGCGGAAGCCATCGACAAGGCAGAGGACCGTGAGCTCTTTAAGGAGACCATGGCCGCCATCGGCGAGCCGACCATCCCCTCCGGCATCGCGAACACCGTGGCAGAGGCGCTGGAGGTAGCCGGCAGCATCGGCTACCCCGTTATCATCCGCCCGGCGTTCACGCTCGGCGGCGCGGGGGGCGGCGTGGCCTACAGCCCGGAGGAGCTCACGAGCGCCGCGCAGACCGGCCTCGACGCATCCCCGATCACGCAGATCCTCGTCGAGCGCTATATCTACGGCTGGAAAGAGATCGAGTTTGAGACCATGCGCGACGGCGTGGGCAACGTCATCGCCGTGTGCAGCATGGAAAACTTCGACCCCGTCGGCGTGCACACCGGTGACAGCATCGTCGTCGCCCCGGCGCTGACGCTCTCGGACAAGGAGTTTCAGATGCTGCGCAGCGCGGCGCTGAACATCATCTCCGCGCTCGACATCGTCGGCGGCTGCAACTGCCAGTTCGCGCTCAACCCCGACAGCTTTGAGTACGCCGTCATCGAGGTCAACCCCCGTGTGTCGCGCTCGTCGGCGCTCGCGTCGAAGGCGACCGGCTACCCGATCGCGAAGATCACGACGAAGATCGCCCTCGGCTACACGCTCGATGAGATCCAAAACGACATCACCGGCAAGACCTGCGCCTGCTTTGAGCCCGCGCTGGACTACGTCGTCGTCAAGTTCCCCAAGTGGCCGTTTGACAAGTTCGTCGGCGCATCCCGCCGCCTCGGCACGCAGATGAAGGCCACCGGCGAGGTCATGGCCATCGGCACGAACTTCGAGAGCGCGCTGCTCAAGGCCGTGCGCGGCGCCGAGATCCATCTCGACACGCTGCACGCCAAGCCCCTGTCCGACCGTCCGGTGCGCGACCGGCTCGCCGACTGCGACGATCACCGCCTGTTCACCGTCTTTGAGGCGCTGTGCAGCGGCGTGTCCATCGACGAGATCCATGACATCACCCGCATCGACCGCTGGTTTTTGTCCCGGCTGCAGAACCTCGTGGACTATGAGGCCGGCATCCAAAACGGTCTGACGCCGGAAAGCTATCAGCGCGGCAAGCACCTCGGCTATCCGGACGCGGCGCTGCGCCGCCTGTCCGGCAGCGAGACGCTGCCCGCCTTCCGCGCAAGCTACAAGATGGTCGACACCTGCGCGGCCGAATTCGACGCGCAGACGCCGTATTTCTACGCCAGCGCGGACACGCGCTGCGAGGCGCGCACCTTCCCGCGCAGCGGCAAGCCCGTCGTCATGGTGCTCGGCTCCGGGCCGATCCGCATCGGCCAGGGCATCGAGTTTGACTATTCGTCCGTCCACTGCGTGTGGACGCTCAAGGCCATGGGCTATGACGTCGTCATCGTCAACAACAACCCCGAGACCGTCTCCACGGACTACGACACCGCCGACCGGCTGTATTTCGAGCCGCTCACGGCCGAGGACGTGCTGCAGATCATCGACGTGGAGCAGCCCGTCGGCGTCGTGGTCGCCTTCGGCGGCCAGACCGCCATCGCGCTCACGCAAACGCTCGACCGCCACGGCATCCGCATCCTCGGCACCTCGGCTGAGGGCATCGACATCGCCGAGGACCGCGAGCGCTTTGATGAGCTGCTCGAGCGCTTCCACATCTCGCGCCCGAAGGGCATGGGCGTGCAGACGCTGCCGGAGGCCCTTCACGCCGCGCAGACGCTCGGCTACCCCGTGCTGCTGCGCCCGTCGTATGTCATCGGCGGCCAGAACATGAAGATCGTGCACGACGACGCCGAGGTCACGACCTATATGCAGCGCATCCTCGCGCAGGGCATCGACAACCCCGTGCTCGTGGATAAATACATGATGGGCACGGAGCTGGAGGTGGACGTCATCTCCGACGGTACGGACGTGCTCATCCCCGGCATCATGGAGCACATCGAGCGCGCCGGCGTGCACAGCGGCGACTCCATCGCCGTCTACCCGCCGTACAACCTCAACGACATGATGACGGAAAAGATCGTCGACAGCTCGCGCAAGCTCGCCCTCGCGCTCGGCACGAAGGGGCTTGTGAACATCCAGTACCTCATCTGGGAAAACGAGCTCTACGTCATCGAGGTCAACCCCCGCGCCTCGCGCACCGTGCCGTATATCAGCAAGGTCACGGGCGTGCCGATGGTGGACGTGGCGGCGCGCGTCATGCTCGGCGCGCCGCTGCGGAGCCTCGGCTACGGCACCGGCCTGCACCCGATCCCGCCGTATTACGCGGTCAAGGTGCCGGTGTTCTCGTTTGAAAAGCTCGGCGACGTCAACGCCTACCTCGGCCCGGAGATGAAGTCCACGGGCGAGGTGCTCGGCCTCGGCAAGACGATGCAGGAGGCGCTGTTCAAGGGTCTGACCTCGGCCGGCATGGTCGTCGGCCAGCACCCGGACGGCCGCCACGGCGTGTTCGTGAGCGTGGACACGCACGACCTCGGCGAGATCGTGTCGCTGGCCAAGAAGCTCGACGACCTGCACTTCGCCCTCTACGCGACCGAGGAGACCGCCGCCGCCATCGCGCGCCTTGGCATCGACGTCGTGACCGTGGACGGCATCCGCGAGAGCGACCACGCCTTCGCCCTGCTCGAGAGCGGCTGCATCGACTACATCGTCTACACCGGCGCGCTCAAGGACGCGACCATGGACGATTACATTGCCCTGCACCGCCGCGCGCTGCAGCTCGGCATCCCGTGCTTCACCTCGCTCGACACGGCCAACGCCCTGGCGGACATCATCGCCAGCCGCTACAATGAGCGCAACACCGAGCTCGTGGACATCAACCACATGCGCACCGAGCGCCAGAGCCTGAAGTTTGCGAAAATGCAGGCCACCGGCGACGACTATATCTACGTCGAGAACTTTGACGGGCACATCACCTGCCCCGAGTCGCTGTGCATCCCGCTCTGCTCGCGTCACCGCGGCATCGGCGGCTACGGCATCGTGCTCATCGAGCACAGCGACGTGGCCGACGCGAAAATGCGCGTCTTCAACCGCGACGGCAGCGCCGGCGGTATGGGCGGCAACGCCATCCGCTGCGTGGCCAAGTACCTGTACGACAACGGCATCGTGCCGCGCGACGATCTGACGATCGAGGCCGGCGGCCGCGTGCACCGGCTGCACCTGTATACGCGCTTCGGCACGGTCGGCCTCGTGACGGTCGACATGGGCAAGCCCGCGTTTGAACCCGCCAATGTGCCCGTGACGCTTCCCGGCGATCGCGTGATCGACCGGCCGGTGACCATCGCCGGCGGGGAGTACCGCATCACGTGCCTGTCGATGGGCAATCCGCACTGCGTCGTCTTTGCCGACCGCGTGGATGAAGTGGACGTCGCGCACCTCGGCCCGCAGTTTGAGCACGCGGACATTTTCCCCGCGCGCACAAACACGGAGTTTATCCATGTCGTCAACCGCACGACGATTAAGATGCGCGTCTGGGAGCGCGGCAACGGCGAGACCCGCGCCTGCGGCACGGGTGCGTGCGCGGCTGTGGTGGCCGCCACGGAAAACGGCCTGTGCCCGAAGGGCGAGGCCATCACCGTCAAGGTCAGCGGCGGCGACCTGATCGTCACCTATGACGACGACGGCGTGCGCCTGACCGGCAACACCGAGCTCGCCTTCACCGGCGTGACCACGTACTGAGACTCCAAAAAGCAAAAAATCACCCGCATCCAGACCGGATGCGGGTGATTTTTTCTGCCGCGCCGCTCAGCCGCGCATGGCGGCGGCGAAGGCGTCGATGCGCGCGATGTCGAGCTGCGGCTCGGCATACTGCGCGCGGTACTGCGGCGATGTCATCAGCGCGCCGAAGAGCTGCTTGTAGGCATAGCTCATCTTCTCGTACTGCATCTTGCCGCCGAGGATGTCCTTCGCGGCCGCGTGCGCGAGCAGTTCCGGCGAGAAGAAGTGCTCCAGATACCCCTCCGTGCCGGGTGTGGTGTAGCAGCACAGGTACAGGCCGAGCCGTTTGCCCATGAGCGCCTTTTCGTTCCGGCGCAGGAAGCGCTTGATGTGCTTGTCGAGCTTGAACATGTACACGCAGCTGCCGATGATGACTGTGTCGTATTCTGCGAGCGAGATGCCGCGCTCGCGGACATTGCACACCGTCACGTCGCCGCCGACGGCGCTCTTGAGCATATAGGCGATCTCCTCCGTCGCACCGTAGCGCGAGGCGAACAGGATCAGTGTTTTCATGCAGTGACCTCCTTTATCCGCCCTGCCGGGCGGCCCCTTCTTTATGTAAGAGTATAGGAAGCCGCCGCGCCGCTGTCAAGCGCTGCGCGCGATTTTTTTACCCGACCGGCACGGGCTCGGCCTGCTGCGGCGCCGGCTCTCTGCGCCGCGCCTTGGGGATGTTGATCGTCAGGATGAGCGCCTCGTCCGTCTCCTGCCGGTGCATACCGGCGTCGATGCCGCCCTGCTTCATGAGGTTGAGGCTGTGCGAGATCGTGTTGAGAAACACGCGCACGTCCTTGAGGATAAACGTCTTTTGCTGTTCGCTCTCGGGCGCGGTCTTGGCCTCGAGCAGACGCTCGATGTAGGCATCCGTCGCGGCGACATTCAGGTCGCGGCTGAGGATGTAGGCCAGCGCCTCGCGCTGCTCCTGCGGCGTCTCGAGGCGCAGCAGCGCGCGGCCGTGCCGCTCGGTGAGCCCGGCGTTGCGCATGGCGTTGAGCACATCCTCCGGCAGGCGCAGCAGGCGGAGCTTGTTCGCCACGGCCGACTGCGACTTGCCCAGCCGCCGCGCGCACTCCTCCTGGCTCAGGCCGAAGAGCCGGATGAGCTGCGCGATGCCGCGCGCCTCCTCGAGAAAATCCAGATCGTTGCGCTGGAGATTTTCCACCAGCGCGATAAAGCTCGCCTCCTCGAGATCCAGCTCCATGATGATGCACGGCACCTCGCTCAGGCCCGCCATGCGCGCGGCGCGCAGGCGGCGCTCGCCGGCCACGAGCTCATACCCGCCCTGCCGCGGCCGCACGGTCAGCGGGCTGAGCACGCCGTACTCGGCGATGCTGCGCGAGAGCTCCTCGAGCTGCGCCGGGGAAAAATTCTGCCGCGGCTGGACCGCGCTCGGCGCGATCGCGTCCACCGCCAGATACACGATACTGCCGCGGGCCGCGCGGCTGCGATGGTTGGAAAACTGCATAGCACACCCTCCATATCTTGTGTTTTACAACACAAAAATAATCCACATATTGCGCAAAACGCGGCGAAATCGGGCGCGCGCAGAAAAAAAGAGGGCGGACTGCTTGCAGTCCGCCAAAAACAGGGTCGTGGGATAAAGATATGAGCCGTGGCTTCCAAACTGCGGAAGTCAATTGGATAAGCTGTAATGGTATTGTAGCGCCGGGCGCGGAAAATGTAAAGAGCGAACGGTGTCGACCGGACACTAGTTTTGTCGGCGGCGGAATCTTTTTTCGCGCGCCGGGCATACTGACCGGGAGTACACAGCAAAGGAGATGGAAGCATATGCAGGTGATCGACCGCATCGCGCTGATCCTCGCGATCGTCGGCGGACTCAACTGGGGCAGCATCGGTCTGTTCCGGTTCGATCTTGTGGCATGGATCTGCGGTGGGCAGGCCTCCGTGGTCGCCCGTGTGATCTACACGCTTGTGGGTCTGGCCGCGATCTGGTGCATTTCCCTGCTCTTCCGCGGCCGCGACGAGATCGACGGCGGCACGGAGGACGCATAATGCCACCGGCAGCGAAAAACGGCATGGCCGACGCCATGCCGTTTTTTGCGCGCAGATGCTTCAGCCCAGCCGCTGCATTGCCAGCGCGCTGCCCGGGAAGCGGTCGAACGCGTCAATCGGCGGCAGATACGCTTCCAGCGCGCGCACCAGCTCGCCGCCGAGCAGGCCGCCGAGCGTGTTAAGCATCAGGTCGTCCACGTCGCACAGGCGGTACGAGCCGCGGAACACGAAAAACAGCCCCGTGAGCTGCCCCAGCTCAATGAACGCCGAAAAAGCGAGCGACGCGAGCGCGACCCTGCCAACATCTAGCCCGCAGACATAGCGCAGGTACATACCAAACGGCAGCAGCATCAGAATGTTGCACACGACCTGCAGCACCGTGCGGTCCAGCAGCGCCGGCAGATAGGTGCGCGCATCGGAGAACACGAGCGGCGTCTCGCGCAGGAAATCGGCCACAAACTGAAACGGAACGAGCTGGATCCGGTACGTGCTCAGCTTTGCCGCCTGCGCCGCATCCGGCAGCGGGAAAAACACGAGCGCCAGCACGCACAGCACGTAAAACAAAAACAGACCGCCGAACGCGGTGCGCACCCAGTTGAAGCAGCGCGCACGCACCTGCCGGCAGAAAAGCGGCACGGCCACCAGCGCCGCGATCAGCGAAAACGCATAGCCCGCCAGCCGGATACTGCCCAGAAGATTTGTCATGATCCTTGCCTCCCATGGGGCGCTCCCGCCCCGGTTTCTGGCATCAGTATAGCCCCGGACGGCATCACATTGCCATCGTTTTGGCTTACAGTTGGCTTACATCTTCGTAAGGCGGCGCGGCAGGGCGCAAAAAAGCCGGGCGCATCTCAATGGACGCGCCCGGCCGGTTTTTCAAAAACCTCGTAGCCTTTCGCCGCCGCAGCGGCGAAAGAAAGTCCGATCATTTTCTTCGGCGACATGTGCGGCGAAGAAAATACTTCTCAGGCTGCAAGTGTGGAATTTGTGCGCCGGCGGCGCACAAATTATGCGCGCAGCAGACTGCAACCCCTTTGTCAAAAAGTAATACTTTTTGACAGCCCCACCGGGCGCGCCCGGCCATGCGGACGGATATTTTCCCTCAGGCGACGAGGAAGAACTTCACAAGGAAGATCACCGAGATAACATACGTCAGCACGGAGACGTCCTTGCCCTTGCCCGTGCAGAGCTTGAGCACGGAGTAGCTGATCAGGCCCAGGCCGATGCCGTGGCCGATGGAGCCGGAGATCGGCATGGAGATGAGCATGATGGCCACCGGCAGGCTCTGATAAACGTCGTCAAAGTCGATCTTCTTGAGGCCGCCGAGCATGAGCAAGCCGACGTAGATGAGCGCGGAGCTCGTCGCGGCGGCGGGGATGATGGCGGCGATGGGCGCGAGGAACATGCTCGCGAGGAAGAGCACGCCAGTCGTCAGGGCAGTCAGGCCCGTGCGGCCGCCGGCCTCGACGCCGGAGGCGGACTCGACGAACGTCGTGACGGTGGACGTACCGGTGCACGCACCCGTGACGGTGCCGATGGCGTCAGCCAGCAGCGCCTCGCGCATGCGCGGCATGTTGCCGTCCTTGTCGACCATGCCGGCGCGGCTCGCCGTGCCGACGAGGGTGCCGATGGTGTCGAACATGTCAATGATGCAGAACGTAATGACGAGCGTCACGACCGTGAACCAGCCGATCTCGCCGAGAGCGGCAAAGTCAAACTTAAACAGGGTCGTCTCGGCCATGTCGCCGAACGCGGGCACGAACGACGCGCCCTTGAGCGACGCGAACGGGTTCGTGTGCAGGAAGATGGCCTCGCCCGCCCAGTAGATACCGGACGCGCAGAGCATACCCAGCAGCACGGAGCCCTTGATCTTCCTGTGCGCGAACAGCACGATCAGAAACAGGCCGACGAACATGGTCACGACCGTGAGCACCATCTGCGGGTAGCCGTCGCCCATGTTGGCCTTGGCAAGGCTGGGCGTGAGCGCACCGAAGAAATCGCGCATGACGTAAAACGGCCCGCCGTCGCTCGAGTACACACCGGCGTTGGAGCCGATGCCGATGTTGAGCAGCATGAGGCCGATGGCCGGCGCGATGCCGAGCCGGATGCCGAGCGGGATGGCCTCGACGATCTTCTCGCGCACCTTGAGCACCGAGAGAATGATGAACACGATGCCCTCGATGAGGATGACGCACAGCGCCGTCTGGAACGACTGCAGGTAGCTCATGCCGGTCAGGCTCACGATGTTGGCCACGACAACGGCGAAGAAGCTGTTGAGGCCCATGCCGGGCGCCATGGCAAAGGGCTTATTGGCCGCGAACGCCATGACGAGCGTGCCGACGGCGGAGGCAATGCAGGTTGCGAGGAACACGCCGTTCCAGAGCTGTGAGCCGCCCTCGGCGCCGAAACCGGTCAGCAGGTTCGGGTTGAGCGCGATGATGTACGCCATGGTCATGAACGTCGTCAGACCGGCGACGATCTCGGTGCGCGCGGTGGTGTTGTTTTCTTTCAGGTGAAAGAGCTTTTCCATTGGGATCCCCTCTCCATAAAGTTTTTGCCAAGAAACGCAAAACGCCGTCAGTATAACGCAATCTGTCCCGCCTGTCAACGACAGAAACCGGACGCGGCATACACCGCGTCCGGCCGTAAACTTTCCGGCGTTTTCTCACCCCTGCGCGGGGCAGTCGCGCTCGTGGCAGGTGAAGAGAATGACCTGCCGGTGCTGCGCGATCTCGCGAAAGAGCGCCATGGCGCGTTTGGCGCGCGCATCGTCAAAATTCACGAGCGTGTCGTCGAGCACGAGCGGACACGGGTCGTCCGCCGGGCACGTCAGCTCGCACAGCGCCAGGCGCACGGACAGATACAGCAGGTCCGCCGTCCCGGCCGAGAGATAGGCCGTGTCGCGCGGCGTCGGGTCATCGGCGCTGCGCGCCTTGGCCGACAGGTCGCGCGCGAGCACGAGCTCGTCGTAGCGCCCATCGGTGAGGTAGTCCATATAATCCGCCGCCTTCTGCGCCAGCTGCGGGGAAAAGCGGCTCTGCAGCTCAACGTCCGCGCGGCCGAGCGTCTCGATCGCGAGCGCAATGGCGGCGTACTGCCGCTCGAGCGCGTCACGCTGTTCGAGCAGCTGCGCGTGCTCGCTTTTCAGCGCCATCGGGTCGCCGATGGCCAGCGCCGCCCCCGTAAGCTGCGCCTGCTGCGTGCGCAGGCGTGTGCGCACACTCTCGAGTGCGCACTTGCGCTGGTAGAGCGCGGCGGCCTCGCCCGTGCCGCTCTCAAAGTCCAGACTTTGCAGCAGCCGCTCGTGCGTCTCGCATTGGTGCTCGCGCGCGTCCTCAAGCGCGGCGGCAGCTTCCTGTTCGGCCCGCATGGTGGCCGCACACGCGCGGTAAGCCGCCCGGTGTATCTCCGCCTGATCGTAAATACCGTCCGCGTCCTGCGCACCGTAGCCGCGCAGGAGCTCCCCGAGCGCGGCGGCGGCCTGCTGCGCGCGCTTTTTGCCGTTCATCGCCGCGATCAGCAGCACGATGGCCAGCACCGCGAGCGCGATGGCCGCATAATACAGCGGCTGCGCCACAAGATAACCCAGCACGGCGCACAGCGCGGCCAGCACAAGCGCCGCGACCCAGAAAAACGGCTTG
>ULRK01058264.1_pt1 | contig 11894 bp, 7 predicted proteins | sample 1955341 | NCBI WGS metagenome assembly ULRK01 (sample SAMEA4835680, study PRJEB28245) | human gut metagenome | biome: gut microbiome; material: fecal sample | place: Denmark | collected 2008
CAGCATGACAGCATTACTTCCGGAAAGTAATATCTTCTGTATGTTCACCCACAAAGATGCGTGCCATATCTCCGGTCTTATACCATTTGGGTTTATCGGGCATGTCATCATAAATCACTTCACCGTTGATTTGTAAGTTTTCAAAACGAATGTTTTTCACTTTCCGTTCTTTGTCATAGCCGATAATCATGGAAACTTCCGCATTCTCCCCAGTGTATGAGATGTCTTTGAACAATATATTCTCAATGCCTCTGCCCGGTGCCTTACAATATTTCTCATTGAAGAAGATGCGTAGATTGACTAACTGTCCTTGTCTGAAATCTTCTATCCGGATATTCTCAAAGCGTACATTGCGGATCAGATTATTGTCGCCTGCATTGATGGCGAGGCAGCCTTGATAATCCAATTGTTTCTCTTTATGGTCCAGAATGTCGATATTGATATAATTTAGGTTTTCCAGAATCTCAGGGTTTTCAACGTCTCCGTGAATACCGATAAAGATGGGGTGCGCTACATCCGCCCAAAGGGTGGAGTTTTGCATGGTGATATTTTTGCAACCGCCGGTAAATCCCAGACGAGTTCCGTAGACAGTGGTGCAATCGTCGGAGTTACGGCAAAATACGCCGTCGAACAATACATTGTTACTGGCAAATACATTCATGCCGTCGCCCCAACCGTAAGAACTGATGGATTTTACATTGCGTATCGTTATGCTGTCCGATCCTCCTGTGGGGCATTGGGTAGTGATAACTCCTTCTACTAATACATTTTTGGAATTGACGATACGTAGCCCTGCCCGGCGTTCGGGAATAACGATCCCTCTTCCCAGAATCTTCACATTCTGAGCATTTACCACTTGGATGCATCCTTTTACGAGAGCTCCTCCCGCTACATAAACCGTCTTTCCGGACGGAACATTCAGTGTGTCTCCGGGAAAAGTGTGTATGCCCGGACCGAAGTAAATCAGATTCTTATCCTTCAGTTTTCTTGGTTTATTCTCATCTATCGGATTGGCAAACAGATGAAGGTTATGGAAAATATCTCCGTTTACTTCTACCGACAAGTTACGCGGACGGTCCAGCTTGAAAGTCATTGTATTACCCTCTATCGAAGGGGTTATTCCGTAAGATAGTGGGCGGATACGACCCGTTTGGATTGTTCCGTGATTGAACGTTACCGATACTTCTACTTCGCCTGAGAAGTCGAAATAGCTCATGGAGGCATTTTCTACATTATGCTGGGTTTTCCGTACCTCATCTACTTTGACAAGGTAAGTGTCAATGGATTTCCAGTCTTTTCCCGCTTCTCTCACTTTGACGGTGAAGTCGTTCATCAGTTCGGCACCTTTTGGTGCCGGATAGGTGACTAACTGGTTTTGCGCGGTTGCACTTTGGATTGCACCTAACAGAATACTTGTGATGAATATGAACTTTCTCAATCTCATATAATGATATTATATTATTTTAGATGAATACGAATAATAGAAAGAATTCACTCACTCTAATGCTCACTTATTTTATTGCTTTTGGGGGATTCTTATTACTGTAAATGAATAAGCGGGCATTTCATAATAGAATTTTCCACCAGCTTTTATGCTTCCTGAAACCGGACATACGGATTTATCTTCCGGTTGACCGCTCAGAATGGTTATTTGCGCTTGTATGTCCATTCCTGTTAATGAGGGTAGTGCTACTTGCGCCTTAGTACTGACAGGCAACATATTTACCAGTTTCAGGATAATGTCACCTTGCTCTCTGTTACGAACTACCGATACTCCTATTCGCTTCCGCACCGCACTCTGATCATTATTTAATGCCACGGTGGATGTTAAATACTCATTACCCGTATTTTGTCCGTACATCTGCTGTACATAGTAACCGGCAGAAGGTTTAATTTCTGTATTATTAAAGTAAATCAAGTCGGTGGCCCATTGCGTACGCCCCTCTTTGGCTAATAAAGGGGCATAAGAGGTCATTGTCACTATATCTGCATTACGTTCTATGGATGCGAGGTATAATGCTTCGGCCAATGCTGTTTCCAGGTTAGGCCCCCCTTTAAGGTGTGCGGCGTATTCGCCCAGATAAACTTGCGGTTTATTGCGATCATAGTAGTCGTAATAATTCTGATGATTGATAAACCATCCCGGAGATTTATAATAATGTTCGTCGACCATAGGGACACCTAATTGGGTGGCCAGTGCCCAACCTTCTTCATAATCTGTGCCTTCACTGAATGGTCCGGTGGTTCCTATTACAGTGATTTCGGGATACTTCTCTTTTATGGCTTTGTAAATCATAGTGAAGCGTTCTTCAAAAACATCCGTTATCATATCCTCATTGCCAATGCCGATGAATTTCATATTGAAAGGTTTCGGATGTCCTGACTGTGCACGTATTTTACCCCATTTAGTCTTTTTCGCATCGCCGTTGGCATACTCTATCAGGTCGAGAATGTCTTGGATATATGCTCCCATTTCTTCCATAGGAATACCACCTTGTTGTCCTGCGCAGGTAATTTCATCTTTGGAATGATGGCTACACTGACCAGAGTTTTGACAAGGAATACCAGCTGCGATTACCGGTAACGGTTCAGCATTTATATCTTCACAGAACTGGAAAAATTCGTAATACCCTAAACCACGTGTCTGATGATATCTCCATATATTAGGCATCGGTTTGCGGGCTTCCAAAGCACCGATAGAACCTTTCCAATCATAAATATTATCTATTCCGTCGCCATGCGCCAGACAACCACCGGGGAAACGGACAAAACGTGGATGGATATCAGCAATGGCTTGTGCAAGGTCGGCACGCAGTCCGTTTTTTCTACCTTTAAAGGTTTTCTGTGGAAATAAGGAAATCATGTCCAAACCATATTTCCCGATATTCTGGGGAACAATAGCCAAAACTGCATCGGTGGCATTGGCTGTTGCTGTCAGCACTATATTCTGTTTCTTCCACTTATCGGAAGTAACAGACAAAGTGGCTTGTGCAATTTCTTTGCCGTCTTTACAGTTTAAACAAATCTTGATTTTTCCTCCTTTTTCACTTAAGGTTTTCGTAAACATGGAGAAATAGTATTTCTCTCCTTTCTTTACTACGATTCCATCGAAACCGGCATTTATCAATGCAGCTCCCGGTTGTTGTATGTCTAATATGGCATAGTGAGGATTATTTGGGTGGATGGGATGAGCTTCACTTATAGAGAATGAAGCGTTGTTGCCGGTTATGCTCCATGCGTATGTACTGTTCCAATCTTTATTCTTATTGCCATCTTTCGGTGAATATTCGAAATCGCGGTTTTGGATTAATTCGGCATAGAGTCCACCATCAGCTGCATAGTTGAGGTCTTCAAAAAAGACACCTATCAGACGATTACTGATTGTTTTTGTTTGTTCCATGTTCACCCGAATATCAGCTATAACCGGAGGTAATCCGGCGAAACGGACAGCATCCTGTTTCATTAGTTCTCCATCTTCGATATTACAGAAGTTTTTATGTTCTCCATAGCGGATCAACTGTTCCAGCTCTTTATACGGGAGCTTCTGCATATAACTTTCCAGAGTGTCTTTTCCTAAAATGATTTGTTTTTTTATTCCTGCCGATGCGAGGGAAGTATATGCTGCATATGTTGCCTTATCTGTATCGTCTGCCATGAAATAGGTTTGCCTGCTCCATTGCGTTAGGTCGGTAGAAGTTACGTAAGCAAAGGCTTTCCCTGTTTTACTCAACTGCCAGACTGCATGCCACATTCCATCCTGCCCTTTTATGATTCGGGGAGCTATCATCATTTTGGTATTTCCAAAATCACTGCGCACGTATCTGTAGCCATTGGCTACGCTAAACCATTGTTCGCCATCAGGACTCCAGGCAAATCTCATACCACTACGTCCGTCATCATGTGTTGTCGTATAAGGGACTATATAAACAGAATCCGGTGCGTTATTTATTTTATCAGTGGCAGCGAGTGCCGGCTGACTGCATATTATTGAGCCTATAATTACTATAGTTGATAAAAGAAGTATTTTCATGTTATTTCCTAAATTTGAAGGTGCTTCGCTTTATACCTATTGAAGGTTAATCTTTTACAGAAAATTCCTTAAAAGGCTGTTTTTTAAAATTTCTATGCCAGATAGATATAGATGGTAATATTTTAAATAGGTAAGGTCCGTTTTCCCTTAATGAAGAATTACGAACCTTACTTAATATAAATATGTATTACTGTTTTTCAGTTAAATTACCAACCCGGATTTTGCTTCAACTGAGGATTCAGGCGAATCTGTACCCGTGGAATAGGTTGTAGATAATCGCGTTGGCTGAAATTCAGATTTCCTGCTAAGGTGGCAATAGAGCGTCCATAGTCGGGATCATTCGGACCGGTTCCTTCGTAAATGCCATATAGCAAAGGATATTTCTCCGGATAGTAACAAGGTTCACCGAAGTAGTTGGCATCATTGGCCTTTTCTGTTTCGTAGGCCGTTCCCAAGATGCGGTGACCTAACTTTTGACCTGTAAGATTGATGTGGGCAATACCCCAACGTTTCAAATCATCCAAGCGGAAACCTTCTCCGAAGAGTTCACATGCTCTTTCGCGGCGGATTTCATCCAGCATATTCATTTTCTTACAGATTGTCTTACCTGTTGCGTGGTCGAACCATCCGGCATCCCAAACATTGGCAATCAAAGCATTTGTCAAAGGAGCAACACGTGCACGTTCCCGGTTTTTGTTGATAGAGAAGTTCAAGTCTTCATCGGAGATTGAACCGTTGCCCAATTCACAAGTTGCTTCTGCATAAATCAAGTGTACTTCTGCCAGGCGGATCAGCGGAAAATCTGCGGATTCACTATTGGCCACAGATCGGCCTGCACCTTCAATTAAGAATTTACGGCTACCGTAGGAACTGGCTGTACTGTTATTGCGGAGAGTAGGTTTGAATACTCCGCAAGAGCTTTTGTAGGCAGGATCATTGGCATTGTATACATCGTTGTTTTGTGGGAATACAGGATCGGGATATGGTTTTCCTGCTGCTGTAAGTTGTCTGCCATCTTCAGTGCGGCTGCTCCAGAAAGTACGGTCGGGTATTGACATGGCGCAACCTACAAAACGGTAGTCACGGTTCCGGAATTCACCCACAAATGTATCATATCCTTCGAACTGTGGATTATCTTGTGCATCTGACATATTGCCTGTATAACTGATACGGATGGGTAATCCGTTGCGACACAAGAAGCTTTCACCAAATGAAGTGCTGATGTTCGAACCTTGCCAGGTGGCAACCGTATGTGATAAGTTGATGCCGCCCTGACCTAAATTGTAATCATACTTTTTGTATAAGATAAATTCTTTATTTGTTTTCTTTCCTGCGTTTCTGAAGTTTGGGATATTTTCTGCTCCGTCATCAATATTGAACAGGTAGAAATAACTCAAAGAATCACATTCGTTCCAAAGTTTGAAAGTTCCGGTTTCGGCTTCGGTGATAACTTCGCCCGAAAGCTTCTTTGCTTCAGTCAGCATCTTTTCGATAGAGTAATATCCTTCCGGTTTAGCTGTACCGGCACCTGATTCATTACCGTTTCCATCCAGATCGTAGTTGATGGTAGGAACGTATTTTTCCCATGTAGCTTCGTAAAGCAGTACTCTCGCTAAAAATGCTTTGGCAGCTTCTTTACTGACTTTTCCTTTGGAAGAAGCAGGGATATCTGTTTCTTTGGGCAATAAAGGAATGGCTGTTTCCAAGTCGGAAATGATAAAATTAGCTACCTCATAGCGGCTCTTACGCGGACCGTATATTACTCCGTCATTAACGTCCAGTACATGGTCTACGATGGGTACACCACCGAAAAGTCTTAGAAGGTAGAAGTGTTGCCATGCACGGAAGAAGTAGGCTGTTCCTATGGGCTGGGCTATAGCGTCTTTGTCACCGAATTCTTCTGCTTTTTGTAATAGGATGTTGCAAGTGCGGATATGCCCGTAAGGCTTGTCCCATTGCCAGTTGCTTTCCGGTGCCGAACCACCGCCATTACTGCCTAATCCTGAAATATCAAGGTTACGGTCCATGACGTCATAATTGGCTTTATTATCGTAATTTTTCCATCCCTCCATGTTATACAGGGCGTTAGCTGCCTGTACAAAATGTTCCGGAGTTTTGAAGACGATTGCTTCTGTTCCTTGCGACAATGGCTCTTTTTCAAGAAAGTCGCTACATGCAGACAGTGACAAAGTCAATGCTGAAGCTAAGAATATTTTGTTTATTATGGTTTTCATACTCATATTTTTTAGAAAGTTATATTAGAATGTAAGATCCACACCGAATGTTATCAGGCGGCTGAATGGGAATGTATTGTTACCACCTTCTCCATGCTCAGGGTCATAACCGTCTTTGATTTTCGTCCATTCCCACAAATCGTCACCAGAGAAATAAAATCTGAGTTTACTAAGTCCTGCTTTAGCAATCCATTGTTTGGGGAGCGAATAACCTATTACCAATGATTTCAGGCGTATGTATCTGTTGTTCTGTACACTGATATCCTTGTTCTCATAGTTGAATCGGTTGAAACCATTATCGCGTGACAGGATGGTGTACTGTGCATCCGGATTTTCCGGAGTCCAGGTTTTACCCATAAACGTACTGTTCTGCATGGTATAGTTTGTCACAAATGGTGCATAGATACTTCCGGTTCTTAAAGTGACCTGTTTACCAATTCCCTGGAAAAAAGCGGAGAAATCTATGCCTTTCCATTCCAGTCCTGCCTTTATGCTGAATGCTAAACGGGGAGCTGCATCTCCTGCATAATAAAGGTCTTCTGTAGTAATGGCACCATCACCATTGAGGTCAACGAGTTTGCGAGCACCCGGACGAAGGCGGTTGAGACCAGTTTCTCCCGGTGCAGGAAGAATATTGTTCGGTTTAACCCCTCCGTTTGCTGTATAATAATACATTTCATAGAAAGCGTCTACTTCTTCCTGATTTTGGAAGATACCGTCTGTCTGATAGACATAAATGGCATTTATAGGCTTGTTTATCAGTCGGCTTGTATTCTTACCCGGATTAGGAACATTTTCATTATTGGTTAATTCGAGTACCTTAGACCAAGCATCAGAAAGTGAAGCGCCTATGTTATATCTTACTTGTCCCACTTGGTCGTTCCAATTAAGAGCAAGTTCCCAACCTTTGGCGCGGAGTTTACCATTATTGGTTTTCGGAGCACCGGCACCCAAAACAGAGGGATAATCTACACCGATGAACATACCGTTATTAGTCTTGATAAAGTAGTCGAACGAACCTCTCAAACGATTATTCAGGAAAGCGAAATCCAATCCGAAGTTGTGGCTGTCAATTGTTTCCCAAGTACGTTGGTCAGATCTCATACCGTCAATCCACAAAGATGTATGATGTGAAGGATCTTCTCCGAAAAGAGTGCCTCCAGTCTTGATTGCCGAATAACGTTCGTAGTTGCTGATTCCTTCTACACTACCGGTTTTACCATAGTTGTAACGCACTTTTAAATCACTCAGCCAAGAATAATCTTTGAGGAAATTTTCTTGTGAAATTCTCCAGAAACCGGAAATTGAATAGAAGTTTTTCCAACGTTGTTGCTTGGACAACTTAGAAGAACCATCACGGCGACCTAATACTTCAATTGAGTATTTGTTATTGTAAATATAGTTTGCACGTCCTAAATAGGAAACGAATCCCCAGGAACTCTGTCCGCCATAAGCTTCATTATTGGTACCGCTGATCCATACATCGAGGTCGGTAAGGTCAGACCCTGGATAAAGAGGGCCCATGTTGCGTTTTCCACCTATCTTTTTAGAAGTTTCTTGCTCTGCGGTCATACCAATCATGGCAGATACGGTATGGACATTGGCAAAGGTACGTTCATAATTGGCAAAAGCGCCCAAAGTAACATTTTCCCATTTTTCAATATTCTCATTCAATGAGCCGGGACCTTGTTTATTACCGGTAGCTGTGCCTACCCAGTCATAATAATACACAGGATTTTTGGCTTCCTGAATGCTTCTTTCCACCAGTTTATAATTACCGGAAGCTGAAAGAGAAAAGCCTTTCACCCATTTTGAGAAGTCGTACGTAGCTTTCATGTTGCCACGGAAAGTTGTTAATGAATTTTTCTTCTGTCCCCCCTGAATAAGACCACCTACCGGGTTACGGTTACCGCTAAACGTATCATATGCGTCCCCATTCTGATTATAAATAGCCCAGAACCAAGGATCCATCCAGCCTGCTCCTACGTCAGTGGTCGGGGTAGTGATATCGCGCTTGTCATAAGACATGCTTGTCTCAAATTTCAGGAAGTCAGTAGCATTATAATCTACATTCAGACGTGCACCGTACTTTTTGTCTCCATCTTCTGCTACTTTCAATTGTGAGTTGTTTTCAGAGTAACTTAAAGATGCGCGATAACTGAATCTGTCATCAGCACCGGCGATACTTACCGAGTGCTTTTGTGAGGTAGCCTGACCATACAAATAGTCTTGCATATATACGTTGGGATCCCAGCGCTCTACTTTAGTGCCATTTTGAAGTGTGAGGACATTTCCGTTTCTAAGGGCATTGAACAATTTTTCTCCCTTATAAATAGTGGGCTGCCCTGTTGCCGGATCAATATCTGTCTCATCCAATGTGGGACCACCAAAAGAGTTGAAAATCCACCAGTTGATATTCTTATGAATTTCCTCCGGAGTAGTCAGACTTGGATTATTGGCAACTGCATCGTAGTACTGTGCCTCATAGAACATGTCTAACCACTCACGATTGGTGGTAAGGGGCATCTGAATACCATTGATAGTTCTGCTGACAGAACCGTTATAAGAAATTTGCGCTTTGCCTTTCTTACCACGTTTGGTAGTCACCAATACAACACCCGAAGCTGAGCGTGCACCATAAATAGCTGCCGAAGCATCCTTCAATACAGAAATATTTTCGATGTCACTTGCATCCATTGAGTTCAATTCATCCATTGAACCGGACATGCCATCAATGATAATCAATGGTGAAGAGTTACCGTTGATGGAGATGTCACCACGAATTTTCATGGCTGCTCCTTCGCTACCCGGACGAGAAGAACTACGGGTAATGGTTAATCCCGGAATCTCACCTTGCAAGGCTACCGTAGCATTGGCAATACCTTTATTGGCGAAAGCTTCATCACCTTTAATCTGACTGATAGCGGAAGTCAGAGATGCTTTCTTTTGTGCACCATAACCAGTGACTACAACTTCATCCAATAGTTCTGAATCTTCCTGCAATTGGACATTAATCGTAGTTTTTCCTGCAATGGGAATTTCCTGGGTTTTGTAACCTACAAAGGAAATAACCAGTGTACCTTTCGCGTTATTCAGGACAAAATTGCCATCTATATCGGTAATAACACCGTTCGTCGTACCTTTTATTGTTACATTCGCACCAATAACGGGTTCACCGGTATTATCTATCACTTTACCGCGTATGGTTTGTCCGTCTTGTTGTATTTCCTGCGTCACTTGTACTGCTGCATTGACATTATATACAGGAGATAATGTTGTCAGGCATAAAGCAGCCGCAAATATAAATTTCTTTCTCATGATATAAACATATTTATATTTTAGTATTGGATTTATTATTCGGCACCATAAACATTGATTTCGGAAACCATTGCCTGAGCGCCTGTACCTTTATGTTCTGTTCCGAAATACACTTTTATGTACCTGGCAACCGGATTCGAATTTATACGGTATACTTGTGGAACATCAATACCCGGGTCGAAAGTAAAGGCACCGTGGTTGGTCCATGCCCAACTGTCGGGATTGTCTTTGTTCACTGCATCTTCGTCAGAACATGTATAGAAGATTTGACCTTTCTGCCCTCTAGCATCACCTTGACGTCGTATCAGTTCAATGCTGCTGATAGTAACGTTCTTACCCATATCGACAATAAACCAGTGAGGATAATTGCTGGCTTGTTTCCAGGAAGCGTGCCAATAGGTTTCTAAATTGTCATCAAGCATTGCAATGACACGTCCTGCCGGTGATTTGCCGCCGCCTTCTCCGATTGTTTCCTGTGAGCTATAACCGATAGTACCGGCGTTTGAACTGTCATTATAACCCGGGAATGACCAGTTAGCCTTGGATATTTTCACTATAGCTATTGGAGTAATTTTAAATTCTATCGGTTCAGATGCATTTTCATCTGTGTCCTCGGTAGTTACATTTACAATACACTCTTCGCCGGATAAGAAATCATCTTTTCCGTAGGAAAGCTGAACAAACTGCTTGCTTTCGCTATTTCCGTTTATTTGGAATTTGAATGTACCTGCTTTTTTAGAATCACTTGCCGCATAATAATTGAGGACAATGTAAACCGGAGTATTATAGATGTTTTTCCAATTTACATATATCCCTCCAAGGTCAGGAGTTAAAGTAATAGTTTTAGCTACGTCTACAAATGCCGGTGTTTGGGGTGATGCAGATACTTCGACTGCTCCTTCATTGTTACCCCTTACAGAACAAGAAAATAGAGAGAAAGAAACCGCATTGGTATTGCCAAAACCACTGATAGTGGTTTGTGCAATTCCACTATCATTCGCTTTCTCCTTAGAAATGAGTTTATACTTTTTTACTCCTTTCGTATTTGTGTATTCAATTTTGGTGTACATGAAACTTTCATCGGTGGGATTAGTCCAAGTCAGATATACTTCACCGGGACCGGATTCTGTAGTTACATTTGTTACTTTGGCTGGTGCCTTGTCATTGAGCTTTATTCGTCCTTCTCCATCGTCGTTGCATGAGTTGAAAATGACAGACAGAGAACACAAAATCACCGTAGAGAAGAAGGTTCTCTTGAACGGGAACTTTAGCAAATCTTTCTTCATAAACTATAAATTTAAAATTAACACTATTGTTATAAATCTAATTAGATACATTGTCTGATGAAATCACGTACTACCTTACGGCTGACAAACAGATGGTTTTCGACCGTACGAGGAGATATATTGAGTTCGGTAGAAATTTCGGAAATGGATTTTTCTTCGAAGCGATTCATGGTATAAATCTTTCTGCGTTGGTCGGAGAGCATCCTTAATTTATGTTTCTCTAAGAGAGAAAGTTCTTTTGCAATAATGAGACTTTCCGTCTCGTTTGTATAGGTTATAGCATGATCATATATATATGAGGTGATTTCCTGCTTCTTATAATAACGGCGCAGATAGTCGTTCAGCAAATTGCGGGCAATGGTGAAAATGAAATATTTCACGGTATCGGGGCGAAGCATTTGGTTATAGTCCATAAGACGCAGAAATACATCTTGGGATAAATCCTTTGCTGTTTCCCAATTATTAATTCTATAATAAATATAAGAACATACTGATGGGTAGTATTCTTTATAAGAATCGGTAATGAGGCAGGGTGTTGTTGCTTTTAAGTCTTCCATGCTTTCGATTTTTGGTTTTACAATTTGCTGTTTATAGAACCTTTCTTTGTCAAGAAGTTCAATGCAAAAATAAGTAGTAAGAAACAGACTGAAAACGAAAAAAGGATGGAAGGTGTATCAAACTTATGAAAGATACTATTTATGCTTAATTCTCTTGATTATCAATAAAATAAAGCGGTATCACAAATGAGTGATACCGCCGGTAATATGGAGAATGGGTCATTCTTTGTCGAATTGCTGGATATATTCGTTGGGGGTAGTACCTGTAAACTTCTTGAAAGCTCGGAAAAACGATGCTTTTGATTTAAAACCACATTTTTCGGCCAATGTGACCAAAGTATATTTTTTATGTTTGCCTTCGCTGACCGACTGCTTGAACTGCTCAACACGGTAGCTGTTGACAAAATCGTAATATCCCATTTTGAGATAATGGGTGAATATAGCGGAAAGGAGATAGGTGGGGTAACCG
>ULRK01035054.1_pt1 | contig 11826 bp, 6 predicted proteins | sample 1955341 | NCBI WGS metagenome assembly ULRK01 (sample SAMEA4835680, study PRJEB28245) | human gut metagenome | biome: gut microbiome; material: fecal sample | place: Denmark | collected 2008
AGGACGGGTTTTCCCGTCCTTGTTTTGCGGTTGAACTTTCAACCGCATTTTTTTATTCTCCGACAGACAAAACACATCTGTCAGTTGTATTACATTCAAAGAGAAAAACTCAGGGGGAACGATTTATGACGTCAGATTATTCTTCCGAGAGCATAAGAGAGCTTTATGAACGCAATTTTGACACTCTCTACAGGGTGTGCTATATGTATATGAAAAATATACAGGATACAGAAGACGCTGTACATAACGCTTTTCTGAAAGCAATCGAAACAAGAAAACAGTTTGAAAGCGAAAACCATGAAAAAGCATGGCTTATCCGTGTTGCTTCAAATATCTGTAAGAATATGCTCAAGGCGGCGTGCAGAAAAAACGAGCCGCTCAACGACAATATTCCCGACAGCAATATAAGCAATGAAGCAAAAGAGCTTCTCAGCGAGCTTTCAAAACTGCCCGACAAGCTGAAAATACCCGTGTATCTGTTTTATTATGACGGATACTCGAGCGAAGAAATAGGACAGATGTTGCACATAAGCTCTTCTGCGGTCCGCACAAGATTGCAGAAAGCGAGGGAGCAGCTGAGAAATGTCCTCAGTGATGAAAGGAGCGTTGAATAAAATGACAATTAAACAGGCATTCGATGAAGTAAACGCTACAGACGAGCAGAAGAAAAACGGCCTTGACAGGCTGTTGCAAAGCGACAAGAAACGCAGCTTCATACCGCAGATAAAACGTTATGCCGCAGCGGCCGCCGCAGTAGTAGTCGCAGCAGGCACGGCAGGTGTCGGAATACATTTTGCGGTAATAAATAATCAGGGCGGACCTATCAACGTATCGATAGGCGGCAACAGCGCCGCCGACAGCATAGTTACACCCTCGGAAAACACAAAGGTGCATTCCGAAAAGAGCGGAATGACTTTTGTTGATGATAAGGCATTCTGGGCACAGCTCGGAAAAATAACTTATCACAGGATAGATAATACACCGACCATAGATACTACAGAAATCAATGCGGCTGATGATTTTGACAGCATTTTCTGCACGGATAAGCAGGTTCAGAGCGAAATACTTGATCTGTTCGATAATGCAATTGACATTACGAATAAATATATTATTTTTTCCAATATTAACGAGGCAGTCGGCATATCATCGGATATGAGTGCGCAGGAAATTGAAAAGTTCAAAAACAACAGTGCCAACTACTTTACAGGCAGAACTTCTTATAATGACGCACGCTTTTATTATGCCGATAAAGCATATTTCGGGTTTGACACCACAGAGGAATTTATCAACGCTGTATCACAGGTATACACAGGGGGTAACTCGGACAAATTTGAAGAATATTTTTTTGAGTACTGTCCCGATTATATCCAGCCGGCGGATAAAAATAACACAAAATCAAAGTTCGGCATAAATATAGACAAAGAGTTTCCTATACCAGAGCTGTACTCGGCGCATACGCAGTATTGCACGGCATTTTATACCGATGAAAGTCATAATTCTCTGATCCTGTTATCGCTTACCGCAAAAGACGGCGCAGACAACAGCAAAACGTTTGAGCTTGAATATATATCCATGAAGTATGTTGACGGAAAACTCCGTATAGTCGTTTCGCCTTATGACTATATATTTTTGAATTATACTTACTACAATAATTATATGTTCAATTTCGGAATTGAAAACAAAGCGGGAACAGACGCAAAAACCATTGATATAACCTCTGTGGTGGGTGACAGTGACAACTCATCAAAGCCGGAAGCAACCAAGGCTGTGACAACAGTCAAAACAACTACTTCAACCACGGCTCCCGCAACTTCAACCACACCGCAGACGACCGCAACAACGACTGTGACCACTAAGACAACAGCCGCAACAACAGCCAAGCCCGCTCCAGAGCCGACAGGCACAGCGACTAATGTAACGCTCAGAATGACAGGCAACGCAGCCGATCTTGACAGAAGTATGCTTTACTATTATAAGGTTGACAAAGCGTTCCTTACAAATGATGAAGTCATAACCATAAAGCAATCCAAAATATCAGAAGTACCCTATTTTAATACCGATGGCAGTGATCACACATTTGACAGCATAGACTACGGCATTTACGTTATAGCCGCTCCTATGATGACCACTACAGGCGACAACGGATTTGCCGTATTCACCGTGACCGAAAGCAGCAGTAACAGCATTATAAATATCGATCTGACAACCGGTACTCTTCCTGCCGACAAATTTGAGGTTGTAGACGAAAGTATTCAGGAGGAGGATACTCTGCCCGATTACAGCAAACAGCAGTATGCGCTTGCAGAAAAATCCTACACATATGAGGAACACACTTACATACCGGTTGAGCTTATCCATTATGGCGATACCTATATAGACGATAACATATGGCAAGGAGCACGACTGATCGACACTGTTGACGGTCGTAGGATTACGGGATGTAAAGTGAAAAAGACTCCGGTAAGCTATGCAAGCATAAGCGTTGACGGCAAAATTATCACCGGAGAAGAAGTAAATGATTATATCATGCTTGTAAGCATAGATAATATCCAAGGCGAAAACAATCATATCTATAGCACTATAATGGTGCGCAAAGATCTTGTAAAGAGCAGTAAGCCGAAAGTCATACTCGGGGATAGATTTTACTCTTCATACATTGCCACCGACTATGGCGATATTGACATCGACATGGTGCTTAAGGATGACAACGGAAAGCCTGTAAAGAACTGCGAAATATATTTTGTACATCTTGATGATATAGACACATATAATCTGGAACATAACAACGCAAACGTTCACGCTTCAGGCGACTATTGCATAGCTAACACGGATTCTGAGGGAAGAGTCAGTACGTTTACCGGTCTGTACTGTGGAAAGAACTATCTCTCGGTATCAAATGCCGTTGAAAAAGGTTATGTATTCAATAACGACCGTTATTACGATATTATCCCGAAAGATCCCGTGCCACAGCTGATAGCAGAAATTCCGATTACAAACGAATAAGTGATCTATACAGCAAACAGTGTCCTGCTTTTCAGGAAAAGCGCTGAAGTCTGTCGGAAAATCTATATATCTACTAAATTAAAACGGGCATTGAGTGTTGCTTGCTCTGTAGGCTTTGTGTCGCGCAAAACTTTTGGCAAGCAATCAAAGCGTCCTTGCTTTAGGCAAAGCTCTTCACCTAGGAGAATGGAGTTTGGGTTAGGGAGTGAGATCAGGCTATATTTTTCAAAACAGGCTTTTACTACAAGCAAACACACGGCGGGAATACTTTCCCGCCGTGCTGTTTTATTCGATTTCTTTATAAAAAGTACTTGCATTTTATCCGCTTTTTTGGTAAAATAAATATGAGCGCAGAAGTATAAAAATATGCGTGAAATTTGTATTTCTTGAGGACAGCCTCATACAAATAAAGTAAAAGCGAAAGGATCATTACCATGAGCAAATTAAACAAGAAGAATGTAGAAGATTTACAGGTAAAGGGCAGAAAAGTCCTTGTTCGTGTAGACTTCAACGTACCTATGAAGGACGGCAAGATCACAAACGACAACAGAATCCAGGCCGCACTTCCCACAATCAATAAGTTAGTTGAGAACGGCGCAAAGATAGTTCTTTGTTCACATCTCGGCAAGCCGAAGAACGGTCCCGAGGACAAGTTCTCTCTTAAGGCTGCTGCAGAAAGACTTGCAGAGCTTGTTAATACAAAGGTAGTTTTCGCTAAGGACGATACAGTAGTAGGCGAGAATGCAAAGAAGGCAGTTGCAGAAATGAAGGACGGCGAGATAGTTGTTCTTGAAAACACACGTTTCCGTGGCGCTGAAGAAACAAAGAACGGTGAAGCATTCGCTAAGGAGCTTGCAGATCTCGTTGACGACGATGTATTCGTAATGGACGCTTTCGGTTCTGCACACAGAGCACACGCTTCTACAGCAGGCGTTACAAAGTTTGTTAAGGAAACAGCAGTAGGCTACCTTATGAACAAGGAAATCGAGTTCTTAGGCAACGCTGTTGAAAACCCCGTAAGACCTTTCGTTGCTATCCTCGGCGGTGCTAAGGTTGCAGACAAGCTGAACGTTATATCAAACCTCCTCGAAAAGTGCGACACACTTATCATCGGCGGCGGTATGGCTTACACATTCTTAAAGGCTAAGGGCTATGAAGTTGGTACATCACTCGTTGACAACGAGAAGATCGACTACTGCAAGGAAATGATTGAAAAGGCTGAAAAGCTCGGCAAGAAGCTCCTTCTCCCTATTGATACAACAATTGCAAAGGAATTCCCCGATCCTATCGACGCTGAGATCGAAGTAAGCGTTGTTGACGCTGACAAGATTCCTGCTGATATGATGGGTCTTGACATCGGTCCTAAGACAATGGCTCTGTTCGCTGATGCTGCTAAGTCAGCTAAGACAGTTGTATGGAACGGTCCTATGGGCGTATTTGAGAACCCCGTATTAAAGAAGGGTACAGTTGCTGTCTGCGAAGCTCTTGCAGAGGCAGACGCTACAACGATCATCGGCGGCGGCGACTCGGCTACAGCTGCTATCAACCTCGGTTATGCAGACAAGATGAGCCACATCTCAACAGGCGGCGGCGCTTCTCTTGAATACCTCGAAGGTAAGGTACTTCCCGGTATCGCTTGCATTCAGGACAAGTAAAAATAACGAGGGCAGATTATTCTGCCCTCAGATTGTCATAAAGCATCTGATTTAAATGGGGTCGCAGGGGCGAAGCCCCCGATAGGGTTGAGGGGCGATAGCCCCCACTCTAAGCCCCTTCCCGAGGGGAAGGGGTATGGGGTTAGGGATATTCCGATGAAACTTCATTTAAAAAGTTGATGACATTTCTGAGGGCGGATATTCTCCGCCCTTATTGTTGTGTAATAAGCAATTTATAATAAAAAACGAAAGGAACACTGTATCATGAAAAAGACAGTAAGAAAAGCAGTTATCGCAGGTAACTGGAAGATGAATAAGACAAGACCCGAGGCTAAGGCTCTTTTAGAAGAATTAAAGCCTATGGTTGCCGATGTAAAGGACGTTGAGGTCGTAGCCTGCGTTCCCTTTACAAACCTTGAAACAGCTCTCGCTGTAACAGCAGGCACAAACATAAAGATCGGCGCTGAGAACTGCCACTTTGAAAAGAGCGGCGCTTTCACAGGCGAAATTTCAGCTGATATGCTCGCTGAAATGGGTGTTGAATATGTTGTACTCGGTCACTCCGAGCGCCGTCAGTACTTTGCTGAAACAGACGAAACAGTAAACAAGAGAACAAAGGCTGCTCTTGAAGCAGGCTTAAAGCCCATCGTATGCGTAGGCGAGCTTCTCTGGGAGCGTGAATGCAACATTACGGAAGAAGTTATCGCACGTCAGATTAAGCTTGATTTCTTCGGCATCTCCGCAGATGACCTCAAGAAGTGCATAATCGCTTACGAACCCGTTTGGGCTATCGGTACAGGCAAGACAGCTACAGCAGATCAGGCTGAAGAGGTTTGCGCTTTCATCCGTGCTACACTCGCTAAGCTCTACGGTGCAGATGTCGCAGAAACAATCACAATCCAGTACGGTGGCTCTATGAACGCAAAGAACGCTGAAGAACTGCTCTCAAAGACAAACGTTGACGGCGGTCTTATCGGCGGTGCTTCACTCAAGGCTGCTGATTTCACAACTATCATCAAGGCTGCCGTAAACGGCTAATCAAAAAATCGGATAATTTACGAAAGGACGACTAAACAAATGGCAAAACCCGTTTTACTCGTTGTTATGGACGGCGTAGGCTTTTCAAAGACAGGTCTTGGCGATGCAGTTACGCTCGCCAACACTCCTACTCTTGACAGACTTTTAAGAGAATGCCCCAACACTCGTTTAAAGGCTCACGGTGACGCTGTAGGTCTGCCTACAGATGATGATATGGGCAACTCAGAGGTAGGTCACAACGCACTCGGCTGCGGTCAGATCTACTCACAGGGCGCAAAGCTTGTTAACGAATCTATCGAAAGCGGAAAGATGTATCAGTCTGAGGCCTGGAAGGAACTCGTTGACAACTGCAAGGCTAACAACAGCACCCTTCACTTCATCGGTCTTTTATCGGACGGTAACGTTCACTCAAATATCAAGCACCTGTTCAAGATGCTGACAGAAGCCAAGAATGAGGGCATCAAGAAGGCAAGAGTACACATTCTGCTCGACGGCAGAGATGTACCCGCTACTTCTGCTCCGATATATATCGAACAGCTTGAGAGCTTCCTCAAGGAGCTTAATGCGGACGGCGCTTTTGACGGTAAGATCGCAAGCGGCGGCGGACGTATGAAGGTTACTATGGATCGTTACCAGGCTGACTGGCCTATGGTTGAACTTGGCTGGAAGACTCACGTCAAGGGCGAGGGCAGACAGTTTGCATCAGCTATGGAAGCTGTTGAAACCTACCGTAAGGAAAACGACGGCATCATCGACCAGGATCTCCCTGCATTCGTAATCGCTGAGAACGGCGAACCTGTAGGCAAGATAGTTGACAAGGACAGTGTTATCCTCTTCAACTTCAGAGGCGACCGTGCTATTGAGCTTTCAATGGCATTCGACGATGATGACTTCACGGCATTTGACAGAGGCGCAAAGCCCGACGTATGCTTCGCAGGTATGCTGCAGTATGACGGCGACTTAAAGCTTCCTGCACGCTTCCTTGTAAATCCTCCCGAGATTACAAACACTCTCACAGAGGTACTCGTTGCCGCAGGTCTTAACGAATATGCCGTATCCGAAACACAGAAGTACGGCCATGTAACTTACTTCTGGAACGGCAATAAGAGCGATAAGTTCAGCGAAGAACTTGAAACATACAAGGAAATTCCTTCCGACAACGTTTCATTCGATCAGCGTCCGTGGATGAAGTCCGCTGAGATAACAGACGATCTTATCGAAGTAATAAAGAGCAAGAAGTATGACTTTATCCGTTGCAACTATCCCAACGGCGATATGGTCGGACACACAGGCAGCCTCGACTCAACAATAATCGGTGTTGAAGCGGTTGACCTCGGCCTTTCAAGACTTATCAAGGTTTGCGATGAGTACGGTGTTACACTCGTAGTAACCGCCGATCACGGCAACGCAGACGAGATGCTCGAAAAGAACAAGAAGGGTGAGGTTCAGGTAAGAACAGCCCACTCGCTCAACCCAGTTCCTTTCATCATCTATGATAAGGAAGTCAAGTACACTATCAAGGACGATACAAAGTACGCTCCCGGCGTTCCCACTAAGTACGGTCTGGCAAACGTTGCTCCTACCATCGTCAAGATGCTCGGTCTTACAGCGCCTGACTGCTGGCAGGAAAGCATGATCTAAGGTGGCTGTGCCACTGACTGTTCCGCCTTTGGAACTGTTTGAGCTATCCGCTGGATAGCGAAACGGCGGACGGCAATGCCGCTGACAATTCCGCCTTTGGAATTGTCGGTGAGTTTCGTGCGATAGCAAAACGGCGTAGCTGAGCGCACTACAAATCGCATAGCAATGCGGTTTGTGGCGGTTAATGCATATACTTTGTCAGATGCAGAGTAAAACAGAAAATCGTGTAAAGCGGGTTGCCGTGTATAGAGATTATTTGGCTTTACAATGCGGTTTGACAGGATATACAATTGATACGATAAACGGCAGGCACGGATAAAATGTGCCTGCCGTTTTTGCGCTGTGAGCCGCTTCAAGTTCCGCCTGCGGCTGTGAGCCGCTCCAAATTCCGCCTTTGGAATAGTCGGTGCGTTTCGTGCGATAGCGAAACGCCGGGGCTGAATGCACTGCGAATCGCATAGCAATGCGGTTTGTGGCGGTTAAGACATATACTTTGTCAGGCACAGAGTAAAACATAAAATCGTGTGAAGCGGGTTGCCGTGTATAGCAATTGTTTGGCATTACAATGCGGTTTGACAGCGTGATATTGATAAAAATAAGACGGCAGACACGGATAAAATGTGCCTGCCGTTTTTTGCGGCTGTGAGCTGCTCCAAATTCAGCCTTTGTAATAGCCGATGCGTTTCGTGCGATAGCGAAACGGCGGGACTGAACGCACTGCAAATCGCATAGCAATGCGGTTTGTGGCAGTTAAGATATATACTTTGTCAGGCACAGAGTAAAACAGAAAATCGTGTAAAGCGGGTTTCCGTGTATAGCGATTGTTTGGCTTTACAATGCGGTTTGACAGGATATACAATTGATACGATAAACGGCAGGCACGGATAAAATGTGCCTGCCGTTTTTGCGCTGTGAGCCGCTCCAAATTCCGCCTTTGGCATTGTCAGAGCTATCCGCAGGATAATGAAACGGCGGGACTGAACGCACTGCGAATCGCATAGCAATGCGGTTTGTAGCAATCGGGAAACGTAAGCAGTAATACAGCAGTAACGGGAAAGTACGGTTTCGGACGAGATATTCCTGCAGTTGACGAAGTGTAATAAATGGCTTTGTTGTGCGGTTTGTAGCAATCGGAGAATGTACGCAGTAATACGGCAGGAACGGGAATCTACGGTTGCAAACAAGATATTCCTGCCGTTGCCAAAGTGTCACAAATGGCTTTGTTATGCGGTTTGTGGCAATCGGGAAATGTAAGCAGTAATACGGCAGGAACGGGAATCTGCGGTTGCAAACGAGATATTCCTGCCATTGCCGAAGTGTAATAAATGGCTTTGTTATACGGTTTATTAGGGTTTTAAAAACGGCAGGGGCGGAGAAAAACCGCCCTGCCGTAAATATGACGTTTTACAATTCCGCTTTATATATCAAAGCGTCGCAAACCGGCTCTGTATAATAGTTTCTGCGCCGTCCGACCTCAGAAAAGCCGTGCTTTTCATACAGCTTTTTTGCCGGCTCGTTATCACAGCGGACTTCAAGAAAAATGCTTTTTATGCCGTTATTTTTGCATTTATTTATGAAATATTCCATTAATTGTGTGGCGATGCACTGATGTCTGTATTCCGGCAACACTGCAATGCGATACAGCTCGCATTCATCGGATACGCTCTGACCGCAGATAAAGCCTACCGGCTTGTTTTCGGCTTTATCATCACGAATAACGACATTGATCGAACCTTCTGTGAACACCTGCGACTCAATACTTCGCTCTGTCCACGGCACCGAAAAACACTTTTTTTCAATCACTGCAATGTCGCTACAGATTGATGAATTATGATGATTTAAAGCCGTGATTTTTCCTTTATCTGTCAAACAGTCATTGTCAATGAGTATCATACCACGTTTTGCCAATATTTACATCTACCGTCATAGGAACGGTGAGCTTTACGGCATTCTCCATTTCTTCCTTTAAAAGTAAGGCTACCTTTTCTGCGCAATCTTCTTTTGCCTCAACAATAAGTTCATCGTGAACCTGAAGTATCAGCCTTGCATCCAGACCGCTTTTTTCAAGTCTGTTGTAAACTTTTATCATCGCAATTTTAATTATATCAGCGGCTGTACCCTGTATGGGGGTGTTCTTTGCGACACGCTCGCCGAAAGCCTGCAGATTCTTATTCTTTGCGGCAAGCTCTTTGATATATCTTCTTCTGCCGAACATAGTTTCAACATAGCCGTCACGCTTAGCCTTCGCAACGGTCTGCTCCATATAGTGAGCTATGCCGGAATATTTGGAAAGATAGGAGCGGATATATTCGCTTGCTTTCGGCACTGAAACACCGATGTCCTTTGACAGCGAGAATGCGCCTATTCCGTAGACGATGCCGAAGTTGACCGCTTTCGCCTTGCTTCTGAGGTCGGGCGTTACCCACTCTATCGGCTGATTGAACACCTGAGATGCGGTAACGGTATGAATATCCACACCGTCAAGGAACGCTTTCTTCATTATCTCGTCGCCCGAAATATGAGCCAGCACACGCAGTTCGATCTGTGAATAGTCGGCATCGACAAGCAGGTAGCCGTCCTTTGCGGTGAAGAATCTTCTCATCTCCCTGCCGAGCGGCGTTCTTACGGGGATGTTCTGAATGTTCGGCTCGGCGCTGGAAATTCTTCCTGTCCTTGTTTCCGTCTGCTTGAAGGTCGAATGAATCCTGCCGTCCTCGCCTACTACCTTCAGAAGTCCTGTTACGTATGTGTTCTGCAGCTTTGTAAGCGCACGGTATTCGGTTATCAGCGGAACAATGGGATGCTTGTCCATAAGGCTTTCAAGCACATCGGCGTTTGTGGAATAGCCTGTTTTTGTCTTTTTGGCACTTGGCAATGCAAGTTTTTCAAAAAGCACGCTTCCGAGCTGTTTTGGCGAGCCTATATTGAATTCATAACCTGCGTATTCATAGATCTCACGGCTGATTTTTTCAGCCTTTTCGCAAACCTCTTTACCGAAAGCCTTTATTCCGTCTGCGTCAATACTTACACCCTCACGCTCCATAGCCACAAGCACAGTGGCAAGAGGTATCTCTATATCGGTAAGGACCGCCGAAGAACCTGTTTCACTGATTTTGCAATTAAGTATATCATTGAGGGCGGCAACGGTTATCGACTTTTCCTGTATGCTGTTTCCTTCCGGAACTCCGTACTGAGCGCAGAGCCTTGACAGGCTGTAATCGTTTGAATCGGGGTCGGCAAGGTAAGCCGCAAGCGTTGTATCAAAACGGTTGTTCTTAAGCCTTTCACAGCCGGCAACTGTCAGCGTTTCCTTAATATCAAAGGTGTACTTCGCGCTGTCGCTGTCGGCATAGGCTTTAAGCTCCACGTCGGACAATTTTACCGGAACGCCTACTGCGCCTGCGTATACGCTCCCCTCCTGCGTCAGAACTATATCGCCTGCAGGCATAGCGGGTATCTGCTTTGCGGCGGATTCTTCCAAAGCCTCTTTTGAGCCTGCGGGAGCGGAAGTCGGGTGCAGCTTCAGCTTCTGGAGCATCTTGTACATTTCAAGCTCCGACAGCAAGCTTGCAAGCTCGTTATCGTCACGTTCTTTCGGAACATAATGCGAAAGCTCGGTATCAATAGGTGCGGTAAGGCATATTTCGGCAAGCTGCCTGCTCATATAACAGCTTTCCTTGCCGTTTTCGAGCTTTGTGCGTACACCCTTTGTGATAAGCGTTGAGCCGATGTTTTCATAAACTCCGTCCACGCTTGCAAATTCCTTTATAAGTGAAAGAGCGGTCTTTTCACCGATACCGGGAACGCCCGGAATATTGTCGCTCGAATCGCCCATAAGCGCTTTTACTTCTATCATCTGTTTCGGGGTCACGCCGTACTCTTCCATAATAACATCGGGCGTGTAGTAAATGTCGCCTTTTGTCTTGGCAAGCCTTACGGTAACATAATCATTTACAAGCTGGAACGAGTCACGGTCGCCCGTTGACACTGTACAGGGTATCTTCTTATCCGCACAGGCGGCTGAAACAGTTCCGATTATATCATCGGCTTCAAAGCCCTCTTTTTCGATAATGGTTATTCCCATTGCGGTGATTATCTTTTTCATATAGGGAAGCTGTTGTGCGAGGTCTTCGGGCATACCCTTGCGGTTTGCCTTATAGCCGTCGTACATCTTATGGCGGAATGTCGGTGCTTTAAGGTCAAAAGCTACCGCTATCATATCCGGATTTACGTCCTTTTCAAGCATAAGCAGAGTGTTCATAAAGCCTGTTACGGCATTTGTGGCAACACCTCTTGAATTTGTCAGCACACGGATACCGTAGAATGCACGGTTTAATATGCTGTTGCCGTCAATAATAAGAAATCCCATATTTATCCTTTCGAGCAGAGGTCAGATTATTTTTTCGGTGACTTGGCGATTTATGATTATAGTATACCATAAATCAGGTCGGTGTAAACCGACACGGCGGTACGCCGTATTTTGTCGTCA
>ULRK01056138.1_pt1 | contig 11816 bp, 7 predicted proteins | sample 1955341 | NCBI WGS metagenome assembly ULRK01 (sample SAMEA4835680, study PRJEB28245) | human gut metagenome | biome: gut microbiome; material: fecal sample | place: Denmark | collected 2008
ATCTGGTGGACCGCACCATTCCGATGCTTCCCGAACGCCTGTGCAACTTCATCTGCTCCCTGCGTCCGAATGAAGAGAAACTCGCATTCTCCGTCATCTTTGACATTACCGAAAAAGGAGAAGTAAGAGACTCCCGCATCGTACATACCGTCATCAACTCCGACCGTCGCTTCACATACGAAGAGGCGCAACAGATCATCGAAACGAAAACAGGCGATTTTAAAGAAGAAGTTCTCATGCTGGATACCATCGCCAAAGCACTTCGCGAGAAACGTTTCGCAGCAGGAGCTATCAACTTCGACCGCTACGAGGTGAAGTTTGAAATCGACGAAAAGGGCAAACCTATCAGCGTATACTTCAAAGAATCCAAAGATGCCAACAAGCTGGTAGAAGAATTCATGCTGCTCGCTAACAGAACAGTTGCAGAGAAAGTGGGACGAGTGCCTAAAAACAAGAAACCTAAAGTACTTCCTTATCGTATCCACGATCTGCCCGATCCGGAAAAGTTGGAAAACCTGTCACAGTTCATCGCCCGCTTCGGCTATAAGGTACGTACAAGCGGAACGAAAACAGATATATCAAAGTCTATCAACCATTTGCTGGACGATATTCATGGCAAGAAGGAGGAAAACCTGATTGAAACCGTATCCATCCGTGCCATGCAGAAAGCGCGTTATTCTACGCACAATATTGGTCACTACGGACTGGCATTCGACTATTACACCCACTTCACTTCACCCATCCGCCGATTCCCGGATATGATGGTGCACCGCTTGGTTACGAAGTATATGGATGGCGGTCGTAGCGTATCCGAAAGCAAGTACGAGGACCTCTGCGACCATAGTTCGAACATGGAACAGATTGCAGCCAATGCCGAACGTGCTTCTATCAAATACAAACAGGTAGAATTCATGAGCGAACGTCTCGGACAGATTTATGACGGTGTGATCTCCGGTGTAACGGAATGGGGGCTTTACGTTGAACTCAACGAGAACAAATGCGAAGGTATGGTTCCGATCCGTGACCTGGATGATGACTATTATGAATTCGACGAAAAGAATTATTGCCTCCGGGGACGCCGTAAGAACAAGATATACAGTTTGGGAGATGCCATCACCATTCGCGTGGCACGTGCCAATCTGGAGAAGAAGCAATTAGACTTTGCGCTGATTGAGAAATAGAAACAAGTACTGTAAAAACGAATTAATAGTATACTCTTCTGTGCCACCCTATTGGCACGCTTGTGCCAAGGGCTTGGCATAGTAGTGCCAATGCGGTGGCACAACTGTGCCAAAGGCTTGGCACAAACCTTTAAAAACCGACATTAGAATGAAAACAATCGTTATCGAAGACAAGCAACGAATCGAATCCGTTATTCTTCAAGCTGATGCCTGCTTTGTAGGCATAACAGACTTAGAAGGCAATCCATACGTAGTTCCTATGAACTTCGGTTATGAAAACGATACTCTTTACCTCCATTCCGGCCCCGAAGGGGGAAAGATAGAAATGCTGCAACGTAATAACAACGTGTGTATCACGTTCAGCCTCGGACACAAACTTGTCTATCAGCATAAGCAGGTAGCTTGCAGCTACAGTATGCGCTCGGAGAGTGCAATGTGCCGTGGAAAAGTAGAATTCATAGAAGATATGGAGGAAAAGCGCCGTGCACTGGACATTATCATGCGCCATTACACGAAAGATCAGTTCAGCTATTCCGATCCTGCCGTACGGAATGTCAAAGTATGGAAAGTACCTGTAGATCAGATGACAGGAAAAGTTTTCGGTCTGCGGGCAGACGAAAAACCATGAGATGTACAAACCTCATGGAATCACTTGCAAAATCATGTATTTTCATGATGTTATAAGTCAGTCTATCAGGCAAGGAGTGACTAAAAAGTCGGGAGTATCTACACTCTCCTCCTTCCGGAAGGAGGAGTGGTCGAAGACCGAGGTGGTAGGAAAAATGATGTATGTTCCTATTTTATTGTAAATGACAGAGTTATGTATTCACCTACCACCTCCCCCTACGGGTACTCCTCCTTCCCGAAGGAGGAGAATGAAGATACAACCGACTTTTTAGTCGTCCCCCATTTAAGATACTATTGACTTTTTAGTCAGCCTCTATCTGAGAAGTCAAGTGTCAACGAAAGTCAAGTGTCAATGACTGAGAAGTGAAATGCTAATATATGAAACTCTATCAGTATTGATTTACTTCACCATCTATATACTCTGCCCTATTCTTTAACCAATTCTTTAACTCTACCACCTTTGCATCGAATGAACGGGTGTTTTCCCATAACTCACTATTTCTCGTTACAGATGGTTTAATAAGCTTGGCCTGATCATCTATATACTGCAACAACTCATTTAATTTATTAGACTTAAAGTCTTGCCAAAAGTTTTTATAGAGTTTCCTTACCCGGCTATCTTGCAGGAAACGTCGGAAAAAAGCGGTTCCCACTCCATTCATATCATCAGAAAAGAGCGGAGTTTCATAACTCCCGAAATGTGTCTCTTTACCTTCGTAATCATACGCCCAGTCAAAGTCCCAGATCGGTCCCATAACATACTTACCCTTCCCCTCTTTATGAATAAAGATACTTTTCGGATGGTTAATCTCCATATTGTGTACCAAATTAAAGGTAATCAGATATTTTGCAACTGATTCAATATCAATCATATCCACATACATATTTCCTTCTAACGGCTCCTTTGCAAACTGCACGGTAAATGCATTAAAATCTTTCTTCCAATACTCAAACTGCTCTGTAGTCAAATCAGGGTCTTTCACCATCACCGGAAGATTGAATGCTTCGGACTTGAATTTCGGATCTTCATCAAAATAGGAATCAAGCTCCCACATCACGCTGTTATTCTCATCCAAATCCACACGATTTTCTTTGATTTCTATCTGTTCCGTCAGTAGATAGGAACCTTTGTATTTGCCATTCAGAACCACATCCACCGGAATGGCATGATTGGTGAAAGGAATATTCAGCAATTGCCCGACTTTGAAGGCAACTGAGTTAAGCATCAAGGTAGGATCGATATGATTAGCCAGTAATACATAATTCTTCGCTTTTCCCAAACCACAAATCTCAGATTTCTTATCAAGCTTTAACCGGTAAGGTTTCTTCGGATATCCCCATGTGGAGTTTCCCCTTCCTTTCACCTCTGTCTTGCCTGTATAGTTCTCATAAATCCCCTTGCCATCCACGGTGAGAGTCGCATTCAAATAATAATCCTTACTTGGTATTTCCGTTATACTAGGGTCTTCTGTCGTGATCGTAAACTGAGGAATCAGGATAAAGTCCAGCGTCAGGATGTATCGGACTACTTCTCCATTCCGCATCACAAACTGATAAGTGACCGGAGAGGCGAAATCAATTTCCGTCACACCGCTGACCTGTTCTACATCATCTACCATTACTTTCACGGCATCAGTCATAAAGACAGGAATCAGTTTCGATTGTGGGAATGTGTAGGAAGATACAATAGTCTCATCTTCAATCGTACATGAAACATCAGCAGTCAGCAAAGCATTATCTTTTCTCAAAAAGCGAAATTCGGATAACACCTGCGCATCTTTCAAGACAACTTCGACTGTATATTGTTCCCTGCTGCCGTCTTCTGCTTCTACGAGAATCATCAGCGGCCGGGAAAAATCATTCGAAGTGATGCCGGATTCCTGCCCGACTCCATTCACGCTTACAGACGTTCCTTCATACTTGAATGTAGCAATCAATGACTTCAGGTCATCATATTGATCCATTGACAGCGTTATCACATTCCCTTTAATGGAACCTCTCACGTCATTCTTAATTTTACCTTGATTGTCACTCTTCTGAATCGAATAGCTGATTAATTGCTTCGTTGAAGAGAGAGGAGTTTCTTCATCTTTACAGGCAGAAAACAGCAGGAGAATAATCATCAGAATCCCTAACGTCTTGTTTTGCATAGTATTAAATAAAAATGGTTACTTGGCAAATATACGGTTTTGCCAAGTAACCACAGGATTATTCTCTATATTTCTTTCAAAAAAACGTTCCTTTACAAAGGATACTCTTCAAACGCGTACAGGATAGTAGATAAATAACGCTCTCCCGTATCGGGCAATAAGGCTACGATCATCTTCCCTTCGTTTTCGGGACGTTTCGCCAGTTCGGTAGCCGCATAGACGGCTGCTCCCGAAGATATGCCGACCAACAGCCCTTCTTCCTCCGCCAGCGCACGACTGGTACGGATAGCGTCGTCATTCTGCACCTGAATAATTTCATCTACGACAGAAGCATTATAAGTCTTCGGTACGAAACCGGCGCCGATTCCCTGAATCTTGTGAGGTCCGGGCTTTCCGCCGGACAGTACCGGAGAGTCGGCAGGTTCTACCGCCACCGCCTTCACACTGGGATCGCGCATCTTCAATGCTTCTCCTACTCCGCTAATTGTCCCGCCAGTACCTACACCGGCAACGAAGATATCGACTTTCCCCTCGGTATCTCTCCATATTTCCAGTCCGGTAGTGCGTAGATGCATAGCGGGATTAGCAGGATTTTCAAATTGCTGTAAGATAACGCTGCCCGGAGTGGCAGCTTTCAACTCTTCCGCTTTGGCAATCGCCCCTTTCATTCCGTCGGCACCGGGAGTGAGCACAAGTTCCGCTCCCAGAGCTTTCAAAAGGTTACGACGTTCGACGCTCATCGTATCGGGCATCGTCAAAATCAGTTTGTACCCCTTGGCGGCAGCAACGAATGCCAATCCTACTCCCGTATTTCCACTGGTAGGCTCGATGATCGTTGCGCCGGGAGTCAAGACGCCTTTCATTTCGGCATCTTCAATCATTGCCAATGCCACGCGGTCTTTTACACTGCCCGCGGGATTGAATGATTCGATTTTCACGATCAGACGAGCCTTCAAGCCGTTACTCTTATTATAATTACTTAGTTCCAACAACGGAGTGTTACCTACCAAATCCGTCAATTTCCTTGCAATCTTTTCCATATATCTGTTTTTAATTTCCTTTGTTTTTAAGATATTACAAAGATAGTGCAGTTTTTGTTGACAGGAAATACCATATATGTGGTAAATTTATACCATCATTATCCGGTAACCTACCATTCATCAGGAACTATTCCAGAAAATCAGCCCGCATGGGACTGAATGTGTCTATCAATACTCCCGCTTCCAGACAGACGCATCCATGCGGTTCGTCGGGTGCTACATAGTAGCCATCGCCGGTCGACAGTATCTCTTTCCGGTCGCCGATGGTCAGTTCAAACTTTCCACTTGCCACGTAGGTAGCCTGACTGTGGTAATGTTCATGCAACGTACCGACCGCTCCTTTCTCAAATTCTACCTTGACCATCATCAACTGTCCGTCGTATCCCATTATCTGACGACGGATTCCCGGAGCGGGGTGCTCCCATTTCAACTCTTTCTCAAACTGAAAAACTTCACTACGCGTTTTCATATTCTCTTTCCTATTTAAATAACTGAAAACAAAGATAGCTTTTGATTTCCGTCTACCAAATGGATTCTACGGAAAAGACTTGCAGGTCTTTCACTTCGATACGGTTTCCCCAGAAGTGGAGTCCTTCTCTGTTGTTAGTGTCAGGGCGGCGTTCCATGGAATAAGAATACAGTCCGCCGTCGATAAATACTTCGATAGAGGTGCGGTCAATGTAAATATCGGCACTCAACTCCATGCTGGTCGGGTCTTGGGGAGAGTAGAAACGGCCGTTCAGGGTATTGGAGTTCATGTCGTAGCCGATCATGCGCTGGCCGAAAAGGTTGAATCCGGCATCCGTGGCATGAGAGAGTTTGATCGTTGTCTTAATGCGGAGACAGTCGGCATCATAAAACTCTTTCAGATGGCGGTTGGCCTCATCCGAAGAAAGAGATTTCCAGGAACGAAGAGGCTTACACAAGGATTCGACCTCCTTTACGGGAACGTTAACAAGGCGGATGCCGTCTTTGGTGGTACGCAAAGTCAGTTCGGTGGGGAGCATCATCATTCCGTTGAAAGGCATACCGGGGTGGGAGATTCTTCCCCAGCCTATCTGGATACGTCTGCCGTCACTTGCCGGAATATTGGTAAAGGTCTGGGCTGCATAGATACTTCCGGTGGTATAGCAGTATTTTCCGGCTTCGGGAGTAAATACCTTGCCGTCGAAAGAGCCTAGCATATACGTACCGGTGGCACCGTACATCACCCACTTCGTATGGTTCTTGTCACCGTCAACCGGCAGTTCAAACAATTCGGGACATTCCCAAAAGCCTGTAACATGGCTCTCGTATTTCCAGTCTTTGAGATTGGAAGAGGTATAAATGGAGTGTCCGTCGCGCTCGTTCAGTACCAGTACCCAATGTTTGGAGGGCGCATACCAGAACACTTTCGGGTCGCGTGTGTCCTGAGAGTTCCATTTCTCCTTGGAGTTGATCACCGGATTCTTGTCGTACTTCGTGAAGGTACGTCCTTTGTCAAGGCTATAGGCTATCCCCTGCACTTGTCTGTCACTGCTGGCGGCAGTGAAGGCGGCAACCATGGCTGGAGTCTTGCCTTTATTGAATCCGGCGGTATTATCATAGTCGATGACTGCCGAACCGGAGAACATCGTTCCTAAATGGTCGGGATACAGAGCGTCCGGTAATTCTGTCCAGTGTATCAAGTCCTTGCTGACCGCATGGCCCCAGTGCATATTCTCCCAGTCTCTTTCGAAAGGATTGTGCTGGTAGAACAGGTGGTATTCGCCCTCATAATAGATTAATCCGTTAGGGTCATTGATCCAGCCTCTCCGGGTAGTGAAGTGGAATTGCGGACGGTTCTTTTCCTTATACAATTCAGCTTGTCCTTCGATTTCGTCGGACTGGTATATTTTACTCAATCCCTTCTCATTGCCGTCGTAGGTTATCTTGATCGTCTTTCCTTTGAAAGCCGACACATCTTTAAACACCCAGTATTCCGCCTCATCCGGCGCCAGACGGATAACGACGGATAAATCCGGCTTGCCGTTTACTTCAAAAGTCATCCTTCCTCTGTTCTCTTTATGGGAGATGGGGAAGTTCAGATATTGCCTGGTTATTTTAAAAGATACTTCTCCGGCTATCGCTGCCAAACAGGAGAAGGACAAAACAAAAAGAGTAAGTACAGTTCTGCTTAATGTCTTCATAGCTATTTTATTTATTAGTTTGTAAAATCGGAGTAAATGTAGCCAATACGACCGATTTCTGATATAATAAATGATTCACAGACTATGAGAAACGTTACATTTCACAGATATTTTCCTTAAATGACCTGTATTTTTCATCACTTGGCCGTTTCTCTCTATTCTTTATCCCACGTTATTATTCAGCAGCTCTTTCGTCTTATCCGCAAGAAATAAAGGAATATTAATCAGATTGCCGTCTTGTTTCAAATTCAGCATCGAATATCGAATCCGGCAAGCAGGTTGATAAAGTTTCTCGTACTGAATCAGACTTTTACCTGTTATATTCTGGTCTGCTTTCACTTCTACCGGATAAATATGATTACCATGCTGAAGTAAAAAATCCACTTCTGCTTTATTACCGGAAGTCCAGTAACGGAACGAAGCCTGAAATTGTGCTGTAAGACTTTGCAATACATAATTCTCTGCCAATGCCCCTTTATATTCCGTATATCCGGGAGTGGACAATAACAAAACACTTGCATCCAGTTCGGACAATTGCCTCAACAACCCTATGTCTAATGCATAGAGCTTAAAAGTGCTCAAATCATCGTAGGCTTTCAGTGGCAGCCTAGGCGACTTGCTCAAAACTACTTTGTTGACAAGACCAGCTTGTTCCAACCATAAAATAGCATCTTCGTATTCACGCGCACGTGCTCCGGGACGAACCAGTTGATAAACAAACTTACGATTTTCTTTCGCCAATTGAGAGGGCAGAGAGTTCCATACATAATTGATACGGGGCGCCAACGTAGGTGTAGTATGTTTCACAAAATCCAGAGCATAGTCATTCAATATATCCCGAAGCGATGAATCCACTTTTTGCATATCATTAAAGTCAACCATCAAAGAAGCAGGTTCGGGCATACCGCCACAAATAGAATAGGCAATGAAGGCTTCCCGCAGTTTGTCGAAGAAGATTTGGGGAAGAGGCGCTATTTCTTTGACAGAGCACATATATTGATACATCGCCGGATCTTTCGTATTCAGAAACTCCGTAAAAGTCAGCGGATACATAGACAGATGATTTACTTTTCCAACCGGAAAGGAATTGCCTATGTGATTCAGGTAAATTCCAAGTAAAGAACCAGCGCAAGCCACTGCATATTCGGGTGCTTCTTCGCAGAAATATTTCAAAGAGTTCAGCGCTTCATTGCACTCCTGAATCTCATCCAATATCAGCAAAGTAGTCTGAGGATTAATTTTTCGTCCATGCAAAAAGGACAATTGCTGTATAATGCGCTCGGGGTCTTTAGTCGTTTTAAAGATATCACAAAGTCCGCTTTCATCTTTATCCAGACTAAAATAGGCAACATCTTCAAAGTATTTCTGACCGAAATACTTCAAAGCCCACGTCTTACCCACTTGTCTCGCCCCATGAATAACCAAAGGCTTCCTGTTTACATCCGTTTTCCAAGCCGCTAACAGCTGAATAATTCCTCTTTCAAACATACCGAGTCACATTTTTGATATCTGAAATGTGAGAACTTACACATTTTTGATATGAGTTTCGTGCAAATATACACATTATCCATATCAAATGAAAGAATATCACAGGTCTATTACTTGAACCTCTTCACATAATTAACGATCAGATAGCAGGCAGGACCGAGTACCTGTCCGTGGTCAAATCCTTGCAGTTCATATAAAGAGACTTTCCGATTGCCGATATTCTTCAATACCGATGCCAGCAGTGCATTCTCTTCGTACCGGTCAGCCATTTCCAGATTCTTATCCCCCGTAATCAGTACAACAGGGGCGGTATCCTTGCGGGCCTTGTTTACCGGAGCAAATTCGTCAATGATGGGGATTCCGTTGGGCAGGCCACGTTCTTTGCGGATGGTAAAATGAGTGACAGTCTGTCCGCTGACCGGAAGATAGGCAGCTACACTATCCGCATCGGCTCCATATGCAGCCATGTATTTCTTATCCATTGCCAGAATCAACGTAAGGTAACCTCCTGCCGAATGACCGGAAACAAAGATACGATCCTTGCGACCGCCATACTTTTCAATATTCTTGAATGTCCATGCCACGGCTTCGGCGGCATCTTCTATATAAGCCGGGCTCTTTGCTTTCGGACTCAGACGATAATTAACCGCCACTACTGCAAAGCCTTGATCCGTCAGTTCCTTGGGAACAAATTTACTTCCTCCTTCCATACCACCGCCATGAAACCATACAATGGTGGAAAAATCTTTTTTATTCTCGGGATAATAAACATCCAGTTTACAACGTTCCAGACGATAAGCATCTGTTTCGGAGCCGGAAATGTAAGGTACATCCTTGTCAGTACGATACGTATCCTGTGCCTGAACGAGGCAGGCACAAAGCAAAAAGAGAAGGAGAAAACAATTCTTTTTCATGGTTTTATTCTTTTTCATTCTTAAACAAGGACAAATATAAAACCTTATTTTTAGAATCACGGTCAAAAAAAGAAGATATTAATATCTCCCGTCACAAACATTAATATATGCCACGACAGGTCACTTTATCTGACTTCTCAGGTATTAATACTTGATACCGCATCTGTTTTATTCCTATATTTGCAATATTCTTTTATTGCATTTTAGTGGAAAATCGCATTTCAGAAGTCTATTTTAATATAACCATGATAAAATAAACTATAATGAGAAAACTATTACTCAACCTTTTTCTATCCACAGTAGGTCTCCTGTTTGCCGGACAAGCATCCGCTCAAAAAGAAATAGCTCCGGGAATCATCAAGCTGCAAGCGGGAGAAATTGACACTTTTACCCCTTATTCCTTATTCGGCGGGAAACCTGCCGTAGAAGCAATGAAACAACTTCCGGCTGCAAAGCCGCCCTTCAGCCCCGACGAAGTACAAATAAAGATAACCGACCGTGGCTGTCTGATCGAAGTCCCTCTGGAGGACAACGAACAAATATACGGTTTCGGACTTCAATTCGAAACTTTCGGTCAGCGTGGCCTGCGCAAGCGCCCGATAGTAAACGACAATCCGCTGAACGGACTCGGATATACACATGCTCCGCAGACATTCTACGTCTCTACCAAAGGGTACGGTATTCTGGTCAACACGGCACGGTATACCACTTTCCTATGCGGCTCCAATCAGAAAACCGAGCATAGTCGTCAACTGCAAGCGGAAGAAAGAAAACACATTGCTACCACCACAGAAGACTTGTATAAGAACAGAAGCAACGGAAATAAAGTCCATATCGACGTACCCGGCGCCAAAGGCATTGAGGTATTTATCATCACCGGACCGGAAGTGCTGGATGTAGTCAAGAGATACAACCTCCTCTCCGGCGGCGGATGTCTTCCTCCGATGTGGGGACTCGGATTCAAATACCGTGTCAAAGGAGATGCGACGCAAGACTCCGTCATGCGTTTTGCCAACTATTTCCGCGAGAAACAGATTCCGTGCGACGTACTGGGACTCGAACCGGGATGGCAGACGGCCACTTACTCCTGTTCTTATCGCTGGAGCGACGACCGTTTTCCAAGGCACAAAGAAATGCTGGACCAGTTGCAGCAGAAAGGATACAAAGTAAACCTGTGGGAACACGCGTATGTTCATCCTTCTTCCCCCATCCGGAAGGCGCTGGAGCCCTACTCAGGCGATTTCCTTGTATGGAACGGACTGGTACCGGACTTCATCCAGCCGGAAGCACACAAAATATTTACCGATTACCACCGCACACTGATAGAAGAAGGCATCTCCGGCTTCAAACTGGACGAATGTGACAACTCGAACATATCTTTTGCTTCCGCCACATGGTGCTTCCCGGATATGGCACAGTTCCCTTCGGGCATCGACGGAGAAAAGATGCACCAGGTATTCGGTTCCCTCTATGTGAATGCGATGGACAGTATCTATCGTGAAAAGAATACCCGCACCTATCAGGATTACCGGTCGTCCGGTATGTTCATGTCTTCACGCAACGCCGTACTTTATAGTGATACATACGATCCCAAAGAGTACATTCAGGCACTTTGCAACTCGGCATTCGGAGGACTGTTGTGGTGTCCCGAAGTGCGTGAGGCACATTCTGCCGAAGATTTCTTCCATCGTCTGCAAACGGTGATTCTTTCTCCGCAGGCTATGGTCAATGCATGGTATCTGCAATACGCTCCGTGGCTGCAATTCGACCGTGGAAAGAACGAACGTGGCGAGTTCCTGCCGGAAGCAAAGAGGTATGAAGAATATGCCCGTACACTGATTAATCTGCGTATGCAGCTGATTCCTTATCTGTACAGTGCTTTTTATACATATTATAAAGAAGGTGTACCTCCTTTCCGTCCGTTATTGATGGATTATCCCAAAGATGAACGTTTGCGCACTATCAGTGACCAGTATATGATGGGAGACGGATTGATGGCTGCCCCTTTATACCAGAACAAGAAAACGAGAACGGTCTACTTCCCCGAAGGAACATGGTACAACTTCAATACCAATGAGAAATATGAAGGCAACCGTGAATATGAGATTACGACGGAATTAGATCAGTTGCCACTCTACGTCCGCCACGGAACGTTATTGCCATTGGCCGCACCTGTCCCCTATGTGGATGCTCAAACTGTATTCAATCTGCATTGCAAAGTATACGGCGCTCCTTCGGCAACGTTCCT
>ULRK01069170.1_pt1 | contig 11712 bp, 11 predicted proteins | sample 1955341 | NCBI WGS metagenome assembly ULRK01 (sample SAMEA4835680, study PRJEB28245) | human gut metagenome | biome: gut microbiome; material: fecal sample | place: Denmark | collected 2008
GCAGCTCCCGCAAAAGGGGGATTTCCCCCTCCCTGCTGACTGCCGCACAGCCCCACGGGTCGGCGGGCTGCCCCAGCAGCCACAAATCGCCGCCGTACAGCCGCATCCATTCCTTTTGCAGGAAAAGTCCTTCCCTGCCCCATTGCAGCCCCCACGGGGCAAATTTCCGCCGCAGGCGGTCATATTCCGCCGGATCGGCCGGGGTCAGCTCCGCCGCCGCGCCGCCTTTGGGGTGGTAGCAGCCGGTTCCCGCCGTGCTGCAGTCGGCAAAGCCGTTTTTCCGGTAGTAGCTTCGGTTCTTTTCGCTGTCCGGCCGCAAAAGGGCAGCGGCTTCCCCCTGCCCGGTCATCCACCGGCAGCAGGCCGCCAGCAGATTTTCACACAATCCCTGTCTGCGGGCCTCCGGGTGGGTGGCCACCCCGTAAAAATACCGGGCCTTATATTCCCCCTGCGGCAGCGCAAGGGTCACCGGCATGGCCGCCAGAATGGCCGCCGGGCAGCCTTCCGTTTTGGCGCACCACAGGGCGTCCCCGCACCGGGAAAAAACAAGCTCCATCTCCGGGGCGGCCTCCTCCCCAAAGCACCGCAGGAAGATCTCCCGCAGGCGGGGCAGATCCTTTTTCCCGGCCGGGGCATAGGTCACATGCGGCATGGCGGCTCCTTTCCGGCTCATTTTGCCTCTCGGGTTACATATTTCTCCAGCAGCATCACCGGGCAGTAGGATTCCTTGCTGCGGCGCAGCCCCTCGTCGCCGGTGTCCTCCTCCCGGTTGATAAACACAAGTCCGGGATACTTCTGCTTCATCATCTTGGCCATTTCCCGGCACACCATGGGGTAGGCGCCGGGCTCCTCGCCATCCGCCTTTTCGATGTTCTCATCCATCATCGTTTCGTTGATCATGCTTGCCACGGCAAAGCCGTAAATTTTGCCGCCCGCAGTCAGCACGCCGCCGGTCATTTCCAGCTCATCAAGCTCCCGCAGGGCGCATCGTACCACGCAGCCCTCCTTGTGCAGTCCCTCGTCGCCGCCCTCGTTTTCCACCTGCCACCGGCGGTGGAATTCCAGCACCGCTTCCATATTTTCGGCGGTGATGGGCTCGAACCTCCAGTCGGGGTGGGCGGCCTCGAACCGGTTGCAGAAGTTCCGCTTGCCGTGCAGCTTTTTGCCGGCATAGGTAGCCAGCTTTTCCGCCTCGTAGATGTACTCAGCGTCATCCCGGCTGGATTCATAGGTAAATTCGCCGGGGTAGTTCGCCTCCAGCCACGCCTTTTCGGTGGGCAGCAGTCCAAAGAACCACAGATCCTTGCCGTTCTCCTTGGCGTCCTGCCGCAGCAACTCTATCCCCTCCCGAAGATCGCCGTCCCCGTAGGGGAAGCCGTAGCCGTCACCGCTGCCGCTTTTGGTAAACAGCCACTCGCCGGTCAGGCAGTAGCGGGTCTGGTAGATGCCGCTCCATAGGTACATGGTGGCAAAGCTCTGGTAACAGGCGCTATGGTGCTCCTTGCCCAAAAAGGGCAGCAGGTCCCGCCGGGCTTCCAGTGTGATCGGTTTGAAATTCAGCATAAAACTCCTTGGATTTTGTAATTTTTCTTATCTTTTCGGCAAAGTCCCTCGCACGCATTTCAGCGATACGGTTCAGCGTCCTCCCTGCCGGGAAAAGGTACTGTTTTTTATTCCAGTCCCAGCGCAAGACAGTTTTTCAGCAAAGTCCTCCGCACACTCTCTGGCGGCATTCGGCACCGGCCGTGTCCCCCGGCCCTGCGGTTCTTCTGCCTGCCCCAAGCTCCGGGCCCTGGGGATGCAGCGTCCCCCCTGCCAGGCAAAGGCGCTGTTTTTTTATTCCAGTCTCAGCGCAAGGCGGATCTTTTCAGCAATGACCTCCCGCGGGAGCATCTCACCCCGCTCGGTGCAGCTCAGGATATGCCAGCCCTGCTTTTCGGCCCCATACAGGGCCGCCGAACGACAATGCTGCAAATAGGCAAAGTCCGCCTCGTGGATATCCCGCTTGCTTTCATCGCCGTGGTAACGCTCGGAGAGCAGCCGACGGGAAACCTCCGGGTCCACATCCAGGTACACCACCGCCGTGGGGCGGGGCAGCCCGGCTTTGTTGTATTCCACATCGCACAGCCAGTCGAGGAAGCTGTCCCACTCCTCCTTCGGCAGCCGGGACATCTGGTGCGGGATATTGGAAGTGGAGTAGCGGTCCGCCACCAGTATTTTGCCTGCTTCATAGTCCGGGCGCCAGTGGCGGCGGTAGATGGCGTAACGGTCCACCGTAAAAAAGAGCGAAGCCCCGTAGGGGTTCACTTCCTCCAGCGTGCCTATCTCCCCATGGAGATACATCTTGACCAGCGTGCTGGAGGGGTCGTTATAGTCCGGGAAGGAAAGCTTCCGGCAAGGAATGCCCTTCCCGGTGAGATAATCGGTCAGCAGGGTGGCCTGGGTGGCCTTGCCGCTGCCATCCAGCCCCTCTATCACATACAGCTTGTGTTCCATATTCTGTCCTCCTCATTCCCTTTTATTGCGGGTACGGTAAATGAGATAAACCACCACCGCCGCGATGAGCACCACACCCGTCGCCGCAAAAAGCCCCATGCTCTCGGCCGCCCGGTCCTGCATCAGCCGCAAAAAGCTGGCCGCCGCCAGCACCAGTGCCGCCAGGCACAGCACAAAAGCCGGCATCCGTTTATCCATGGGCTTCTTCCCTCATTCTGGCGTATTTTTCCCGCATTTCAGCGGCTTTTCCGCAGGTCATTTTGCCCTCTGGGCAGCCGCCCCGCACACAGCCCGGCCCCGCGTTTTTGAAAAGATGCGGCGCCACGGAAAGGCACAGCCGCAGCATCTGGTCGGCCACTTCTCTTATCTCCCACTGGGCGCGCTGGCAGCACCGCAGCTCAAAGAAATTCATCAGGCTGCGGGCATTCATGGTCACTATCATCTTGGTATCGCAGGCATTGGGCAGCACAAACCGCGCGTCCTCTATGGCGGTTTTCTCCGCCCGGCTGGCGGCCGCCTTGGGGCTCAGGCCCTCGGCCAGCAGCTCCTTTTCCCGGCGGGCCTTCAGCAGCTCGGCTATTTTCTGGTAGTGGGCAATGCTCTCCTGCATCGCCAGCTCAAATTCCTCCCTCGCCTCCGGCACCTCGGCGATCTGCGGCGGCACCACCACCTCAAAGTCATTCTCCCGCACATACCGCTGGCTCTGCACGCTGAAGGACGCAATGCGGTGCCGGGTGATCTGTGCCAGCAGGGCACGGCTCACGCCCTCAATGCCGAAGGTAAAAACCGCGTGCTCTATGGGGCTCTGGTGGCCCAGGCCCGCCAGCATCTCCACAAATTCCCCGGCCTTTTCGGGGGTCAGCTTTTCCTGCACCTGGGCTATGGTGGCCGGGCTGTAGCACAGCCGTGCGGCCGAAGCGATGGTCATTTCCGGATCCGGAGTATGGGTGATAAGGGTGACCTTTGGCATAGTATTTCCTCCTTGCAGGGAATTATCGTTTTTCCAGCCGGGCAAAGGTGGCCATCAGCCGCTTGGCGCCGACTTTATCGAAATGGATGGTGAGAAGATGATCGCCTCCCATCGGCTCTATCTTGAGGATGGAACCCTCCCCGAAGGTCTTGTGATAGACTCGGTCGCCGGTTTTCAGGGTAAAGGGCTCGGCGGCAGGGACAGCGGGCCGGGGCCTGGGAGCCGCCGGGGCCGGGGCGGGGCTGCTGCCCAGCTTATTGGGCCGGTAGACGGTGGTCTGCCGGGCACCGTAACCGGAGCCATAACCGGTCCGTTCACCATAGCCGCTGTGATAGCTGCCAAAGCGCTCGGTCTCATCCTCGGTCTTCATCAGCTCTCCGGGGATCTCCCCCACAAAGCGGGAGGGACGGTTTCGGGTGGTTCGGCCAAAGAGCATCCGCTGGGCGGCCCCGGTGAGGTAAAGCTCCCGTTTGGCTCTGGTGATGCCGACATAGGCCAGGCGGCGTTCCTCCTCCAGCTCGGTCGGCTCGTAGATGGCCTGCTGGCCGGGGAAGATGCCCTCCTCCAGGCCGGTGATGAAAACATAGGGGAACTCCAGTCCCTTGGCGGAATGGAGGGTCATCAGCACGACCTTGTCATCGTCCTCCGAGAGATTATCCAGATCGGTGTAAAGGGCGATCTCCTCCAAAAAGCCGGAAAGGCTGGGCTCCTCGGTCTCCTCCATGTACTTCAGGATGGTGGTCTTGAGCTCGCCGATGTTCTCCAGCCGGCCGCGGCTTTCCATATCGTTTTTGGCCTCCAGGGCTCTTACATAGCCGCTTTGGTCCAGCACCTGCTCCAGCGTTTCGATGAGGGGGACCTCATCCACCGATTCGGCAATACCGTCCATCATGGCGGTAAACTCCATCAAGGCACGGGATTTACCGGAAAGAGGGGCATATTCCTCGGCCGTTTGCAGGGTGCGGTACAGCGATTGTCCCAGGCTTTCCGCCACCTGCTGGGCGGTATTCATGGTGGCCTCGCCAATGCCCCGTTTGGGCTCATTGATGATGCGGCGGAGCCGCAGGCTGTCATCGGGGTTATTCAGCACCGCCAGATAGGCCAGAATATCCTTGACCTCCTTGCGGTCAAAGAACTTGAGGCCGCCGATGATGCGGTAAGGGATCCCCTGCCGGATGAACATCTGCTCCAAGGTGCTGGAAAGGGCGTTCATCCGGTACAGGATGGCATGGTCACTGTATTTGGCGCCTTTTTCGTGGTTTTTGCGGATGGTGGAGGCGATGAAGTGGGCCTCCCGCTGCTCATCGGCCGCCTTGTGGTACAGCACCTTCTCTCCCCTGCTGTTTTGGGTCCACAGGGTCTTGCCCTTGCGCTGGCTGTTGCGGCTGATGACGGCATTGGCAGCATCCAGAATGGTGCCGGTGCTGCGGTAGTTCTGTTCCAGGCGGATGACCTTGGTTTGGCCGAACTGCTGCTCAAACGAGAGGATGTTTTCGATGGTGGCGCCCCGGAACTTGTAGATGCTCTGGTCGTCATCGCCGACCACACAAAGATTTCCATGGGCGGCGGCCAGCAGGCTGACCAGCAAATACTGGGCGTGGTTGGTATCCTGGTACTCATCCACCATGATGTACCGGTAGCGGCGCTGGTACTTTTGCAGCACCTCCGGGAACTGCTGGAACAGCTTGACCGTCAGCAGGATGATGTCATCAAAATCCAGGGCGTTGGCGTCTTTCAGCATCTGCTGGTAGCGGCCGTAAATCCGGGCTGTCACCTGCAGGGCAAAGTTATCCCCCGCCGACTGGCGCAGCCCTTCCGGGGTGAGCATTTTATCCTTGGCGCGGCTGATATTGCCCAACAGGGCCTTGGGCGCAAAGTTTTTATCGCTGATGTGGAGCTCGGCCATGGCGTCTTTGATGACCCGGACGGAATCATCGGTATCGTAGATGGTGAAATTTCTGTTGTAGCCCAGGGTCTCTATCTCCGCGCGAAGGATGCGGGAGCAGGCCGCGTGAAAGGTGGCGGCGTGCACATCCTCGCCACGGGTGCCCAGCATGCCCGCCAGGCGCGCGCGTAGCTCGCCCGCGGCTTTATTGGTGAAGGTGATGGCCAGAATATTCCAGGGGGCGGGGACATCGTGGGCGATGAGCTGCCCGGCCCGCTCCATGTAGCTGCCATCGGCGGCGGCCAGCTCCAGGATGCGCCAATCCTCCTCGCTGAGGGGGGGCATATCATCCTGCCGGACGGAGGCGAGGCCGAACTGGAGCAGGCAGGCGATGCGGTGGATGAGGACGGTGGTTTTTCCGCTGCCGGCCCCGGCCAAAATGAGAACTGGGCCTTCCACGGCCAAGACGGCCTGCCGCTGCATGGGATTGAGGTGGGAAAAGCGCCGCTGCAGGATGGCGCGCTTTAACTGCTGGTAGGTTTGGTTATCGTGCTGGGGCATGGTGGTCTCCTTTTATCGTCTCGAAAATTTTTCGCAAATCTCCAAAATAGTCCAAAATAGATTGTACCACAAAAGGGCGGCGGAAGAAAGTGCCGGGAGAGATTTTTTGCGGCGAAAAGCTCTCCCCACTAATACGGCAAAATGGGCCTTTCTTTGCAGGTGAGAGGTTAATATTTCACTTTTTTTCACGAAAAATTTACGATTGCGGAAAAATGTGGGTGTAATTTAACTAAATACTGGGCTATATTTACAGCAAAATAACAGGAAAAAGGAGCCCCCGAGGGGGCTCCCGAAAGAGGGGGACACGCGTTATTTTTTGCGGGAAAGGATGGACATGCCAAGGGCAGCGACAGCCATGAGAGCGGCCGCGGCGGCGACCATATCATTGGCGCCGGTGGTGGGGTTCTTCTGGTCATCGGTCTTGGGGGTCTCGGCGGGGGTGGTGTCGCCGGGAACGATGATGGTGATGTTAGTAGGTTCGGTATAGCTACCCTCAGCAGGAATTTCCTTACCGTTTACGGTAATAGGCTCTTCGGTATTGTTCTTGACGGTAACGCCGCCCTTAATGGTCAGATTGCCATTTCCGCTTACTACGGTGAAAGTGCCGCTGGTAGCAGATTCAACAGTGGCAGTAGCGGTAGCGCCGACATAAAATTTATTTCCATCAGATACTACGAGATTACCACCCGCACGAGTAGCAATATCCGCAGTATCCACCTTGCCGGTGAAAGTACCACTAACGATATCAAAGGCTACATTGTTGCTTCCTTCGCCATTGATCAATTCATGATTAACATCAACAACTGTATCACCAGAAATGTCGACATCCAAATCATAGGAACCACTGCCACAACCAATTACAGCAGTAGATGCGCTGGCACCCTTAACAACCCCGCCCTTGATATCAATTTTGGATGTACCAAAATACCCCGGGTTAAAACAAGCGGTTCCATCGGCAGCAGCACAAACCATTCCGCCAGTCATTTCGAAATTACCACTTACCAGTGCCAATGTTGCCGGAGCCTTATTGAAGGAGATTGTACCGCCCTCCAGCTTCATGTTGGACATTATTACAGAAATGGTACCATCAAGTGCCATTTCACCATTTGTCCCACTGTCCTTTACTGTAAATGTTCCAGCGGTAATGTAAACAGCAGTCTTATTGGTGATCGTCAGCTTTTTACCATTCAAATCAATGGTTGTATCGGAAGAAATTTGCAGCGTATCAGACAGGGTAACATCTTCCGTGAGGGTGATAACGCCATTTTCTGCGGTAGGCAGGGTAGTACCCTCCGCCAGAGCGACGACGGGCAGCATGACGCAGACCATGAGGAGCGCCAGGGCAATGCTTAGGAACTTTTTCATTTGAACAAACCTCTCTTCTTTTTATTTTTCCCGCAGGTGAGGTTGTGTTTGCTGGCGCAAACACAAAATATCCCCATGGGGATATGATTGGTATAAACAGGTTACCACTTTTGGGCAGGGTGTGTCAACTATTTGGGAGAATTTTGGAGGAACACACAAAATGGAAGAGTTTAATTTAGCAAAAAATGCCCCCTTGCGGGGGCATTTTGATGGAGTGTACGAATTTTTTACGCCACGGTGATGACCTTGACGGGGCACTTTTCGGCGCAGGCGCCGCAATTGGTGCACTTTTCGGGATCGATGGAGGCGAGGAAATCGGTGACGGTGATGGCGCCGGTGGGGCAAACCTTGGTGCACATCATGCAGCCGATGCAGCCGGCGGAGCAGACCTTGCGGACTGTGGCGCCCTTATCGTGGCTGGAGCAGCGCACGGTGACATGATTTTTGACCGGGACCATGCCGATGAGCAGGTGCGGGCAGGCTTTGGCGCAGGCGCCGCAGCCGGTGCACAGGCTTTCATCCACATGGGCAACGCCATCCACGATGGAGAGCGCGCCGAATTTGCAGACCTTGACGCAATCGCCATAGCCCAGGCAGCCGTAGACGCAGGCTTTTTTGCCGCGGTGCAGGGCAGCGCAGGCCGCACAGGTGGCGGGGCCGTGGTAATCCTCGGCTTCGCCGCACTTTTCGCAGGTGCCGCTGCAGCGGACGGTGGCTTTGACGGGCTCGGTGTTTTCCGCCGCAACGCCCAGGTATTCGCTGATCTGAGCGGAGACGGAAGCGCCGCCGGGGATGCAGAGATTGGGCTTGGCGCTGCCATTGGCAACGGCTTTGGCGTAGTCATCGCAGCCGGCATAGCCGCAGGCGCCGCAATTGGCACCGGGCAGGAAGCCGCGGATATCCTCCACACGGGTATCGATGGGGACCGAGAGGAAATGGGAGGCCACTACCAGCAGGATGGCGCAGATCAAGCCGATAGCGCCGACAATAATAATACCAGTCATAGTTATCTCCCCTCCTTACTTCAGCAGACCATCTACCACACCGGAGAAGCCCATGAAGGACATAGATACGATGGAGGCAGCGATCAGAGTGATGGGCAGGCCCTGGAACGATTCGGGGATATCCATGTTCTCCATGCGGCCGCGAACGCCTGCGAAGAGGACCATTGCCAGCAGGAAGCCGAGACCGGCGCCCAGCGCATTGACCATGGACTGGCCGAAATTGTACTTCTCATCGATATTGAGCACCGCTACACCGAGCACGGCGCAGTTGGTGGTGATGAGGGGCAGATAGATGCCGAGGGCTTCATACAGCGGAGGCAGGAACTTCTTGAGTGCCATTTCCACCAGCTGTACCAGCGCGGCGATGACCAGGATGAATACGATGGTCTGCATATAGCCCAGGTCGTATTTATCCAGCAGATAGGACTGGATGGGCCAGGTGGCGGCGGTGGCCAGTACCATAACAAAGGTAACGGCGACGCTCATGCCGACGGCGGAATCCAGCTTTTTGGAAACGCCGAGGAACGGGCAGATACCCAGAGTCTTGGAGAGGACGAAGTTCTGCGTCAAAATAGCAGAAAGCAGAATGACGATCATTTCTTTCATGCTTCACAGCCTCCTTCCTTATTCTCTGCCGAGGGGCAGCCACCAGCGCAACCGGCGCAGGCGCCGCAGGCAGCGCAATCGAGTTTCTTCTTGGGCTTATGCTTGGCGAACTTATTCATGATGGCGATGAGCACGCCATAGACGAGGAAGCCGCCGGGGGTGAGCTTCATGATCGCGATGGGATCGAACAGATTGGCGGTGAGGGTGATGCCGCACCAGGTACCGCTGCCGAGGATCTCACGGACGGTGGCCATGCAGAACAGAGCGAGGGTGAAGCCCAGGCCCATGCCCAGACCATCGAGGGCGGAATCAATGACATTATTCTTGCTGGCAAACATCTCGGCACGGCCGAGGATGATGCAGTTTACCACGATAAGCGGCAGGAAGATGCCGAGGCTCTGATAGAGGCTCTGCACATAGGCCTGGAGCAGCAGCTGCACCACCGAAACAAAGCCGGCGATGACGACGATGAAGCAGGGAATGCGGACCTTATTGGGGATGATATTGCGCAGCAGGGAGATAACGATATTGGAGCCCAGCAGTACAAAGGTGGCCGCCAGACCCATGCCCAGCGCATTGAGGACCGAGGTGGAGGTAGCGATGGTGGGGCAGGTGCCCAGCACCAGAACCAGAACGGGGTTCTCCTTGATGATACCGTTGGTGAAGGTTTTCAGCTTGTTACTCATTTGGTTCCTCACGCTCCTTTCACAGTCTCAAAGGCAGCAAAGGCCAGCTTAACAGCTTCCTTGTAGCCATTGGAGGTATAAGTTGCCTTAGATACCATGGGCAGCTCGCTATCGGGGGTTTCGGCGGTGACGCCGATCCACTTCTTGCTGTAAGAGCTCTTGGCGAGCTTGGAACCGTCAATTCCCTCGTACTCATTGGGGGTCTCGGTGTGCTGATACAGCTTGGAGGCGATGATGGCGCCGTTATTATCAATGGCAACGAGGATATGCAGCTCTCCGCTGAAGCCGGAGGCATGAACATTGAACGCATAGCCCAGCTCGGACTGATAGGCGCTGTCGGTGCCTTCGGGTGCGGTCTCCAGCTCGGTGTAGCCCTCGCCCAGCATTTCGGCGATGAGCTCGGCCTCGGGATAGACCTTTTCCTCGGTGGGGGCTTCGATCTCGATGCCCGCCAGCTCGCCGTAGGCAACAAACGCATTGCCGACTGCGGCATTGAAGCCCTTGGAGGAGAAGGTGGCGCCGGAGAGGAACTCGATGCCCTCAAGGTTATAATCCTTGCCGAGGTACTGCTCCTGGAAGTGGGCTTCCTTTTCGATGCGGTCGCCAATACCGGGGGTCTCGCCGTGCTCCATGACCTGGGTGCCGGTGATTGCGCCGTCGGAGGAGATGCCGACCATGACGGTGATCATGCCCGCGAAGCCCTTGCCCTGGGCCTGGAATACATAGCCAGCGCCATTGCCGGCCTTGTAGGCATTGAGGACATTTTCGGCGGTGACGGTGACTTCCTCGAAGTCGGTGCCATCGGGCAGAACGGCGGAAAGGGCCGCATTGGCCTCGGCAGCCTTGGCCGCGTCAATGACGGGCTTGGTGAGGCCGTAGGTGCCCACCAGCGCCGCGGAAACGATGACGCAGATGGCGGTGAGGACGACGATGGGTTTCAGCTTTTCCCATTTCATTTCTCAGCACCTCCCACTCCAAACGGTTTTTTGGCCCCGATCTTATTGAGGTGGGGGCAGATGATATTCATAAGCAGAATGGCGAAGGATACGCCCTCCGGATAGCCGCCGGAGGAATTGCGGATGAGCATGGTGATGATGCCCGCGCCCAGCGCGAATACGACCTTGCCCCACTCGGTGGCGGGAGAGGTGGAGTAATCGGTGAGCATGAAGATGCCGCCCAGCAGCACGCCGCCGGTGAGGATCATATAGATGGGATCATAACCCAGAACGACGCTCATGAGCGCGACGGTAGCCACATACACCAGCGGGATGGTGGGGGTGATGACCCGGCGAACCACCAGATAAACAAAGCCGATGATGAGGGCAATGGCGCAGGTTTCGCCCAGGCAGCCGCCGCGGATACCGAAGATCAGATTCTTGACGGCGGGGAGGCTATCCACAGCGCCCTCCTTGATGAGGGCCAGGGGGGTAGCACCGGAAACGGCATCGATGCCGGGAATGTAGGAATTGGCGGTCGGCCAGGTGGTCATCTGCCCCGCAAAGGCGATGAGCAGGAAGATACGGCCGGTGATGGCGGGATTGGCGAAATTGCAGCCGATGCCGCCGAACAGCTGCTTGACGATAACAATGGCGACAAAGCAGCCGACCACTGCCATCCAGATGGGAAAGCTGGCGGGCAGGTTCATGGCCAGCAGCAAACCGGTCACAGCGGCGCTGAGATCGGAGATGGTATTGCTGCGCTTAGTGATCTTACGGAACAGATACTCGAACAGGATAGAAGCCGCCACACAAACGACCTCCAGCAGCAGGGCGCGGGTGCCAAAAACCAGTACCGACGCCACCACGGCAGGCAGCAGGGCAATGAGGACATCACCCATGACGGAGGTGGTGGAGGCACCGCCGCGGACATGAGGCCCGGCGGAAACCAACAGTTTACGATCAGTCATATTCTACTCCCCTCCTCCTTACTTTCTGATGAGCTGCTTGCCCAGCTGGTTATAGACCACCAGGTGGCGCTTGGCAGGACATACATAGGCACAGCAGCCGCATTCCATGCACAGATTGACATGGAGCGCCTTCAGGGCCTCCACATCCTCGGCATGATAGGCGCGATCCAGCGCCGCGGGGCTGAGACTGAGCGGACAGGCCCGCAGGCAGCGGCCGCAGCGGATGCAGGCGG
>ULRK01020017.1_pt1 | contig 11564 bp, 8 predicted proteins | sample 1955341 | NCBI WGS metagenome assembly ULRK01 (sample SAMEA4835680, study PRJEB28245) | human gut metagenome | biome: gut microbiome; material: fecal sample | place: Denmark | collected 2008
CGCAGGGACATCAGCTTTCTTGGAAAGCGCCGGAAGCAACCAGTCACCGATAAAGCCGGAATACTGGTCGATCAGGTAATTGACCTTCTTCGGGGAAAGCCCTTCGATGCCGTTCTTCCCGTGTCGTGTAATCTCACCGAGCCAAATGGAGAACGCATCGGTGCTTTCATCGTATTGCAGGTAGTCAGGCTTTTCCTCCATGTAGCTGGAAACGATGTCGCCGCCGTACCAGGTCTTATTGGTACTCATCGCAGTAATACCGGCGAAGATGTTGTTGGTCAGCGGATTGTTCGGCGCAATCTGCTCAATAGCGAAAGACGGATAACCGGCAAACGCGCTGCTCGCAGGTTCCCCTTTCAGCCAACGCCACATACGGTTAGTGAACGCCGTAATAACGGAAGGTTCACGGCCCATCGGGACCTTGATAAACTTATTGTCGCCGATTTTGATGAGGATGTTGCTATCCTTGATGTAGTTGGAAAGCTCCTTGTAGTCATCGTCCTCTTTCAGCCCATCATACAGCAGGCCCATAATGATACCGGGTGCCACGCCGTTGATAAGCAAGCGTGAGATCAGTTGTCCAATCTCTTTCCAGCCGCGCCGGTCAATGACAATGCGAATGTTCTTGGAAAGGCCCTGCATACCGGGGTTGAAGAAAGGCACAAGGGAAGCGTTCAGCTTGCGGGCAGCGAAGCCGCCACGCCCGAAGTTCGTTGTGATGTCTGCTGCATTATAGAGCGCCTGCTGCACATCGCCTGTGTCCTCCATCGTGCTGATAAATTCAGCAAGTCGGGGGTACTGCTCGACCGCTTCATTGGCAAAGGAGAGGATGTCGATTACTCTATTCAACCCACCAGCCACTTTATCGACTGCACCGTTTTTGAAATGGTAGCGGTCGGAAAGCCCCGACTTTGGGTCATAATAGGTAGTTCCTTTTCCGCCCATCGCCTGATAGAGCTGCCAATACTTCCCGTTCGTTGCGATTTCCTTTACGGCCTTGCCGTAGTTCTTAATGAATGTGGCATTGCTGTAATGGGTAAAGTACAATGCAGACTGTGCATCACGGACGAAATTTCGCACGATGAATACAGGGTTCCATTGCGTGACCAGCTTCTTGAATGTGCTGTTGATGGAGCGCAATGCTTTCATTCCAAAGGAATTGGATTGCTCAATGGGTCTAAACCCATCGGCCATTGCTTCACTCATGTGCAGAGTAACCGGTTTGCCATCCACCCAAATGCGCAGCGTGTTCTTGAGGTTCTCTGCGGAATCCGCATCAAGGTCAACGAGATCGCCTTCCTCTGTAACACTCTGAATGTATTCCGAGATATCACGGGTAGTATCCATTGCATCTTCATACAGCATATTGCCCAGAATGTTCTTTTTGGCTGCGGAGAAGGTCTGCAAGGTCTGCCTGGCAATACTGTCGATCAGCGGCATGATATCTTGGTTGCCACCTTTTGCGGACTTGATGGTGCTGTTCACCGCAACGCTGTTGGGGTTGGAGTAGCCGCCGGAGGTGCTGGGCATATCGCGGTAGGTGGGAACATAGTGCGGATACAGTTCCTTCATGTACTGTGCCATATCAGCGCTCACGAGTCCGCCCTGCTTTCGCACCTCCATCAATCCGTCAAGGTAGGCATACACATCCTTTGCCCACTTCTCAAATTCGGGGTGTGCATCCAGCAGGTCAGCTGCGGCGGCACGGCTATCGTCTGCGGTCACGCTGCTGCCGAATACAGGCTTGTCAAACTGCTTTTCTGCCCACGCCTGGAACTGCTTATATTGCTTTGCGGCGGAAATCTGTGCCTCGGTGTAGGCTTTTGTAAGGGTAGTATCCTTGCCTGCGGCTGTGGCGATGTTCTCATCTGTCATTTCCGCAAAGCCGTTGACTTCCCTGTTCAGTTTCGCCCGAAGTTCTGCAAGCTGCCGCTGCGCGTTTTCGCGTACACTCATGCGGTCTACATTGTGCTCGTGCAGCAGGTAGGTGTAAAACTCATCGGTCAAGCCAGCCTTTTTCGCCGGTTCAAATACCTGCATGAGGTTCTTATCGCCGATCTTCTTGCCGTTAAGGTCATACTGCCCGGCGCCGCCAATGGAATACTGCGCCGCCGCAGATGCCTGCCCGACATTGTTCGCTGCATACATGATTCTGCTGTCGCCGACTTCGTTCCCGAATCGCTCCAGCTCATCCTTGGTATTGATCCACTGGCGCTTAAAGGTGCGCCAGTCTTTGGCGGCTTTCGCCTTAAAGGTTTCCTTGTCCTTCTTCGGCATTTCGGTCAGAACCTTGGCAACATCTTCCGTAGTGGTGGATTTCTGTTCCGCCGTCCTCAATCTGGCTTTGCTCTTTGCCCGATCCTCCCGCACCACTCGGTCAATGCGGTCCTGCGTCCTCCGCCGGTTGAATTCGTCCTTGGCTTCGGACAGCTTTTCGTTGTACTTGTCCCGCACCTGCCGATTGTTCGCACGGAGGTCAGCACGGTATTGCTTGGAAAGTGCGTCATATTTCGCCATGAATTCTGCACGGGCCTTTGCTGCTTTCTCTCGCTCTTTAGCCGCTGCTATCTCGGTGAGGAGTTTCGTCTCTGCATCACGCCAGCGGTCGTTTGCAGCTGTTTCTTTTTGGCCCCTCTGCCGTTCTGCTTCTACTGCCGCGTCAACAGCCTTTTCTGTTGCTGCGTCAGCTTTTGCCTTTGCCTTGTCCGCCTCGGTGACAAGTTCCTTTTGGCTCCAAAGCAGATCGGTTAGCTGGTTTGTAATGCTTCGGGCAAACTCTTCCTCATCAACGGCATACGAAAGGGGTATGCGTTCAGAATCCTTTGCGTAGTCCGCTACTTCCACCGTGTTCTCGAAGGTCTCCCATTCCGTTTCCGCGTCCCGGAAGATACCAGGGAATTCGCTTTGCAGTTCGGAATAGGCAACATCGAATGCCACTCCCTCACCAGCCTTGGCATTCTCTCGTGTCTTAATTCGAATAATGTTCCCATACTTCCTTCGGAAGTTTGTAAGGGAGCCGTACTTGCGCACAATATCCCCGCGCAGCTGCTCGCCAATCACAAAGGTTCTTTGGGAAAGGCTCTTGCGGATATCTGCTTTTTCTGTTTTTAGAGGGTCGGCAACGGTCGCTTCTTTGAGGATAGCATCTGCTGCCTTTTTGGCGGCCGCGTCAATGTCCGTCTTCTCCCACCGGTATACGCTATTGAATGCGTCCTCAATCTCTGCGGTCAGGGTCTTGATGGTCTCCTCGTTTGTGATGCCATTCTTCCGCAGGAATCGGCTAATATCCCTTTTCGCCTTAATTGGGTCTACGGTCGGCCTCTCCGTCACCTTGGTTTGTAGCTCCGCATACTCTGCGCGGTTACGCATCTCAAGCAGCTGTTTCCGCAAATCCTTTACCTGCGCCTGCGCAGCTTTCAATTCATCATTAGCTTTCTGCGCAGCATCCGCAACGGCCTTGTCAATGTCGGCCATGTACTGGGCATCTTCCATGAGGGAATAGCGGATGTCTTTGCTGCCGGTGCTGTCGGTCGTCGGCATTTCCATAAGGGAAAGCTTTTCCTGTGCATTTTTTGCACCGGTTTGCATAGAATGGCTATTGACAACATCAGTGTCTTGTGGTATATTGATGGTGTCGAAGTCAACCGCTGTGTTCCGTCTGGGCAATTGGAGCCCATCTCGATGAAGCAGCCGGTTGGCTTCTTTTTTGCTGTAACCAAGCAGATTTCCCCGAAGCATTTGCTCCGCAAGGAAGTCTCTGCTGTTTTCTTTTCCATACAGACTTGCCACTCTTGTTACAATATCAAAGCCCTCGCTCCGGCTCAAGTGGAGCGCCACAACAATAGGATTTCCGTCGGAATCCGCTGTAGAGGTAACAATAACTGCTGCATTGGGGACAGTGTCCGATTTCAACAGAAGCACCGGCTTGTCCAGCATTTCCGGAAGCTTCAGCAAAACATTATCGGAAAGGTTATGCCCATGGGTATCAACCTTTGCTTTTCTCTGCGCCTTTGCTACAACAGATTGCGCCATAACAATGGGCTCATTCCCTATTCCGGCAGCCTGCAGATACTGCGATGTATTGCCAAGGGCAAACAGCTCCGTCGGTTTCATTTTGCCAGCTTTGTAGTCGGCAAACTGTTCCGCAAATGGGCGGTTGTTTTTCTCCACCGCTTCCCGCATCAGCGAATAAGATATCTTCCCCGCTTCCTCCGCCTCCGTTCTACCCTCAATACCGTCAATCAAAGCCCGCTGCGCTTCGGACAGCCTGTTATAGGCTTCCTGTGCAGAGGGCTTTCCTTTTAGCTTTTTGAGGATACGGTTCAAGAAACCTTTAATGCCGGTGGCGGCTTCCGTATTTCTTGCGCCGATGTACTCCAGCATATCCCGGCTGCCCAAAAGATCACCGCTGATATCGGCAGCGACTTCCTCCGCAGCTGCATCCGGGTCAAGATCAATTCCATTGCGCTCGTACAGTTCGGTTTTGGCATTCATCATGCCCTTTACCATATCGGCATAGTCGGGGTTCTCTACCAGCGTATCAATCAGCCCGGAATACTTGCTATCAGCTACAAGGTCGTGAAACATCTCATGCCCAAAAGTAACCATCAGCGGATCGCGGGAATTGATGTTGACATAAATGGTGCCATCCGGTGCGCGATAGCCATTGGTCAGTCGGTACTGCCCATTGACCTGTACCGCACCCTCAAACCACACGATAGTCTTGCCAAGGTATTTTGCTGCATTGTTCACCTCGGCAACAGCTTTCTTTTTACTGCCAAGAATTTCAGCTTTCTTATAGCCGATCTCGGTATTGCCGCGCACATCGGTGTTGGTTATCTCCTTGATACGGCGCTTGCCGTCTACATCGGTAATGGTGTTTTGCTCAACGGAAAGCCATCTTTCATCGGATTCCCGCTGTATCTGCTCCGCCTGCGCCTGCATATCGGCATCGAACTGGGCAGCAGCCTGTTCTCCTGCAGCAGCGACACGCTGGGCATATTCCGCCTGGGAGATCGCCTGTTTACCGGACTTGGCAAGGTTCTGCGTAGCCACTTCGATAGCGGCAATATCCTGTGCTGTGTTTCCGCTGAACTGTACGCCGGTCAACTGGGAGAATGCCTGTCTTGCGGCAGGGTCGTTATTGATGCGAGCAGCTACGCCTTGGTTAGCTGCTACACCGGCAAGGGCGCTGTTGTAGGCTTTCTCTCCTGCGTTGGCAGGATTATCAACTGTGGGAGCAAAAGCCTGCCCTACGCTGTCCTCGGCTGTTTTAATGGATTGTGTGCGCTGGGCATCGGTAATAGCTGTTGCTACGGCTTGCGGAGTAGCTTCCACATTCAGCTTTTGGGCTGCCTGCGCCAGCGCATCCGCTTTGGAAACCATCGCCTTGATCTCATTGATGGAGACCTGGGTAATATCGTTTTGGATTTTGGAAAGGCCGCTCTCGGCATCATAGGTGAGGTTTGCTTCATACAGTCTGCCCACCATTTGGTTGCTGGGGTTCTTCTGCACCTCCGCCGCATAAATGGCAGGTGCGGTGCCTGCGCCCTTCTCCATGCCCTCCTGCACCTGCTGCGCTACGGCAGCAGGGGAAGCATTCAGTGCCTTGCCTACACGGCTGTAGGTGACGGAACGCATCGCAGCGTTTCCGCCGCCAAATACACCGCCTGCAAGAGCACCTAGCAGGATATCATAGCCGAAGTTGTCCATCTCGTCACTGTCGCCGGTGAGGGCCTTTTCAATGGCGTAGTTGATAACATCCTCTGCGCCCTCCTCAATGCCTTCGGAGAGAGCGTCCCGCAGCCACTTGCCACCCACGGAATTGGCGAGGTTATACAGGCCGGGGGCTTCCGCCATTAGTTTCTTGGCCACGGCCTGCCCGGCGGAAGACTTGCCCAGCGAGCCATACAAACCGCCAAACTGTTCGGTAAGCATGGAAGCGCCACCGGCAGCGGAGCCGAGTACGAATGCTGTATCCGTATTCCCGTACTTCTCATAGGCATCTGCATATTTATTGCCCGCGGCGGATGCAGCCATCACGGGCAAACCGGAGCCGGGGAGGACCGCGTTTGCAACAAGGGACGGCACCATGTTCGAGATCGTATTAACCAGCTGAAGCGCTCCGCCCTCAACAGCACCAACGCTGGCTACATTCTTTTCGTGGCGCAGTTCTGCCTGTGTCTTATAGTCTGTGATGGGGATTTCTCTCTTATCGGCAAGCCCGGCCCGCTTTACGGCTTCGGCACCGCTTACGCCGCTTTCCATCAGCCGCTTGGCTTCCCATGCCTGCGCTTCCGGATTACCGGAAAGATACGAAGATGCTGCAGCGGCATACTGCCTCATGCTTTGGAATGCATTCTGCACACCAGCAAGGGCAGCATCGCCTGCCTTGAATTTATTCTCGTCCGGGTTGTAGTCCTCTACCGCTTCCGCATTTCGCTGGTTCTTCCACTGGGTATAGGCGTTCTCGTACTCAATGGCAGCCTTGTTGGCAATCTTCTGCTGCTCCTTGGCCTGCTGCGGCATATTCCCAGCTCGCATATAGGCCCCGGCCTTAATTGCCGCGTCGTCCCTCTGTTTCTTAATCGCATCCAGCTGCTCCTTCATGGCATCGCTCTGCTTACGAGAAGAAGCCCCAGCAGGCGCAGCCTGTTTAGGCTGCGTGCTGGGGGCAGAGGGATTATATTGGGTAGCTTTCTTCACAGCTTGAACAAGAGAGTCAATGCCGCTCCGCTGGTAGTTCTGCTCAAGCTCCGCGGCAGGCGATGCACCGATAGATTTTTGATAGTTTTGTTCCAGCGTTTTTCTATCCATTTTTCCTCCTGTTATTCAAGTCCGAGAAGTCTTGCCGCCATTGCATCAGAATAACCGGCCCGGCGCAACATATTGTAGGAGTCCTGCAAGGCGGCATTGTAATTTGGGTTGTCCCTTTTGGTGGTTTTTGTCTTTGCCTTCGGGGCCTTTGCCAACCCGGCGGAATAGCTCGCCTGTGCGCTCATCTTACCGCTCTGCGGCTCCCGGTTCGCCTGAATCATGTCAAGGTATGCCTGATTCACCGCATCGGAATAGGCGTTATCCGCATCGGCAAGGCTGCTGTTATAGCGGTTGTTCAGCCGGACATAGGAGCTTTCCGCAAGGCCGCCATTGATGCCCTCACGGGCCAGCTGCCCGGGGAGGTTCTTTAGCGCCATCTCTTTGGCAATGTACGCCCTGCGTGCATTGTCCTCCCGCTGCTGGGCCGCCTGTTTCTGCTGGGCCTCATACATCTGCTGGTTGTAGGCAAGCAGCTGGTCATAGGCAGCGGTCTGCGCATCCAGCTGCGCTTTCAGGCTCTCAAGGTATGCGTCCCGCTCGGAGGTGTCCGTCACGGTGGAGGAAATTGTCGGGGAAACTCCAGCCAGGTTAGCCTTTGCCGAAGCAAGAGCTCCGCCCTTTATCGCTGCATCTACAGCGCCCCTGCCGGGTCTACCAACAGAATCCGCAGCAGCGGTTGCTGCTCTACCTACATCGTACCCAATCGGTTTTATTGTGCGGTTGCTGCCGCCATCGTTTACAAGGGTTGTGTTCTTTCTCAGTGCCAAAATTACCCCTCCTTGTCATATGCCGCTGTGTCATACTGCTCCACAGCGGCTAAAATTCTCCCACGCAGCGCCTGCGCGCTGGCGTGTTCGTTTCTGTATTTTTCTTTGATGTCTTCCAACTCGGCGACCAGCTTATCATAATCGCTCGGCACCTGCGTATCGTCATTGAGATACTGCCGCACCAACGCCAAAAATGCGCTCCAGTGCGGTCTGATATAGGCAGGGCAATCTTTCCTTGCGTACCAGTCATGGTGCTGATAGACTGCGGTTTCATCCAAACCGTGCCGTTTGAGAATAGCAGCGCAAAGTCTTGCACCGTTATCTTCGGCAATCCGGTTATACTCGGCATCAGTGCCGTCCATGATGATCTCAATGGCGATAGTAGTGCTGTTGCCGGGGCCATAGTTTCCATCGGCAGCGTGCCAGCCGACCTCGCTTTCGTCAAGGTTCTGCCATGCTTCGTTCTCGTCCACATAGTAGTGGACACGAACGGATCCCATATTGCAGTTCGGGTAGGTCGCGCGGGTGTACTGCTCCGCCATTGTGGTACCGCTGGGGACTTTAATCCGACCAGTATTGTGAATAGTCACACCGTTAATGGCGGATAACGCCCGGTTTGCCTTGTACTGCGTACCTTTACGGTATGTATAACCGGCCTCGGTATAGTCTCGGTTCCATACGGCGCTATCAGGAATAAGCTTTTCACAGATTTTTACGCCGTTATCATAGCGTACATTATCGGGAGAGAGGAAAGCCATTAGGCTTCCCCCTTTCCTTCGGCATCCAAAATAGCCGCATCAGTGTGTTTAACCATCCCCGTTGTGGTAGCATCATAAGTACCACCGGCAGCCAAGGCCACGATAACCGCATTAAGCAGGCACAGGATAACGCCCTGCACCGTCAGCTCGGCTCCTGCAAACGCTTCTGCGCCCACGAGGATAAGTACGGAAACGATATAGGCCAAGAGGTTAGTGTTGATGTTCCGCAGGGGGGTCTGCTTCAAAAACTGGGTGATGATAGTGACCATCATCACAGCGCCGGCATAGGTTCCAAGGGTTGTCCAGGTTACAAATTCGTTCATAGTTACGCTCCTTTTCTCTGCTCAAGGTTGGTCACCCTTTTGTTAAGGGCTTTGTTCTGTTCTTCCAAAACGGGGATCCGTTCCGCGAAGTTATTGTGCAGCCGCACCTCCCGGGTCAGTTCTTCCAGCTTGGTGTCGGTTACGGCCTGCGCCCGTTCCATCTTGTAGTCCCGCTCGGCATTGCTCCGGCTGTTGGTTATCACCACCGCCAATACCGACGCCACACCTGTGATAATTGCTACCCAAACACTTGCATCCATATCAGTCCTCCTCACTCAGCCGCAGCAGCATATCATACTCCTGCGGGCTGATTATTTTTTCTGCTTCCTCTCGGAGTAGATGCATTTTGAATTTCTTATTGATGTTGTTTTGCTTATACCATTTGTTCCAGTAGTACACATTGGCCAGTGCTCTCGCCTTGTGCATCACGCAGATATTGGTGCTGCGGCAGTTGACCGAGCCAGTCTCCTGATAATTCCATGCGGAGCACCATGCGCAGCCGGAAGCGACCGGACATTCCCAGCATTCATCCGTAGACTGCGAACGGCGGGTAATGCTGTCAAGGTATTCCTTAATTGCTTTGTGCTCCGGCTGCTCAAATACCCCATCGACAGTCCCAACGATGATGGGCGGGGCATCGTTGCCCAAAGAGGATGGCATATATCGTAGGCAGGGGTAGGCAATACCATCAGGGTCAAACGCCAGCATGGCCCCGGTACCGCCGCACCAGTTCCCATTTTCCTCTGGCGAAAGCGGGTGAAAATTATCCTCCGAAAACAGGGAGACCGTGGTGCCATCGTTGTTTGCCAACAGCTTATCAGCCATCTGCTTCATTTCATCGTACAGCACCTTGGCGTGTTCCGGTGTCCACTTGGCTTCATGTACACAGTTGGCGTGTATTGTTTTCATGCCCTCGGCCATAAAGAAGTCCACGATGCGGTTAAGATTACGGATGTTCTCCGGGGCAATGGTCACTTTTGTCCCCAATTCTTCATAGAAATGAGCGTTAAAGTGCTTCATTGCCGCGTAGGCATCATCGAAGTTGCCGCGCCCATCGTGATAGACCCGGCAGGCATCATGGATCTCTTTTGGCCCGTCCAGCGTTACAGCAAAGCTCAGATTATTCCGGAACTTGTGGAGGAACTCCTGCACTTTCGGTTCAAAGTACAAAGCACCATTCGATGTGATATTGACCCTCCATGTATAGATCCACGGGTGCTGCAGCTCCAGGCAGCGCCGCACAAAGTAGGTGCAGATATCATCGATCACATCAATAGCCATCAGAGGTTCCCCACCGATCATATCCAATATAATAGCCTTTGTTTTTCGATTGATGAATGTTCCCTTGTCTTCTTCCCACATACGGAAGAGAAGATCGACACCAGCCCGAGCCGTCTCTTTTGACATCACCCTATGTCCTTTATGCCCTTGATAACAATAAGTGCAGGCCATCGGGCAGTCATCTGTCACTTGAAAAGTAACATCACGGCAAAGAAACTCTTCTGGAAGCATTTTTGCGCCTTCTTCTGGGTACAAAGTATAAAGGTAGTCTGCATAACTTATTTCGCTTCGCTTCATGCGTCCTCCATATTGTACTCGATGGTGCACTCGTCAAAGTTAAAAGAGTAGCTCATAACTGCGCCGTCGGGCTTAAAGCGCTCACTCACTTCTCTTTTGGCCAGCTCCAGCTCCACGCTCTTTGCTTCACAGCTATCGGCATACAACTGCAGGTTTTTCTCCAGTACATCAGGCTGCGCCATCAGATAACGCAGAACGCCAAGCGCCGCGTTGTACTCGTACCAGAGGCGTTCCACGCAGGTGCAGTCCTGCTCAGGGATCGTTACTTTCAATGTCATTTTGATTCCTCCCATTTACAGCCCGGCGATATAATAGTTATATGCATCCTCGGTTTTCAATACTTCAGTAATCAGTGCTTTAAGGTCTTCAATTCTGGTATGATCATACGCATAAATGCCCATCAGTTGCCTCTTCAAGTCCTCCATGAGGAACCATTCCATTGTATTTTCTCTGCAAGCTTTGTGCGCATCAAGAACTTTAAGGCAATAGGATATTACTTTATCAATGCCATCGATATTGCGCTTGCGATCAAAGATAAAGAAATCTACAACCGCAGATTTTGTGCTTTCGTCATAGTTGCTCCCCGTGGCTTCCTCTACTTTCTTGATAAGGGAATTAGCATAAGCCCGCAGTTCGACTTCTGTGCATTCCACCACCTGCTGCATCGGTTGAGCACACATAATATAATAGAGCTCTTTACCTTTCGAACTCTTACTTTCTTCGAGTGCATTTTTTATCTCGTTGATAGAGATTTCTTTCATTTCTGCAATCCTTGTTACAATGATTGCTTGATTTACTCCAAACATATGAATACCCTCCATCTATTCTTTGTTTTAGGTTGACATCCGAGCTTGTGTTCCGCAGCCACCTTTGCAACCAGCCTGACAATTATTTGCACACTGCGCTACACAGCTTCCAGTACACTTCCCTTTGCAGGAACCAGAACAATCCATTCTACAAGCTGCTGTGCAATTACTCGTGCACCCGTCTCTCCAGCAAGCTCCTCCACACGAAGTGCTACAACCTCCAGAACAGGTCCCTTGACAGTCACCAGTACAGGTTCCACTACATCCGCTGCAATCATAAGAGCAAGAGCCTCCACAACCAGAACAGCTATTATAGCATCCGGAGCTGCACAGTCCGCTGCAGCCTGATGCGCAATCCGAACCGCTGCCACGCATGGGATATGCTTCATGGGCTGCCAGCTTTGCATCTAGTGTGGCCAACTCCGGGACGGCGTCCCCAGCTGCTTTTTCGGTATACCCACTGGGCGAAATCGCGTTGATTGGTACGACCAGCTTGTTAAGGTGTTCCGGTTTGAC